>ENA-OPBM01000546-OPBM01000546.1-human-gut-metagenome-genome-assembly--contig:-NODE-546-length-30622-cov-5.149279_pt1 | contig 30622 bp, 30 predicted proteins | sample MGYA00241069_ERZ501454 | MGnify/ENA primary metagenome ERZ501454 (study PRJEB25962, sample SAMEA2042625) | human gut metagenome | biome: human gut; feature: human-associated habitat; material: faeces... | reverse complement strand
GAAAGAGCCAAGAAAGCCCGTAAAATAGGCATTTCTTGGCTCTAATATATTATTCAAACTCAATCGTACCCGGCGGCTTGCTGGTCAGGTCATAGAATACGCGGTTAACGCCCTTAACTTCGTTAATAATGCGGTTCATAACTTTATTCAGTACTGCATACGGAATCTCAGCAGATTCGGCTGTCATGAAGTCGATGGTCTTCACTGCGCGGAGCGCTACAGCGTAATCATAAGTTCTGAAGTCACCCATAACGCCTACACTTCGCATATTTGTCAGTGCTGCAAAGTACTGGTTCGGCATCCATGAAGGATCTTCACCATGTTCTTTCTTATACTCAGCTGCAGCATTGTCTACCTCTTCACGATAAATGAAATCTGCATCCTGTACAATACGAACCTTCTCTGCAGTAACTTCACCGATAATACGGATTCCAAGTCCCGGTCCCGGGAATGGCTGACGGAATACCAGTCTCTCCGGAATTCCAAGCTCCAGACCTGCTTTACGAACCTCATCCTTGAAAAGATCACGAAGCGGCTCAATGATTTCTTTAAAATCAACGAAATCCGGAAGTCCACCTACATTGTGGTGAGATTTGATCACTGCGGACTCTCCGCCCAGACCACTCTCTACAACGTCCGGATAAATAGTTCCCTGTGCCAGGAAATCTACCGCACCAATCTTCTTGGCCTCTTCTTCAAAAATACGGATAAATTCTTCACCGATGATCTTACGTTTTGCTTCAGGCTCTGTAACACCTGCCAGCTTGTCATAATATCTCTGCTGTGCATTGACGCGAATAAAGTTCAGGTCAAACTGACCGTTTGGTCCGAATACACCCTCAACCTCATCTCCCTCATCTTTACGAAGAAGACCATGATCTACAAATACACAGGTAAGCTGCTTGCCGATTGCTCTGGAAAGAAGTCCTGCTGCAACGGAAGAGTCAACACCACCTGACAGGGCAAGGAGAACTTTTCCATCTCCGACCTTCTCGCGGATTTCTCTGATAGTGTGCTCAACAAAGGCATCCATTTTCCAGTCTCCGGCACATCCGCATACACCAAGTACGAAGTTGGAAAGCATCTTCTTTCCTTCTACTGTATGAAGCACTTCCGGATGGAACTGGATCGCATACAGCTTCTTCTCCTCATTCTGTGCAGTTGCTACCGGACAGTCTGCTGTGTGAGCAGCAATCTCAAATCCTGGTGCAACCTGGGAAATGTAATCTGTGTGGCTCATCCAGCAAATTGTTTTGTCAGATACGTCTTTGAAGATTTTAGAATCTGTCTTATCTACCAGAACCTCTGTCTTTCCATATTCGCTCACATCTGCTTTCTCAACTTTTCCGCCCAGAACATGCATCATAAGCTGTGCGCCATAGCAAAGTCCCAGAACAGGAATACCAAGCTCAAATAATTCTTTATTGCATGTAGGTGAATCTGCCTCATAGCAGCTGTTCGGACCACCGGTAAGGATGATTCCCTTAGGATTCATTGCCTTGATTTTCTCAAGATCGGTCTTGTATGAATAGATTTCGCAGTATACGTTACATTCTCTCACACGTCTGGCAACCAGCTGATTGTACTGACCGCCGAAATCCAGTACGACGACTGTTTCTCTTTTCATGTTTTCCTCCTTGTTTCTCATTATTTGTAACTGTAAAGATATTGAACCGTTACCATTGAATTTTATTATAAATTACAGTTCGGATTTTTACAATGCTTATTTTCAGTTTTCCACCTTGTGTTTTCTTCCTACGTTATTGTTCACTTCGTTCACAGTAACGTAGCCAAAATTCATTCCAGATTGCCTGCGGCAATGGAATTTTGGCTTGTATGTCTCGGTATTTTGGCATATTCATGCCAAAACACCTCGCGGGATAGTGGTTGTGAACAGTAATCTTACTTCCAATTTATAAGTTTTTTAGAATTTAATCACATTTTTTTCAACAGTCCATCACATTTTACTCACAAATTCCCTGTATATTAATAAGCAAATAAAGCAAATGCTTTACAAACAGGTTGCAAATGCTTTTTCACATAGATTTTTAACTTTTTTCTTTTTCATACTTATGCCGGGCCGCAAGGTCCGGCCCTCCTTCTTTTTACAGACCTTTGCAGGTCTTTTTTTCTTTTTTATAAGTTTTTTAGAATTTAATCACAATTTCTTCAACAGTCCATCACATTTTGCACACATTTTCCCTGTATATTAATAAGCAAATAAAGCAAACGCTTTATTTATAATAAAACTTTTTCTTTTTCATACTTGCCGGATCGCAAGATCCGGCACTCCTTCTTTTAAAATGTGAAATCCCGCTCACAGTAAGACACAACTGTGAGCGGGATTTTTGTGTTACCGCAGAGAACTAGTGTGCCGACAAGTTGATTCTTGAAACAATCTTGCAGGATAAATTTTCTTATTTCAAGGCGGAGGAAGGAGGCGTAGCGGTGGCTACGGCGACCGACGACAACGCGGAAATAAGAAATTTAGACGCAAGATTGTTCGAGAAATCAACTTGTTGGCACACTAGCTTGATTCGGTTAAATTCCCATTGTAAGAATTTCCATCAGTACCCCAAGCAATGACGGATTCAAATTCATGGATACCAGAACTGGCACTGCCTCTGTGCCCAGCTCTTTCACTACTTTATAAACCTCTGTCTTCTGTGCATAGGTAATCTGTGCTTTTTCCAGAACCTCATAGACCTCTTCTGCATAATCTCTCTGATAAACAGCTACATCTGCCGCAAAAGTAACCTTCATCTGTGCATCTGCCGGCACATCCTTGAGGATCACTATTGTTCCATGAATCTTCTCATCCTCTGCGAATTCTGCATCCTTATATACCTGTCCGTTTACAGTAACCTCCTGCGGTTTGTCCTGAATGTTGCAGAAGCGGATCTTCCAGGAACGTTTCTGCGGGATTACTGCTGTATTTCCTTGTGCAGCTTCTACAATAAATACTGTTCCATTCTCATCTGCAGTCTTCGTCATTCTGGTGGACACCCAGTTCTCATTCAGGTCTTCCGGTGTATCCCCACCGTCTTCCCAGAGTACAAATTCTCCTGATTCTCCAGGATATACAAGTACTTCCAGTTTCTCAGGATTCTCAATGGAATTATCATATCCTTCCATGTCCTTCAGTGGAATGATGCTGCCTTCACGCACAAGTACCGGCATCTCATAAATATTTCTCCAGAGATCCACTTTTCTGCCGCCCTTATATGCTCTTCCGTTAAAGAAATCATACCAGATTCCCTGCGGGATCCATGTCTTTGCGCCTGCAAGTCCTGTTACCGGATCCAGCTTATCTGTAATTGGAGATACCATCATCTCTGTACCGAAATAATAGTTGTTCGGTACTTCATAGGTTTCCTCGCGCTCCGGCTCCAGATAATACATCGGCTGTACCAGCGGCAGTCCCGTTCTGCTTGCACGACGGTTCATGGTGTAAAGATACGGAACTAGCTTATGACGCAGTTTCAGGAAATTCTTCATTACTGTTTCTACAATCTGGTTGTATTTCCACGGTTCTTTTCCATTAAACGGGTTATCTGTGCTGTGCAGACGATTCATTGGTGAAAAGACTCCAAGCTGTACCCACCTTGCAGTGAGCTCGTCGTCTCTGTATCCAAACATATGTCCACCGATATCATGACTCCACCATCCAAAACCGATGTTGCTGGCATTTGCTGTGAAATATGGCTGGAATTTCAGACTCTCCCAGGTAATGAACGTATCACCGGAAAAACCAACCGGGTATCTGTGGCTTCCTGGACCTGCATATCTTGAGAAAGTCAGCGCACGTTTTCCTTTCCACTTGCTGTCCAGATAGTGATAGTGGTTCAGCATCCAGAGCGGATCCAGTCCCGGAACCTTGGTTACAGTTCCCTGCTGCCAGTCAAGCCACCAGAAGTCTACTCCCTCTTCTTCCATCGGATGATGCAGTTCCTCAAAATATGTCTCAATGAATTTCGGATCTGTCATATCAAAAAGTACCGGTTCCTTACTTGCAGGATCAATTCCCATCTTCTCTGCAACTCTCGGATAGGCTTCTTCATAAGCACGCACTCCATCTGCCGGATGTACGTTCAGTGTGATCTTATATCCATGTTTGTGCAGCCAGTCCATAAATTCAGGCGGATTGGGGAAAAACTTCTTATTCCAGGTATATCCTGTCCATCCGCTTCCATATACAGGAGGTACATCCTCTACCAGATGCCAGTCCATATCTACAACTGCAACAGAAAACGGCACTTCTTCTTTCTCAAAACGCTCTACCAGTTCTTTGTACTCTGTCTCTGTGTATTTGTGATATCTGCTCCACCAGTTTCCGAACGTATATCTTGGAAGCAGAGGTGTTTTTCCACATAATCTGTAAAAATCCTGCAGACATTCCACATATCTGTGACCATATCCAAAGAAATAAAAGTCTGCTCTGTTTCCCTGACGTGGCTCTACCATTCCATCTTCGCCCATAGCCATTGTGTGGGAATCATCCAGCACTGAAAAACCGTTTCTGGACATAATTCCATGACTCAGCGGAATCTCACCGTCTGCTTCATCCAGGGTTCTGGCTGTTCCCAGCAGATCTTTTGGTTCATCACCATAATGCCACACGCGCTCGCTGGCTTTTCCACCCGCTACACGTATCATCAGACCACTTGGAGAAAATTTCTGCCTGTCATAGTGAATTTCCAGGTCTTTGGTGTAAATATGTAATTCCTCACCGCCATCGCTCACCCTGAATTCCGGCACCGGGAAATCACGATTGCATACCATCTGTGTTGCTCTGTCCTCAAATCCTCCGTCTTCGCTGTACTCAAAACGAATCAGGGCAGTTGTCAGCATTGTAATCCTGAAATGATCGCCCACGATCACAGCTTCCTTTCTGCATACAGGATTACCTTCCAGCACAAATTTCTTTAAGTTCATAAAAGCTTTTCCTCCTTTACATCAACAACAGTTGTAACAGCTGCTTTTATGTCTATTTTAATCTTCTGCAGTCTGATTGACAACGCCTTTTTTCAGCTACTGAACATTTATATGACATATACTTGTGATATTATTTTCTAGAACGTGTCTGAAAAATGCTTTACGCAAGATGTGCGTCACAATTTGCAGGAGATTTTGGGAATGATTTTCCAAACACACTCTAAAGCAGCTGCCGAAGAGGACGAATGATAATCCTGAGCACGCCGTAGTATAACTTCTTTTTCCGATTCAACACTTTCCCCTGGTACTTTGCGCCTTCGGTTTCCTGACCGTTTGCAAGTACCTCTTTGCTTTTTTCCATATAATCTGATTCTGTTTCGTGAATCTGCTGATTCAGTTTTTCGCTGTCAATTACCAGCATCAGTTCCGTATCCAGATAAGTACTTCGCATATCCAGATTATAGGAACCTACTACTGACAGACGGTCATTTATCAGCACAGCTTTTGTATGAACCGGATAATCATTCATCAATTCATACACATCTGCCCCTGTTTCCAGAATTTTCTTTTTCTGATTAAGATAATCTGTACAGCCCCATGGATTAGAGCCTTTTTCCACTGCATTCAGCACGATCTGAAGCTTTGCATGATCTGAAATCCCCTGCAATACATCATACATGTAACCATTACAGATCACATAAGGAGTCTGTATTATTACATGATCTGCATTTTCAGCAAGATACTGAATTGTCTGGAGAACCTGCGGTGTTTTTCGTCCCGCCTCAATTCCATTATTGATCAGAGTGATCTTGTTTGCTTCTGTCGTATCCTTTTCCCATGCACTGTAGGTTTCTATATCATTGTACTTTTTCAGCAGAGATGTGTAAATTTCTTCCAGATGCCGATAAGCATCCGTATGTCTGGAAGATTGTTTGCCTTGTTTAATGCTCACACAGCTTTCCTTCCATATTTTATGGAAATAATCCTCAAGCTGGTTCAGAGATTCTCCCTGTCCTTCTGATGTATCATACACCAGGATATCTCTGTCTTCATTAATGCCTTTTGTCTGATCTCCCAGAAAGATATCATTGCTGTTGCGTCCGCCCAGCAGATACATTTTCTCATCCACGATCAGATATTTATCATGCATGCGATAATTCACCTTAAACAGATTGACCGGTGTCACCGGATTGTAAACTCCCACTTCCACATTCTCATATGATGCCAGAGCCTGGAAATCGCTGCTTCCAGCCAGAAACAGTTGCTGATAAATTCCATCGATCAATAACTGAATCTTCACACCTCTTGCCGCAGCGCAATTCAATGCGGCAAGAATTTTAGTGCCATTATCATCCGCGCGTAAGTCAAAGGTAGACAGTACAATGCTCTCCTTCGCAGTGCCAATCATACGAAGCCTCCACAAAAGTGCCTCTTCATTATCGTCAATGCAGCAAATCCTTTCTACGCCTGCTGTCTCTGATGTAAATTCTGTCTTTCTCAGACTTTCCACATATGTTTCGTCCGGTTTCCTGCAAAAAAGAGGTGAAAGTATATTTACCAGCACCACGATCAGCAGGAAAAGGCAAAATATTTTTCCTATTCTTTTTAGTATTTTTTTCATTCGATACCGTAACCTCCTTTGACTAGACCGGAACCCAGATATTTGACTTATTCCTCTTCTTTCGACAATACACTGAGTATAGAGTATAACATAATCAGAAGCCGTAGTGCATCTTTTGATACGAAAAGCGTTAAAATCTTTTCACAAACCCTTTTCTTTTTCTTGCAATGTCTTATATGTTTCCGACTTATAAAAATTCAATGTCATCAACTCTTTCCAACAGGGAGGGATTTCAATGTTATCAGGATGGTTTGTATAACGTGTGATGACTGGTTATAAAGAGAGTTTATCTGCATCTTGCACAGCAGTCTTCTCTCCTGCATGAAGATACTTACCAGCTTGACCCTGTGTTCTTCAAGCGCTATCAGTAGCATAAAATATTTTTTTGCTTTCCGTAAAACATAAAAAACACCGTCCCCGCGGCAATCGCATTGTCCGCAAAAACAGTGTTCTTAGTGCGCCTTCAGGGGTTCGAACCCTGGACACCCTGATTAAGAGGAATCAGCGTTGTTATTTTGGTATTGTTAAATCTATTATTATCTCCCATATTTCACCAAACTTTTGTTTTATTGCCTGAAAAGCTGTCAATAATGTTTCCGGATCATTAATGATCAGTATGTAAATAATCTCAATTGCAAGTGCCAGCAGAATTCCGATCAGGATACATTTGACAGCACTCGGTTCTCGATGTTGTCTTTTTCGTAATTCATGCTCTACCATCTTTTCATGGCTGTCTTTCCATTTGTTGTAGTTATAAATTTGTTCCGCTTCCCTCTGGGCATTTTCAATTTTTGCTCTTTGTACGGTTTCATCCAGAAAGTGCTTTGAATTTTTGTTATTCATAGTGATTTCTTATCCAATCTGTGAATCTGATAATTTTGTTTCCTGTGGCATATAAGGTTGAAGACTCAGCTTTACAATCTCCTGTGTTCTTGCATCGGCTTTTTTATAAGCCTGAATCAGCTCACTTTCTTCTTTTGTGAAATTACTTGGATTCTTCCCAGTAATTAACCATTCTATTGATACCTGTAGATAATTAGCTACTAATTCAAGTTTATTACATTGTGGAGATGTTTCATTCCAGCGCTTTATAACTCCATTTCCTAGGCCTGCTTCACGTTCTAACGCTTTTATGCTTATCCCTTTTTCGTCAGCTTTTTCTTTAATTCTATTATATATTGTCATTATTTTCCTTTCCAGTAGCAAATTATCTACATTTGTTATTGACAAGTAGCTAATTATCTACTATAATCAGAACTGTAAAAAGTGATACCTTTATTACTTTGTTAATATTCAATTTTACCATTACAAGCTGTATTTTTCAACGAGTTTTGTTCTAAATTACCAGTAATGTAATTATGTCCAAACAGTGTAAGACTATAAATATTCAGGAGGTGCTTCAATGTTATTGGGATGGTTAGTATATCAGGAAAGAAAAGACCTGCCGCAGGACTTAGCCCGTCAGTTAAAGGCAGCCTTTACATCAGAGATCGATGCAAGGCAGTACGCTTCACTGATGAGAAATGTAAGTGTGATGGCTGGTTATAAAGATATCTATGTAGTAAAGAAATCTGACATTGATGTAAGTCGTGTATGAGGTGCTCCTATGGCAAAGAAAAATAACCTCAAATCCGTCCGCCTGTCTGATCAGGTGATGGACTATGTGATCAACTTTGAAGGTGACGGCTTCAACCAGAAGTTCGAGAACCTTGTCCTGTTCTGTATGGAACAGGAAGAAACCAAAAAACAAAAGATCGCCTTTTTAGACCAGCAGATCGTTAAACAGTATAAGAAACTGGATGCTCTCCAGCAGATTTCCTCTGAGATCGGAGGTGTTCGCAGGGCTCTCACCAATCTGGAATGGCATGCAAATGATCTGTCTGACCTTATGGATAAACTGCTGGAAGATAAAGACGCTGATCCGGAACTGCCCTTCTCCTGATTCTGCGCAGTAAGTCAGTCAAGGGTGAGCGAAGCTCATTCATCTCGACCCTTGACGGACTGGACACAGCCAGTACAGAGAATCAGACAGGAAGGATGGGAAGCCTGCAGGGTGAGCATCCTTCTTGATTACCCTCATGTACTCCTGTCCTGAGTCCTTTCTCTTATCAGGGATATGTCACACCGGGACAGACAAATCCAGCTTTTTCAGCGGCCGCTGTCCCTAGCATTCAGGAGACAAAAGTCAAGGTCTCCGCAGGAGCCCGAAGGGTTTAACCTTTACTTTTGGCTCTGTTGAACGGGCGGCAGCCTATCCCCGATACGACAGGGAAATCCGGCTTTTTACTTCGATCTGCCGGGACTCTCCTGCATACCAGGGACAGACAATTATCTTGACCCTCCCCCTTTGTGCAGCATAACGCTGTGGAGGGTTTACATAAATCATCGAAACATTAACTATCTCTTTCCCCCGGATTTCCGGGGACGGTAACAGCCCCATTGAGGGATTACATATTAACCAATGCCTTTCCTGCTCTTATACAGGTCTGGCAGAATTTTTCAAAGGAGGTTCATGATTATGAACAAAATGAAGATTTTAGTAACTTATGCAGGTATCTGGAAATCAGATACTGGAAGTACTGGCTTAACATTGAATTATTTCATGTATGGTGATAATGGTGATCTGATGATCTCCCGAGTGGATGCAACTGGCGGACCGGTTGGACAACAGAGGGCAAAAGCCAATCTTGATCCTGCAATGCGCAGTAAGATTACTTTTGTACCAGGGCTTTATGATGCACAGATGGGATTTAAGGTCGGAAGTGACGGCAAACCTGTCCTGACTGTGGAAGATCTTGATTTCTGCAGCCGTGTACAGATCCTCCCGGAACAGCCTGAAAAGAAATAGGAAGGTGATTGAATGGCATGGCGGATATATTCACAGATGGTCCTGTTTTTGAAGAGGATCAGGGAACAGTTCCGGAACCTGTTGCACCAGCCCCGACAGTACAGCCGGCTGCTACACCGGTACCAGTACCGAATCAGCAGGACACTGTGGCTGATCAAACTGACACTTCTGGCAGTTCCCCTGATACTGCAGGGCAGGAACCTGCTCAGGGAGTGGAAGAAGTTCCGAATGCTGGTACAGTAGACTATACTGCATTACTTGAACAGCTGATCCAACAGAATAAAAAGCAGCAGGAATTAATGGAGACTCTGGTCAAGGAAAATAAGAAGCTTGAACAGGATATAAAGAATATCCAGAATGCTATGCCTGCCATGATGTGTATGCTCGGGGTGATCATCGGGGTTCTCCTGTTACATATACTTGCTTCTTATATCCGACCTTAGGAGAACATGATGGAAGAAGAATTATTAACAACTCCGGAAGCAGAGACAGAGGACACGGTTGAGATAACAGACGGTGAACCAAAAGTCTCGGAAGCTCCCCAGCAGACAGAAAGCTTAACGCTTGCTGTTGAGGATTACAACATGATAGCGGTGAAATCAATCCCGATCGGAGCCCTTAGCGGCGCCATCTTCATGATAATAGGGTTTGCGTATCTTGGGATTGTTCACATATTTAAAAAAGTTTAAGGAAAGGTGGTTTTTTACTATGAAATTCATGAATCTGAAAAAGAAAATTGCCCCTGTATTAATGGGCGGAGCTCTTGCAGTTGCTACTGCTGTTCCTGTTTTTGCAGCTGATGCTGGTACTAGCACAGGTCTTTCTTCTGTTGAGACAGCACTGACAACATCCTTTACCAGCATTGGAAGTTCTATGACAAGCGTTGTCGGAAAGATCCTTCCGGTCGCACTTCCAATCATGGGAGCTCTTCTCCTTGTTGGATTTGGTATCAAAGCATTTAAGAAAGTTGCAAATAAAGCCTGAGGGTTTTCAGAACGGGTTACTTACATGGTGTAAGGTGAGGGAGGGAGACACCTTCCTCACCTTTTTTATGCAAATGTATCTCAAAAATAACGCAGCATGAGCCGGATCCGGATTCCTGCAGCAAAGGAATGAGATACAGGAAAGGGGGAAAATTGAGAAGGATAAAGAAAAAGCTAGTTGCGGTGATACTGGCTGTTAATATGCTGGTAATCGGAATTTTCGGATCATACCAGACAGCTCAGGCTGCGGAAATTGTGGCGGGTTATGGTGCGGCACAGATTCTGGAAAGTATATTGTTGTCGTTTGGTATATCAATCTTTACTGCTGACATGATAAAAAATGGATCTAATGCAACATGGTGGGATACGGATGGATCAGCAGCACTGAAACCATATTATGATGACCTAGAACAGGCATATGAAGAACAGAGGTTTAAGGTAATTAATGGCGGTGGTGGTCAGGATCCCCAGACATCCCCAACACCAGCTCCTGGGAATACTCCTATCCCATTTCCAACAACAGCTCCTGTACCGGGTGACATTCCAACCTTTAAAGAACTGGTTGCTCCTGCATTGGCTGGTACTGCAGCAGTTATTAATATGACACAAGGGGCTTGGGAATGTATGGGGAAGGCGGTTTCTAGTCTTTGGGATAAAATCATGGGAAAATATAACGATACTGCATATAATGAGTCTTATTTTGAACTTTTAGAAGGTGTTAATCCTCATGATGGTTATCCTAAGCTTGCTGGAACTACTTATCACGAAGTTAGAGGTTCTAGTAATATAGATTGTTATTATACTACTATCTACGTACCTGAAACTGCATCATATATAATCTATACAACTGATATAAATTCGCGTATGCAATATTGGAAATTTTATGATGGTAATGATAAGCAGATAAGTTTATTTGGTTATACGCGAAGAGTTTTATATACAAAAACAGGAATAATTTTGTCTGACTCCATGTTGGGAAAAGGCGGTTCAAGTAGCTTTGCTAACACTAATTTACCTGCTTCTAATAGAACTATAATTGCTAATTTTAATTTGCCTATTTATATCGGTTCTAAATCTGATGAAAATCTTGATAGAAATTTAAAGAAAGAGGAAATATGGGTTCATCCAGATTTGCAAGATACATATAAGAATAATGGCAAATTGGAATATCCTCAGCAAGCTCCCCGGCCTTTACAGATTCCTACCGCTGATCAGTTAGCTGATACTGTTAAGAAATTAAACCCTGAAATTAATCCAAATTATTCTCCGGAAGTAGCACCTAACTATATCCAGGAATTGATTCAGCAGTTGCAGAAACAGCCGGATCCAAATCCTGATCCTAACCCGAATCCTAATCCGAATCCCAACCCGAATCCTAATCCTGATCCGAATCCAGATCCTAACCCCGACCCAAACCCTGATCCTGAATTAACACCTAAACCGGATGAAGATACTTCTAATGATATTGATCCTAAGAATTATACAGCTGATTTGAAAAAGATTTTCCCGTTCTGTATCCCCTTTGATCTGGTTCATCTAATCCAGGCATTTGAAGCAGAGCCGGAAGCTCCGGTGTTTGAGTTTCCTTTTGATCTGGAATTAGAAAATCCCTGGACTGGCAAAAAGATTCTTGACTATCATCATACATTTAAGCTTGATATGTCAGACTATGAACCAGTGATCAAGATCTTCCGGATCTTTGAGATCATATTTTTTATAATTGGATTGCTGATGATAACCCGTCAACAGATGATTAAGGGGTGATGTTTATATGATTAAGTTTATGAAAGAGATCCTGGACAAGCTACTGTCCGTGCTCCTGTCTTTGCTTCCGCTTTCTCCCTTTGCGGATGCCATTGATAACCTGTCCCAGCTTCCCTATCTTGGTTATCTGAACTATTTTCTTCCGGTGGGGACTTTCCTCAAGATCGGAGCTGCCTGGCTTGCTGCTATCGCACTTTTTTATCTGTATAGTGTGTTAGCCCGTTGGATTAAATTGATTGAATGATGGAGGTATAAATATGTTTTGTCCAGATTATTGCGGTTTAGCTTGTGTAAATGGTGATTGTCCAAATATCATCTGTGAAACACATCCGGAGTATGGTTTTGAGCCTGTCAGCTGTGCGGAGTGTTTCTATTTTGGCGGTTGTGATGATTGTGCGTTTATTCATATGCCGGAAATATGCAGCGAAGAGAAAAAGGTAAAATATATGAGGTGATCTGATGATTTTCTTATACTCCGGTACTCCCGGATCAGGGAAGAGCCTGCATGTAGCAGAAAGGTTATACCATTTGCTCCGTGCTGGCCGTCCGACTGTGTGCAACTTCCCCATTAACTTAAACCGGATCCCTAAGAAGAAACGGGATCTGTTCTGTTACAAGAGTAACCTTGAAATAACACCGGACTTCCTGATCCAGTTCTCCCAGGAACATTTTAAGGGTAAGAAAGTAAAAGAGGGCTCCCTGCTTCTGGTCATTGATGAGTGTCAGTTGATGTTCAATGCCAGGGATTGGAGTAAGTCCGGACGAGATAAGTGGCTGTCATTCTTTACGCTGCACAGACATTATGGCTATGACATTATCCTGGTAGCCCAGTTTGACCGGATGATAGACCGTCAGATCCGGAGCCTGATCGAGTATGAATATATTCATAGGAAGGTAAGTAACTTTGGTCTTCGGGGAATGTTCCTTTGTGCAATCATGCTGTCCCCGAGACTTTTTGTCAGTGTAAAGGTCTGGTACCCAATGAAAGAGAAGGTAAGCAGCGAATTTTTCAAATGCAAGCGCAAATATTATTCCCTGTATGATACTTACCTGATGCTGGATGCCCCGGAGTGATGTATCTCATTTCCTCCGGAGCTGCCAGGCTTACTTCAGAAATTTTGAGATACATTCAGGAAACGTACGGCATTCCCGGAGCTGGTGTCTGGCCGTAACCTCCGCTGTCTCTGCTGTGTGGGAAGACGGGGGTTGGGGGGACCCGTCTGACCGCGCGGCAGAGCCTCCGGAGGGCATGTCTTGATCCCTGCCACGTGCCTGTAATACGTGGTCTGAAAATACATACAAAATTCACGTGAAAGCCTTGTAAATACTGGCGAAAATGGCAATTTTGAAATTTGGCGAAATGGCGTTCTCGCCAAAAACTTTATCATACTAAAGTGAGGTGGTTTTGTTGCTCGATAAACGAGTTTTAGAACATACAAAAATATACCAGGAGCTTGATGACACAAATCAAAAATACTGGTTTGATTTCAACAAATCAAAGTTCCTGCATAACATTGATACCTTTTATTATTCTGTGAAATTAGTGGAGGATTTTACCGATGATTCCAATGATCCGAATGTGGCACAGTTTAGAAAATATTTTGAAAAGAAAAAGTCTCTTCTTGCTTCCAGATACGGAGAATCCCTCCCGGTCTTCCTTGATGGTTTTGATCGTAGTCTTAACCTTTGCCCTGGTGGTTTTGCTGGTTTTTTCAACATCTGCTTACAGTGCCCGGAATGGTTTGACATATTTATTGCTCCTGTTGTCCCTCATTCTTCTGATGGCGGGCTGTCTGTTACGTCTGAGATTGTGGTACAGATTAGATCTTATATGTTATGGATGTATGGAGTGCATGAAGCCTTTGAGAGATCTTATCATTATGTGAAGCTGATCTGTGATCATTTTGGTTTACATATTGCTTACTGCCAGGAAAACAGGATTGACTATTGCTGGCATAGCAACTACTTAAGTAACCCGGAAAAGTTCTTTTCTCCTGAGAACTTCTACAAAATGAGGGTTGACCGCTTCAAGGATGCTCTGATTCATACTGCTAAGGTAGGTTCAGAGGGCTATGAGATTGATTATGTATCCATGGGGAAACGTTCAGATAAGGTATTTATCCGTATTTACCTGAAAAGCAAAGAAGTTATTGAGAAGAATTACAAACCATGGTTCTTCAAGGTCTGGCTGTTCAACGGTCTGATCAACCGTTATGATCTGTATTGTTATGAGGAATGTTATAAGCGGCACTCCTGGGAATACCTGGATACTGCCAGGCTGAAATATTACAGTGAGTTTGGTTCTGATCCGGAGCTCCGGGAGCAATGCTGTCATGTTGTGGAAGGTAAAGTAACTATGTCCCCGGATGCGCTGCATAAACTTGCAGATACATTAACACCTAAGATCAACCTGATCATGAACGTGGAATACCAGACTATGAGGAAGCATACCAAGACTTATGAACTGGTACCTTTCCGGGATAACAGCTCAAAGGAAACCGCAAAGCGTATCTATGATTATTTTGATAACAGGAAGATCATTGCAGATTACCTGACATTCTATGTCTTCCGGATGGTTCGCCCTGAGGGGGACAGCAACAAATCAAGACGAGAACTGTGTGCTTTCTGGACTGCGCTTCGGAACTGCAGGATGATTGATGTCAATGTCCGTCCAAAGGATGTGAAACTGATCCGGCAGTACTGCAGGCAGCTCAACAGCAATATTATGAAAAAGCGTGTGATCAATGCAGCTATTACTCTTGGAATTTATACCAGGGGAATCAACAATGATAATGTGGTACAGGATTGTGTGGAAGCACTTTGTCAGCTAAATGATAATGATATTCATGACGCATTACGCTACAAACAGAAAAAAGCCCGCCAATTCAATAGCAGTGAACTGGCGGACACTTATGTAAGTAGTGTTACTCATGAGTATCAGATAGTCAATATCAATACTGGTGAAGTATCTACTGACATAATACCATAAGCATCTTGTAATTACAATAAAATTTAGGAGGTTATTATGATATTGGTTAAAAATGAAAGCTATATTGTTACTGTAAAATCTGCTTCCTGTCTTCCAGCAGGAGAATATCTGTTATATTTCCAGAATGTGTTTGTTTTTGAAGAAACCTGCAGTTGTGGTCTAGCTATTTTAAATTTTTCTGAAAGCCCTGATGATTCAAGTGTATTTTTCAATTTTTATGCTGATGATGAAATAGCAATCCGTGAAAATGAGTAGTGTATCTTAAAAACCATGCTGCAGCATTCGGATCCGCTGCATCTGCAGAAAGAAATGAGATACAAAAGGAGTGATATACATGTCTATAACTATTGACCAGGCTTTCCAGATCTTCATGGCTGACCGGGAAACTTCCTGCGTAGATAAGACCCTGATGTATTACCAGGAAAACCTGACTAATTTTTTTACTTATGTATCTGGAGTTTTTAACAGACCAACTAACGAAATTGATTGTGAGGAAATTACAAAGGAACTGTTTCAGAATTATATTAAGTATCTCCGGAAACGTCCCAAGTTCCAGAATCATCCTTTTCTGGAACCGTCCTCGGAGCTGTTGTCCTCTACCAGCATCCGGACGTATTGCAGATCGATCAAAGTCTTTGCCAATTTCTGCAAAGATAATGATTATGGTCATGATTTTACATACAAGGTTAAGCTTCCGAATGATGATGCAGGGGAAATCATCCCCCTGTATCAGTCCGAAGTCCAGCAGATCGACAAGCTTTTTAACCTCAAAACGGAGTTTGGTCTCCGGAATTGGTGCATTGTTCATCTAATGCTGGATGCAGGCCTTCGTTCTTCCGAAGTGATCAACATTCGGTTTTGTGATCTTCTTTTTGAAAAGAACATCATACAGATTTACAAATCCAAACGTGCCAGAACCCGGCTTGTTATTCTTTGCCCCCGGCTTAAAGTCAATTTAATGAAATATTGTGTGATTTACCGGAATTATACAGAGCTTCACCCTAAATCATTTGTCTTCCTGCAGATGAGACAGCACGAACCCATCAACCAGAATGTTATCAAACAATTATTTGCCCGGATCAAAAAGAAGTCAGCAATAGAAAGGCTGCATCCCCATCTTTGCAGACATACATTTGCGACCTCTTACATCAAGGGCGGTGGTAACATTGAAATGCTCCGGCTGCTCCTGGGACATTCCGATTATAAAACAACAAAAATGTATCTGCATCTTGCTCAGCAGGCAGAGCTTCTCCATGAAGATATATATCCTTTGGATCCTGTTTTCTTCAAAAGATTCTATTAGTTACGTTTATGCCTTTATGGGAACTTCCTCATAAGGGCATAAACACTTTCTTTTTTCACTTTTCCCGTTACCTTTATTTTCTATCAACAAAGAAAAACACCGTCCCCGCAGCTCCTACGTCTGCAAAAACAGTGTCTTTAGTGCGCCTTCAGGGGTTCGAACCCTGGACACCCTGATTAAGAGTCAGGTGCTCTACCAACTGAGCTAAAAGCGCATATTCTTTTGTTTTTCTTTGTGTTGAAGTTTTGCATCACCCTCAACGCAAGTGATATTATATATAATAGTCGTTTAAATGTCAATAGGTTTTTTCAAAAAAAATCAGATTTTTTTCTATTTCATTTATTTTTCCTTTTTTTCGTCGTTTTGGGACATTTTGTTAAGTGTTTTATTGACCTCTTCTGCGGATTTCCGCAGGCGGCTGAAGGTATTATCAAAGTTTTTGTGTTCATAGCGGAATTGTAGCATTTTATTATGGAAAGAACTTTTTCGTTTCACTGGCTGACTCCTTCGGGGCGCGAAGCGCCCCGAAATTTTCTTATACTATAATATGCACTGCCAGCCACAACAGATAGTCAAATGGATAATCGCAATCCACTTCACTATGGAATCGCTATAAACCAGATAATTGCTCTGCTGTTTTATCTGTGATACTCTCTGGAAATCACCATCTTACAGATTGGATTTCCCATAGAAGAAAATTTCTCTTCATATTCTGTCATAACATTTCCCTGTACCATCTCTTCATTATGATGCAGATCAAAAGTAGATGCCTCCAGATTCCATCCGGCTTCCTCCACTTCTTCCAGGGAAAATTCAAACAGTTCCTTATTATCTGTCTTAAATTCCACTTTTCCATCCTGAACCAGAATCTGGTCGTAACGTGCCAGGAATTCTCTGGATGTCAGGCGACGTTTTGCATGGCGGGCTTTTGGCCATGGATCGGAAAAGTTCAGATAAATCTTATCTACTTCACCTTTCTCAAAGATTTCCGGCAGAAGTCTGGCATCCACTCTCATAAAAAATAAATTAGAATAAACCTCTCCATTCTCCTCCAGTTCTTCTCTCTTCTGCAATGCGCGAAGAAGAACGCTGTCATACATCTCGATTCCTATATAATTGATATCCGGATGCAGCCGGGCCAGATCCATAAGAAATCTTCCTTTTCCCATCCCTACTTCAATATGAAGAGGCTGCTTTTTCACAAAAACCTCCCCCCAGTGTCCTTTCTTTGTCTGTGGTTCCTGCACCACATAAGGGCTCTCCAGAATTGCATCCTGAGCTCCCGGAATATTTCTTAATCTCATAAAAATCTCCTGTTCCTTTTCTTATATCTCCAGAGCGTGTTTGAAAAATGCCTTACGCAAGATGTGCGTGCAATTTCCTGCCACCAATAAACTACCATACCATACTCCTAACGTCAATTACATCCCGGACAGATATTCGCAGGAGATTTCTTTAACTTGTCTAAAAAATAACAATTTTTTTATTTCTGAAAAAAATTTAGATGGTTTTTTTAAACAAAAGGGTGTATGATATCTAACAGATATTACTATTTTGTGCATAGTAAATCTGGTTTTTTTGTAAAATTTTGACAACTAAGGAGGTTGAAGATGGAGCAGATACTTAACAAATTATCTGAAATCGAGCTTACAGCCCAACGCATCATGGAAGACTGCGACCGGCAAAAGCAACAGCTTTCTGAAGAGGCAGAACAGAAATGTAAAAATTATGACGAGCAGCTGGAGTCCCGGACAACAGAGCAGATTCAACGGATCCGTCAGCAACTGGAAGAAGAAAAAGATTCCCGCCTGGCACAGTTACGTGCAGATACAGACGCTACCTTTTCTTCACTGGATGCTCATTACGAACAGCAGCACTCACAACTTTCCAGAGAATTGTTTGAGAAAATACTGGCTATGTAAAGATCTGTCTCAAACGCTAAATGACATCAGGAAAGGAAGTGAAAAACAATGGGAGGCGTACTCTCCTACAGCGGACTTTCCACGAAAATCCGCGCAATGCAGAGCAGGCTTACTACCATGGATCAGTTCGAGGAAATTCTCCAACTCTCCGATGTCACGCAGGTAGCTGCCTATCTGAAGCGAATGCCGGAATACTCTTCCAGGTGGGATGCACTGGATGAAAATACCCTGCACCGTGGCCAGATTGAGAAGCTTCTGAAGAAATCCATATTCCAGAATTTCTCCAGAATTTATCACTTTGCCAACCCGGAGCAGCGTAAATTTCTGGATCTGTATTCCAAGCGATATGAAATCCGTGTACTGAAGGAAGTCATGACAAATATCTTTGATCACCGCGACACGGATCCTGTAGATGTTTCTCCGTACCGTGAATTTTTCCGTCTGCATTCCAATATTGATGTAGACCGGATCACTACCTGTTCCACCATGGAGGAACTGATCTCCTGCCTCAAAGGAAACGAATTTTATATCCCGCTTTCGAAGATCCAGGAGCATGAAACAGCACTTCTCTTCGACTATGGTATGGCACTGGATCTGTACTATTTTACCCAGATCTGGAACATCCGTAAGAAGCTGTTTAAAGGTAAAGATCTGGAAGAGATTACCTGCACCTACGGCGAGAAATTTGATATGCTGAACCTGCAGTTTATCCAGCGTTCCAAAAGGTATTACAACATGGATCCGGCAAGTATTTATGCCCTGCTGATCCCTGTAAATTATAAGTTAAAGAAAGAAGAGATCACAGCTTTGGTGGAAGCACCTTCATACGAAGAAGGTCGAAGAATTTTCCAGAAAACATGGTACGGCAACAAATATGAACAGCTTACCGTAGCCAATCTGGAAGAATTCTACAACCACATCCACCGCTCGATCCTTGAGAAGGAATCCCACAGAAATCCATATTCTGTAGCAGTGATCTATTCTTATCTGTATAACAAGGAACACGAAGTAAACCGCCTGACTATCGCCATTGAATGCGTACGTTATGGTGTGCAGCATGATGAAGCCATGCGTTATATTTGCAACAGTTGATTTCTATATGGCGCATAACTGAATAACTGCTTCGCAGTTTAAAGAACATTAACCAGGAGGTGAATTTATGATTGAGAAAATGAAGTTCCTGAGCATTACCGGTCCTAAGGCCGATATTGACAGAGTGGTAAACACCTATCTTTCCAAGTACGAAATTCATCTGGAAAATGCCCTTTCCGAGCTGACCGCAGTAGAGAGTCTTTCTCCGTTTATGGAAATCAATCCATATAAGGAAGCACTCTCTACTGCCAACAGTTTCTATGATGAACTGGCAGATCCGGAGAAGATTTCTGCCAAACCCATGGATACTGAACAGGCTTTAAATACAATCCGCCGGATTCAGTCCGATTATCAGGAACTAAGCAATAAACGTGCTGATCTGGAAAGTCAGCTTGCAGCTCTGGATGAATCTCTGCGAGTGATCCGCCCGTTCAGAAATATTAATTACAATATTTCCTCAATCCTGAAATTCCAGTTCATCCACTTCCGTTTCGGAAGGATTGAGAAGGAATATTACCAGAAATTTGAAAAGTATATTTACGAAAATCTGGACACAATTTTCATTAAATGTGATGAAGATGACCAGTATGTCTGGGGTCTGTATTTTGTCCCGGAGCACGAAGCCCAGAAAGTAAAAGCCGTCTATTCTTCCATGCACTTCGAGCGTATTTATATGCCGGATACTTATGAGGGAACAGCAAAAGAAGCTTTCGAACAACTGACTGAAACACGCAACAGAGCTGCTGCTGATCTGGCATCTGCCGATCAGAAAAAAGCAGATTTTCTTCTTAGAAATCAGAAAGATATCGTTGCATCACGCAATGCTATCACACAGCTTTCCGGTAACTTTGATGTGCGCAGACTTGCGGCATGTACACATGGGGATAAAGACGTTTTCTATATCTTATGTGGATGGATGACAGAGAAAGATGCCCATTCTTTCCAGAATGATATCAAAGACGACAGCCGCATTTTCTGTATTATTGACGGTGAAGAGGACGAACATCTAAAGCCAGGTATACACCAGCAGCCACCAACGAAACTGAAGAACCCGAAACTGTTTAAACCATTTGAAATGTACATTAAGATGTATGGTCTTCCGGCCTATAACGAGATGGATCCCACATGGTTTGTAGCACTGACTTATTCCTTTATTTTCGGTGCAATGTTCGGTGATGTGGGACAGGGATTGCTGCTCTTTATCGGAGGTTTCCTGCTTTATAAATTCAAACATATCACACTGGCAGGCATTATCAGTTGTGCAGGTGTGTTCTCCACAATCTTCGGATTTATGTTCGGAAGTATCTTCGGATTCGAAGATGTGATACCTGCCCTGTGGCTTCGCCCGATGAACAATATGATGTCAGTTCCGTTTATCGGAAAGCTGAATACGGTATTTATTGTTGCCATTGGTTTTGGTATGTGCCTGATCCTTTTATGTATGGTATTTAACATTCTGAACGCCTGGAAAGCCAGAGACGTAGAACACATCTGGTTTGATACAAACTCAGTGGCCGGTCTGGTATTCTACGGCTCTGCAGTTGTCTCCATTGCACTTATACTGAATGGCAAAACACTTCCCGGCGGAATCGTACTGTTTATCATGTTCGGCGTACCATTGATCCTGATCTTCCTGAAAGAGCCACTTACAGCCCTCATTGAGAAGAAATCAGAAGTTATGCCGAAAGAGAAGGGAATGTTCATTGTACAGGGACTTTTTGAAATGTTTGAAGTCCTGTTAAGCTACTTCTCCAATACCCTTTCCTTCGTCCGTATCGGAGCTTTCGCAGTCAGCCATGCAGCGATGATGGAAGTCGTTCTCATGCTTGCAGGCGCAGAAAGCGGAAACCTGAACTGGATAGTAGTAGTTCTGGGAAACCTTTTTGTATGTGGTATGGAGGGCCTGATCGTAGGTATCCAGGTGCTTCGTCTGGAATATTATGAAATGTTCAGCCGCTTCTACAAAGGTACAGGACGTAAATTTGAGCCGTTCCGCTCTGTAAAATAGACAGAAAGATCATTAGAAATTATACTATTTTCATTTATATATCATCCCCGGGAAACCCATATCTGTCGGTCAGCCAGATATTCGAAGCCGAATAAATATGATATATATGAACAGCAAAATCAAGAACTAAGAGGAGATTTAATTATGACAACAATCGCACAGATCATTTTAGCAATCGCACTGGTACTCAGCATCATTCTTCCATTTGGCTACTATCTCATCGGTGAAAAAAACCGCGGACGTTACAAAACAGCTCTCGGTGTAAACGCATTCTTCTTCTTTGGAACCATGCTTATCGCCATTGCAGTTATGTTCACAGGTGCTTCTTCCGTACAGGCCGCTGCAGGCTCTGAAGGCACACTTGCAACAGGTATGGGTTATATCGCAGCAGCTCTTGTAACCGGACTTTCCTGTATCGGTGGTGGTATTGCCGTTGCCAGTGCGGCAAGCGCAGCCTTAGGTGCTATCAGCGAGGATCAGAGTATCCTTGGTAAATCCCTTATTTTCGTAGGTCTTGCAGAAGGTGTTGCCCTTTATGGACTGATCATCTCCTTCATGATCCTGGGACAGTTATAAGATGCAGATGTTTTTGATCAGCGACAATATCGATACCTACACAGGGATGAGACTGGCAGGTGTGGAGGGCGTGGTCGTACACACACATGATGAATTAAAAGATGCTTTGCAGAAAGCTATCTCCAATAAAGAAATCGGAATCATACTCCTGACCGAGAAATTCGGCCGGGAGTTTCCCGAAATTATAGATGATGTAAAGCTTCATCACAAAACCCCTCTGATCATTGAAATTCCCGACAGGCACGGTACTGGCCGCAAACCGGATTTTATCACTTCATATGTGAATGAAGCTATTGGTTTAAAACTGTAAAACAGTTACCAATAGTAAATCTAATGTTACTGTTCACACACCACTATCTCGAGACATACAAGCCAAAATCCCATTGCCGCAGGCAATCTGGAATGAATTTTGGCTACGTTACTGTGAACGGAGTGAACAGTTACAATCTAAATATTACAGGCAGGTGTTAACATGACAATTGATGAAAAACTCAGCCATTTTTATGATATCACTGTAGAGGAAGCCCACGAAAAAGCTGCCGCCATTCTCGAGGAGCATAAAGCGTCTCTGGAGAAAATGACAGAAGAACACAAAACTCTCAGTGAAGAAAACGCCCAGACACAGATCAAAGCGGAAACTGCCAGCGCCCGACGTGAAATAAACAAGGCTCTCTCCGCAGAACAGCTCACGATCAAGCGTGACTGGACCAGAAAACAAAACGAATTAAAAGAGAAAATTTTCTCCGAAGTAAAAGGACTTCTGGAATCCTTTACCAAAACTCCGGAGTATGAGAACTATTTAACTGCTAAGATCAAAGAAGCTCTGGATTTCGCGGGAAATGATGAGATTACCATCTATCTCTCTCCGGAGGACAGATCTCTTGCAGAGAAACTTCAGCATACAACAGGTACTGCTATCCAGCTTGCAAAGGACTCTTTTCTTGGCGGTATCCGCGCTACAATTCCTCAGAAAAACATCCTGATCGATCACTCTTTTGCAGGAAATTTTGAGGCAGCATACAAAGAATTCAAGTTTGACGGAGGACCAGAACATGAGTAATACAGGTATTATCTACGGTGTCAACGGCCCCGTCATTTATCTGAAGGGCGACAGCGGATTTAAGATTTCCGAGATGGTCTATGTAGGTCCGGAACATCTGGTAGGTGAGATCATCGGCCTGAAGAAAGGCATGACCACCGTACAGGTTTTCGAGGAGACTACAGGACTGAAACCGGGCGATACAGTTACAGGAACCGGAGATGCCATTTCTGTACTTCTGGGACCTGGAATCATCCACAATATTTTTGATGGTATCCAGCGCCCTCTGGAAGAGATTGCCAAAGCCTCAGGCAAATATATTTCACGAGGTGTCAGCGTTGATTCTCTTGACACAGAAAAGAAATGGAACACTCACATCATAGTAAAAGAAGGAGATGTTGTAGGTCCCGGCTCTGTTATCGCAGAAACTCAGGAAACAGACTCCATTCTCCATAAATCCATGGTTCCTCCGAATCTTACAGAAGCCACAGTTATCCACGCGGCATCTGACGGAGCATACACCATTCTGGAACCGATCGTAACCATTCAGTTCGCAGACGGAACCACCAAAGATCTGGCACTTGCACAGAAATGGCCGATCCGTATCCCGAGACCAACCCACAAACGTTTCCCCGCAAGCGTCCCGCTTGTCACAGGCCAGCGTATCCTGGACACTCTTTTCCCTATCGCAAAGGGCGGTACAGCCGCTGTTCCGGGAGGTTTCGGTACAGGTAAGACCATGACTCAGCATCAGATTGCAAAATGGTCTGACGCAGACATTATCATCTACATTGGATGCGGAGAACGTGGAAACGAGATGACTCAGGTTCTGGAAGATTTCAGTAAACTGATCGACCCGAAATCCGGAAACCTGATGATGGACAGAACCACATTGATCGCCAATACTTCCAACATGCCGGTTGCGGCACGTGAAGCTTCTATTTATACAGGTGTAACTCTTGCGGAATATTACCGGGACATGGGTTACGACGTAGCTATCATGGCAGACTCCACTTCCCGTTGGGCAGAAGCTCTTCGAGAATTGTCCGGCCGTCTGGAGGAAATGCCTGCAGAGGAAGGTTTCCCTGCATATCTGGCATCCAAGCTGTCCGCATTCTATGAACGTGCAGGAATGATGCAGAACTTAAACGGAACCGAAGGCTCTGTCTCCATTATCGGAGCAGTTTCTCCACAGGGTGGTGACTTCTCAGAGCCTGTCACACAAAACACCAAACGTTTCGTCCGCTGCTTCTGGGGACTGGACAAATCCCTTGCCTATGCCCGTCACTTCCCGGCAATCCACTGGCTCACCAGCTACAGTGAATATCTGGAAGACCTGACTCCATGGTACAGAGAACATGTTTCCCCGAAATTTGTAGCAGACAGGAATCAGCTCATGGCAATCCTGAATCAGGAGAGCTCCCTGATGGAGATCGTCAAGCTGATCGGAAGCGACGTTCTTCCGGATGACCAGAAACTGACGCTGGAAATTGCCAGAGTCATCCGTCTGGGCTTCCTCCAGCAGAACGCTTTTCACGCAGAAGACACCTGCGTACCAATGGAAAAACAGTTTAAAATGATGGAAACGATCCTCTATCTTTATGAAAAATGCCGTGCACTCATCAACCGTGGAATGCCGGTTTCCGTACTGAAAGAGGGGAACAACATTTTTGAAAAAATTATTTCCATTAAATATGATGTGGCAAATAATCAGCTTGATAAATTCGACCAATACAAGCAGGACATTGATACTTTCTATGATAACATAATGGAAAAAAACGGCTGATGCCGGAACAGTTACATTCATAGCCATAACCGGCTATGAGTCGTAACAGAGAGGAGAAGTTTATGGCAATTGAATATTTAGGCTTAAGCGAAATAAACGGACCTCTGGTGGTCCTGGAAGGCGTCAAGAATGCCTCCTATGAGGAAATCGTAGAATTTCACATGGATGACGGGACTCGCAAGATCGGCCGTATTATTGAGATTTATGAGGACAAGGCTGTTATCCAGGTTTTTGAAGGAACAGACGGTATGTCCTTAGGCAACACCCATACCCGGCTGACCGGACGTCCCATGGAGATCGGACTTTCCCCGGAAATCCTCGGACGAACCTTTAACGGTATCGGACAGCCCATCGACGGTCTGGGGGACATCACCCCAGATGTAAAATTAAACATCAATGGTCTGCCGCTGAACCCGGTAGCACGTGAATATCCCCGAAACTATATCAACACCGGTATTTCCGCAATCGACGGACTGACCACCCTGATTCGAGGACAGAAGCTTCCGATCTTTTCCGGAAATGGTCTTCCACACGACAAGCTGGCTGCACAGATCGTACAGCAGGCTTCTCTGGGAGAGGACTCTGATGAAGATTTTGCCATTGTTTTCGCGGCAATGGGTGTCAAATATGACGTAGCGGAATTTTTCCGCCGTACCTTCGAGGAAAGCGGTGCTGCAGACCATGTAGTTATGTTCCTGAATCTTGCAAATGATCCGGTTGTTGAACGTCTTCTTACACCGAAGATTGCCCTCACTGCCGCAGAGTATCTTGCTTTTGAAAAAGGAATGCACATCCTGGTCATCCTGACAGACATCACATCCTTCTGCGAGGCCATGCGAGAGGTTTCCTCCTCCAAAGGTGAGATTCCGTCCCGTAAAGGTTATCCGGGTTATCTGTACAGTGAGCTTGCAACCCTGTACGAACGTGCAGGTATCGTAAAAGGCAAACCGGGTTCCGTAACCCAGATCCCGATCCTGACCATGCCAAACGATGATATCACTCACCCGATCCCTGACCTTACCGGTTATATCACCGAAGGTCAGATCGTTCTGGACAGACAGCTTCATGGACAGGCAATCTATCCGCCTATTAACGTACTGCCATCTCTTTCCCGTCTGATGAAGGACGGTATCGGTGAAGGCTATACAAGAGCAGACCATCAGGACGTGGCAAATCAGCTTTTCTCCTGCTATGCAAAGGTTGGAGATGCCAGAGCCCTTGCTTCCGTTATCGGTGAGGATGAGCTTTCCCCGCTGGATAAACGCTATCTGGTATTTGGTAAAGCCTTTGAGAGTGAATTTGTCGGCCAGTCCGAAACCGAGAACCGAAGCATCACCGAAACCCTGGATAAGGGCTGGGAGCTTCTGGGACTTCTTCCGAAAGAAGAGCTCGACCGAATTGATACGAAGATCCTCGACAAGTACTATCACGAAACAGTACGCTAAAAGAAGCGAGGTGATTACATGGATCCGAATACCTTTCCCACCAAGGGAAACCTGATACTTGCAAAGAACTCACTGAAGCTTTCCCGTCAGGGCTATGAACTGATGGACAAAAAGCGTAACATCCTGATTCGTGAAATGATGGAGCTGATCGATCAGGCAAAGGATATCCAGACACAGATTGATGTGACTTTCCGCACTGCCTATACAGCACTGCAGAAAGCCAATATGGAGATTGGTATCGCCTTTGTCCAGCAGATCGCGTGTACGGTTCCTGTCGAGAACTCTATACGCATTAAAACCCGAAGTGTTATGGGTACGGAAATTCCTCTGGTGGAATATGACAAAACCACTAACACTCCCACCTATGCCTACTACAGCACAAAGATGTCTCTGGACGAAGCCAAGGCTGCCTTTGAAAAGGTAAAAGAGCTGTCCATCCGCCTGTCCATGGTAGAAAATGCAGCCATCCGCCTTGCAGCCAATATCAAGAAAACTCAGAAACGTGCCAATGCTCTGAAGAATATCACTATTCCAAAGTACGAGGCACTGACCAAAGATATCCAGAATGCACTGGAGGAGAAAGAACGTGAGGAATTTACCCGTCTGAAAGTCATTAAGAGGATGAAGACCGGGTGATGGAAATAATAAAATGGAGAAGCTGACAAAGCGCCTGAATGGATTGAAATAGGGGGATACTGTATCATGTATACATTTAAAGATCTGGTAGAGATCACCGCGAAATTACGGGCAGAAGATGGCTGTCCCTGGGACCGGGAACAGACCTTTGAAAGCCTGCGAAAATATATGCGGGAAGAGGCAGAGGAAGCAGTTCAGGCAGTGGATAAAAATGACATGGAAAACCTTTGTGAAGAACTGGGAGATGTGCTCTTTCAGGTGATGTTAAACAGCCAGATCGCAAAGGAAAAAGGGCTGTTTTCTATAGATGATGTGATAGGTGGGATCTGCGAAAAAATGGTGCGCAGACACCCCTGGGTATTCGGTGGTGAAAAGATAAATTCGACCGAAGAAGGAGAGGCTCTCTGGGCCCGGATAAAAATGCAGGAAAAGGCCAAAAAACCTTGACAAATTATAGTAAAACAGATATAAATGATAGGGTATCGCAGACAAGAACGAAAACGGTCCGAACCTGTTTTTTTTCGGATTCGGTTTAGGAGGAAAATTTGATGAACAAGACAGAGTTAATCGCAGCAGTAGCTGAGAAGGCAGAAATTTCTAAAAAGGATGCAGAAAAGGCAGTTAAGGCTTTTACTGATGCAGTAGCAGAAGAACTGGCAAAGGGCGGAAAGGTTCAGTTAGTTGGATTTGGTAACTTTGAAGTTAGCGAAAGACCAGCAAGAGAGGGAAGAAACCCAAGAACCGGCGAGACTATGACCATCGCTGCTTCCAAGACACCTAAGTTCAAACCAGGTAAGGCTTTAAAGGACGAGATCAATAAGTAATTGATTTTTCTAAAAGCAATTAAAAGTGCTAAGATATAGGTAAAAGTCCTATGCTGGCACTTTTTTTATTGCAGATATAGATCAAAGCGTGAAGGAGCATAACATTTTGCATAATTTGTTTGTGCCTTGAATGAAACGAAAGGAATGATAAAAAACATGAGATTAGATAACTTTATAAAACGCCCGGTGCTGTCTACGGTTATCTCAATATTGACAGTCATCCTGGGTCTTATCGGATTGGTGTCGTTGCCTATAGAGCAATACCCTGACGTTGCGCCGCCTACGGTGCGTGTGAGCGCAAACTATACGGGTGCCAATGCCCAGACCGTGCTCAACTCGGTTATCGTGCCGCTTGAAGAGCAGATCAACGGTGTGGAAGGCATGACATATATGACATCAACGGCTTCGAACGAAGGTTCGGCCAACATTACGGTGTTCTTCAATCAGGGTATGAATGCCGACATGTGTCAGGTAAACGTGCAGAACCGTGTGTCTATGGCTCAAGGTTTGTTGCCTGCCGAGGTAACGCAGATTGGTGTGACTACCCAGAAACGCCAGAACTCTATGTTGTTGGTATTTTCTGTATTTGCCGAGGACGATCGTTATGACTCTGAGTTTTTGGAGAATTACGCGAAGATTAACTTGATTCCGGAAGTGCAGCGTGTACATGGTGTAGGTGACGCGAACGTGTTGGGTACGGATTACTCCATGCGTATTTGGTTGAAGCCGGATGTGATGGCTCAATATAAATTAAGTCCGAGCGATGTGACCGTAGCTTTGTCTGAACAAAACGTAGAGGCGGCTCCGGGTTCGTTTGGCGAAAGGGGTAATCAGTCCTTTCAATATACGATTCGCTACAAAGGACGTTTGCAGGAGGCGAATGAGTTTGAGCAGATCGTTGTAAAGGCGTTGCCGGATGGTGAGGTCTTGCGTTTGAAAGATATCGCCGATATCGAGTTGGGGCGTTTGACTTACAACTTTATCAACCGTGTAAATGGTCACGACGCCGTTACCTGTATCGTTTACCAGATGCCGGGAACCAACGCTACGGAAACAATTAGTAACATTGAAACCTTGCTGGAGGAAACCCAGTTGACAATGCCTCCCGGAATGAAGGTGAATGTTTCCATGAATGCCAATGACTTCTTGTTCGCTTCTATCCATGAGGTAATTAAGACTTTGTTGGAGGCGTTCGTATTGGTGTTTATCGTGGTATATGTGTTCTTGCAGGATTTGCGTTCTACGTTGATTCCGGCTATCGCTATCCCGGTTGCCTTGATCGGTACCTTCTTTATGTTATCCTTGATCGGATTTAGTATCAACTTGTTGACTCTTTGTGCTATGGTGCTTGCCATCGCTATTGTGGTCGATGATGCGATCGTCGTCGTCGAGGGTGTCCATGCCAAGTTGGACCAAGGGTACAAGTCGGCGAAACTCGCTTCTATCGATGCCATGAGTGAGTTGGGTGGCGCTATCGTCTCCATTACGTTGGTCATGATGTCCGTGTTTATTCCCGTAAGTTTCATGGGAGGTACAGCCGGTACGTTCTATCGCCAGTTTGGTCTGACGATGGCGATCGCTATCGGTTTGTCCGCTTTGAACGCCTTGACATTGAGTCCCGCCTTGTGTGCGATATTCCTGAAACCGCATGATGAGGAGCATAAAGAAAAGAAAACGACATTTATTTCCCGTTTCCATACCTCATTCAATGCGGCTTACGATTCTTTGCTAGCTAAGTATAAGAAGCAGGTCGTGTTTTTTATCCAGAAGAAATGGCTTTCATTCGGTATTGTCGCCGGTTGTATCGCCGTATTGGTATTCTTGATGCAGGTTACGCCTACCGGTATGGTGCCGAACGAGGATACGGGTACGATCATGGGTGCCGTTACGTTACCACCGGGAACTTCCCAGGAGCGTACCTATGAGGTGATGAATAAGGTCGATAGTTTGATCGCTGCGGATCCGGCGGTAGAGTCGCGTACGGCGGTTGTTGGTTTCAGTTTTATCGGTGGTCAAGGACCTTCTTACGGCTCATTTATCATCAAGTTGAAAGACTGGGAAGACCGTTCTATGATGCAGAACTCGGATATCGTATATGGTAGTTTGTTCATGCGTGCCCAAAAGATCGTGAAAGACGCTCAGGTATTGTTCTTTACGCCGCCTATGATCCCGGGTTACTCCGCATCTAGTGATATCGAGTTGAATATGCAGGATAAGACCGGTGGTGAGTTGGATCGTTTCTTTGATATCTCCAAGGAATATATGGCCGCTCTGACGGCACGTCCGGAGATCAAGTCCGCTCAATCTACGTTTAACCCGAACTTCCCGCAATATGAGATCGATATCGACGCTGCCGCCTGTAAGAAAGCCGGTATCAGTCCGAAGGACATCTTGTCTACCTTGCAGGGATATTATGGTGGTTTATATGCCTCTAACTTCAACCGTTTCGGTAAGATGTACCGTGTAATGGTGCAAGCGGATCCCGATTTGCGTAAGAATATGGAGTCCATGAAGAACATCAAGGTAAAGAGTGGTAACGATATGGCTCCGATTTCTCAGTTCATTACGATGAAGAAGGTATATGGCCCGGATATCATCAGCCGTTTCAATATGTATACATCTATCAAAGTGATGGTTGCTCCGGCAGACGGTTACACCAGTGGGCAGGCATTGAAAGCGATCGAAGAGGTTGCCAGTACAACGCTTCCGACCGGTTTCGGATACGAGTTGGGGGGAATGGCGCGTGAAGAGGCTGAAACCAGCGGCAGCACGACCGGTTTGATCTTCCTGCTCTGTTTCGTATTCGTCTATTTGTTGCTGAGTGCACAGTATGAAAGTTATATTCTGCCTC
>ENA-OPBM01000534-OPBM01000534.1-human-gut-metagenome-genome-assembly--contig:-NODE-534-length-30864-cov-7.643416_pt1 | contig 30864 bp, 29 predicted proteins | sample MGYA00241069_ERZ501454 | MGnify/ENA primary metagenome ERZ501454 (study PRJEB25962, sample SAMEA2042625) | human gut metagenome | biome: human gut; feature: human-associated habitat; material: faeces... | reverse complement strand
ATAAGGAATCACCCGGAATCCAGACAATCCCTCCGGCCACAGCCGATAAAATATCCGTGCGTCCAGCACCGATACCGGTGCTCCGCTGATAGGTTCGGTCAGGGTATTGCCGGAGTCTACCAATGCATGAATGCACAACGGTCCCTCCGCTCCCTGTAACACTACCTCACAATAGCAGGCTTGTTCCGCTTCCTTTTTGCGCCCCCACACAAGTATCCAGCCGGAGAATGCTCCGACTCCCAGGGTCATACCGATCCCAGGCAGATAATTTCTTCCCATCGGGAATCCCCGAAGCAGTGCCGCCAGAATGCCTCCGATCAGGAAGGTGGACAGCATCAGTTTTCGGAAATAGTTCCACAACGTCCCAAGGCTGCGAATGTGAAATGTCACATACAGCATAAGTATTGTCCCCGGCAGAAAACAAAGCAACAGCTTCCCGGCGGCTGTTCCTTTCCATAAAAAAGGAAACAGATACCAGACCGCTCCGACCCCTGCTCCCGCAAGCAGCCGGTACCACGTGGCAGTGTGGCCCATGCTGTGATCCACCAGGCAAAGCAGCAGCAGATTCATCCCGAAATTGAGGAGGAACAGACTGTCTAAGTAGAGTTCATAATGCATCACACCCCTCCTTCAGAAACATTATAAAGGGTGGCATCAGCGGATTTTGTCAAATTTTCATCCGCCGGAACCTTTTTCTTTCCATTGTTTTCGACATCGTCCCTGGGGAAGTCTGCGACCGCCATCACTCCCCGGACTCCGCTGTCTCCTCCGGTTCTTCGGTCTTCTCCAGTCCCAGATAGGGCAGAATATTTTCGTACAGCTGCCTTATGATCGGTGCTGCCACCTGCCCCCCGTAGTAGATGCCCTGGGGATTATTGATAATAGCAATGGCGATGACCTGGGGATCATCCGCCGGAGCGAAGCCGATAAAGGAAGATATGTAACGTCCGCTTCCTCTGGGCAGAGTCTGGCTGGTTGCAGTCTTGCCGCCGACGCGGAAGCCCTGTACCTGACCGTTTCTGCCGGAGCCTTCCGCCACTACCATTTCCAGAATGTAGCGCATAGTAGCCGAAGTCTCCTCCGAGACGATCCCCGTCTGCACCGGATAGGAAAAGGTCTCTTCCACCTCCCCGTCCCGGGTCAACGCTTCAATCCCGAAATGTGGCGTGATCCGGTTGCCGCCGTTGATAATGGAGGACGCCGTGGTCAGCAGCTGGATTGCTGTGATCTGGAAAGACTGCCCGAAAGCCACGGTAGCCAGCTCCACATTTCCCATATCCTCTTTTTTATGCATGATAGTCCCAGCTTCTCCCGGCAGGTCGATGCCGGTGCGCTGTTTTAGGCCGAACTGTTCAAAATAATGGTAGTAATTGTCCACACCGAGCCGTAGGCCGACGGAAATCAATGCCGGGTTACAAGGGGTCTGGAACTACTGTCAGAGTTCGGGTTGGTGGCATACTTTTTTAACGTGCTGGCTACTCTACCACCTCCCAATAGCATTCGCTATGTTCGAACTTTTCCTTGATATAAACGATCCTGCCCTGCTCCTTTAACTGTTGGATACTGTGCCAGGTATAGCTGTAGGTGTTCCCCAGCCGCTCCGCCATCTGTGGGATTGTAATGTATTTTTCACTTCGGATCAGTTCCAGTACTTTCTCGTTGTAGGCTTTCCGGTTGCGGTCATAGATGGTTTCTTTTTTGTAGGTGAAGGAAAAGTAGAATAAACTGTAATCCGATTCCACAATGCTGTATAGTTCAAATTTACTCCGCATCAGTTCCTTGCTCATGGTGACATCCATATCCCCGTTGTTATGAATCTCTATGACCTCCACACAGCCATAGAGAATTTCCAGAATCGCCTGCTCGTTATAATTTTTGTTTTCTATGGTATCCCGGATCTGCTGTAAGCGGCGGTACTGATCCGCCAGACTCTTCTCCCCGTCTTTCTGTCCCTCTATCTTTTCTTCCAGTTCCCGAAGTTCCGTTTCCAGTCTGTCCTTGTAGATTCCAAAGTCCTCATCGGAAATCACTCCGTTCATTAACTTATGAAACAATACATCCTTATTCCGTAAAAGGAGTTCACGCTGGGTTTCCAGTGCCTTCAGTTTTTTTCCATTGTCGGAATTGCATAATGCCTTTTCAATGGTATGAATCGTATCGTTGATTAAACCGGAAGAGATATGGAAAAGGTAGGCATATTTTTCTTTCAGTGCTGCCGCCAGTTGCTTCTCTAACTCTTTCTCCGCTATCACCATGTTGTCGCAGGCGCTTCGGGTTCTCTGAAACTGCTCGCTGCATTTCCACGTGATGACTTTTTCGGAATTAAGTTTGTAGTGCATTCTGTAGTATGGCTTCTTGCAATTTGCGCAGACCAGTCGGTTACTCCATTTGTAGGTACCTGCCAGCCCCTTGCAGCACCCCATCTGGAACCGCCTTGCATCTATGATCTGAACGATCTTCTCATGGTATTCCCTGCTGACGATGGGAGGAATCACGTTTTCCTTATAGATCCAGTCCTCCTGCGGGAGTTTCACACGCTCCTTGGTGTAGAAGTTGCTGACTTCCTTATGTAAAATGCAGTCTCCATGCAACATCGGAGAGGTCAGCATTTTCTTCCATGTATTCGCCGCAATACGCACAGAGGGCATCTTGTGATACCCTGTGGTTCCTTTGCTCCGCACCCCTCGGTCATACATGATGTTGGCTAAACGGTAAAAGCCTATCCCCTGCTCCACCAGCGACAAGGCGTAGCGAAGTTCTGTGGCTTCCTTTTCGTTGACTGTCCACCAGACACGCTTGGTGTTCTCGTCGATAAACTCCACATTCCGATCCCAGCCGTATAAGGGTCTGCATATATGCAGTGCCTTAGAACCCGTGGCGTAGATCTGTCTGTTGCTGTGAATATCTCTGATTTTCTTGGAAGTGATCTTACTCTGCTCCGCATCCACGATGGCCTGCACAGAATATTTTATATCATCCCTCTCATGGTCATAGATGTGGTCATCCAGATAAAAATACAGTTGAAACTTCTTTTGCAGATGCAGTTTCACAAAATTGTGCCATTCCGCCTGATCTCTGCAAAGTCTGTCCGAACATTTCACAACCACCAGATCGATCCGATCCGCCTTAATGTCCCGAATCATCCGCTGATATTCCAGACGATGCTCCGCCTCCGTGCCGGTCTCCGGCTCTATATACTGATCCACGATCGTAAGGTGATTGTCCTCCACCAGTTTCCTCGTGTATGCCACCTGCACATCCAGTGCCTCCATCTGTACCTTCTTCTCCGTAGACACCCGGTTGTAGATTGCCACCCGTGTCTGCGGCGAAAATTTTGAAAGCTCGCTCATTTCTGTTTTCCTCCTTTTTCTTTTGCATACAACAACTCTACAATGTCCTCATATTCCTTCTCTGATAAACTTCCGTCCTCGTACAGTAACCGTACAATTCCACACTGCACCTCTGTTTCCTTCCGTAAGGAAACCTCCCGGTTCTTTGCTGCTCTCTTAGCGCCAGATCCAGTTGCCATTCCATCCTCCGAACGAGGTTTTTACCAGTGTATGCCATTGAAACGCTGACCTACACAAAATGCAAGATTATTTCCGCTATTTTCCGAATGTTTTTATTCTTTCATAGCAGTGCATCGTTAATTATTTAACAAGTAAATATACCTCTTAATTTATTTAATCTAGCGCGCAATACAAATGCGTTCCGTTTTCAAAAGGTGTGCTGTTACCGCTACGGGTATGGCTTCGGTGGGGACGATGTAAGGTAGTTCGGAAATAAACTGTTCTGGGGTGGGGACGCTATGCGATCAGGGGGAACGCTGTGGAGAAATCGATGAACGTATCGGGGTGAAAAGTGATAAAAGGTCAGTGCGGAGGAAAATAAGTGACTATTGCGCTTTAGAAAACTAACAACCAGTCTGAAAATGGTCTACTACTTCCTAAAATGAGAATGTCGGGTCACATGACAGATTGGCTCCTGTGGTTCACAGTGCTTTCATCACTTGTTCGGATGGTGCTGGTGGATTCATGGAAATGCTGCGTGGAAAACTTGAAAATATTTTTCTGAAATGCTTTATTACTGTTTTTTGCTTTGTCTGCGATTGGAAAATCACATGGTAGATGGGTGTAGGTGTTGATGGGTGGGGAAATTACTAACCAGTCGGGAAAAGGTGATAAACGGATTTTTCGAGACTGACTTTTCTTTTTCTCCGCACACCTAACTTTTTTCAGGAATTTTCCTGTTTTTTTCACAAAAATATTTTTTATCGGAATTGCTGTTTTTCTCATTTGACAGTTATTTATATTAAATTTTGAAAATTGGATTTTAATATAAAAAGATTTATGCATCCTATAAGCGGCGATCTGCATTTCGCTGCCATCGGGGAAACACAGGTAAACCAGATAAAACTGCTGTACTTTCCTCGTTAAAATCATGGGACGCAGACGCTGTTGTCTGGGAATATATACAGTGTCATCGTATCCTCTATTGCTTGTGGTGTTCTGTGTCATCTTCTCAGTCCTCCTCTTCAGGGTAGCGTACTTTCAAGGGATCATAGGGTTCGTACCAGAACTCCCCTCTGCTCTCTATCAATACTCTGTAATAATATCGTTTGTAAACTGCCAACAGCTTTCTCTCCAGCCAGCGGTTCTGTTTCCTCGTTGCGTAGGGACTCTGCGCATAGACGATCACTGTCCGGGGATGCCTGCTGGATAATATTGCACCCAGTCCTTTGTTGCTTCGTCTGATATAAAATATTTTCTTGTCCATCTTGCTTAACTCCTTTTTTATTTTCTATTCACAGTTAAGTATTGTGCCGTGTAAGGGACTTTTCCTTTACAAGAGAAAACAATGTTGAAAACGAAGTTGTTGAATGCACAGATGTTATATTATCTACTTTTTGCTTTTTGAGGTGGCATCTCTTTTGAATTTCTTAGGCTTCGGGGTAGCTACCTGCAGTGGCGCGAAATAGTCGGAGAAGTCCGCCGCTGAGGACAGATGCGTATAAACCGTGTCCAGATTTTCATACCCGGCATTCTTCAACGCATTTGTAAGTTTCTCATCTCGCAGAGTGACAGAATAGATTTCCCCTGTGGATTCATCCACCCTCTCCCCCCGCACTCCCAAGTGGTTTCGGGTTTCATATAAGATTTTCGTTTTCTCTGTCTTTAGCCGTTCAAATGCCTGCTGGTACTCTGCCTCCTGCTCTTCCCTCCACGAAGTAATGACCTTGTCCCGTTCGATTGCCTTGGAACAGAGATAGCCATGATTGCCATGCATTTCTGCTGTGGATTCGTTCATATTACTAATTACATACTTGATCACTGTTGCCATTTGATCGTTCGTTTCAATCTGCGTTATGTAGAAACTGCCATTTTTCCACAGTTTCCTCACCTCACCGGGTGCTATCGTTATGGGGAAATTGCAGATCATGTGGTAATGCCAGTTGCCGTTTTTCTGTCGGCTAAACGTTGCCACGTAGCGGAAATTATCGTAATGGTCGTTGACCCTCTGGACGAATTTTTTAAACTCCTTATGGGTAGTCTTAATGTCTGAAAACTGCTTCTCAGGCTGTAAGCGACCATCAAAGGTCAGGGTCAGCATGACCATCTTGCCTGCTTCAAAACTGTTATAAACCATTTCCTCAATAACCCGTCTGCGCTGTTTCATTCTGTTGTAGTAATTGAAATCCGCATAGTTGCTGGGAATATTCCGCTTGATCTCTTTTTTCTTGTCCTGCTTGATAGGCTGCGTGGTATATAATTCCATATTTTCGTAGGTGGTCAGCCGTGTCCGCCTGCGGCTGATCTTGATCTTCATTGCCAGTTCAATTAACTCTGATCCCATTTTTGTGTCCTCCTGATTGCCTTCTTACTTTGAAGTATATACAAATTTATTTAATTGTCATCTTGAAAAAGTAACAAACTTTTTATGCTATTTCGTATGCGGAATAAACCTGTTTTGACTACGTGTGGAGACATGATGAGACACGCATCTATGGACTGACCGTTACGGGTACGCTATACAAATTGCACAATGGGGTACAAATTTCAGGCATAAAAAAAATGCCTTTCGGCACCACACATTTTTAATTTCTGAATAATACGTTTTGGACGATTAAAATTCTAAGGTTCAGAGACTATTCCAGAAGGGTGTAGTTGGCATCGGTGGGAGGCGATGAGGTGTGGGTACACTCAAGCAACACATACAAATATTTCTGGGCAGAAGGCAACGTAATCGGTGAAGCCAGAGAAGAGTTACCTTGTTCCATAATGGAGGCATGGGACTTTGATTCATTCCATCGGGTGGCATCCGATAAACCAACCGTGGCTGTGGGGGTGGAGGTGGTAAACCAATCCACTACTGTGTAGGTAGGTTCATCCTCTATCAATATCTTTCCTATCGTATCCTCCCTGGTATAGACTCCATCATTGATGTAGGTGGAAGTTGAGGAGGTTGAGGAGGTTGAGGTGTTCAAGGTGCGATAGGCTTTGATGATGGTGTAGGAACGTGATAAGGAAGAAGTTGTTGGTGTGGGAATGTACTCGGGTGCCTTGCCTGGGGTGGAACCACATGAGGTGTCATAGGTATGGGTGTAATCCCCTCCATCCTCCGTAAAGGCTAACATCGCTAACATTCCGATCGATTTACTGTTTAAGTTTCCATCAGGATGATATATTCTGACATTAGAGCCTGTGGGCCAGAGATCAAAACCTGCATTCGAGCAAATCGTAGAAGTAGATGGAATGTAGGTGGCTGCATTAGCTGATAACCTATAATATTTCCTTCCCGATTCCGCTTTTCTCAAAGTTGAGGATGATGGTACAAAAACTGAATTGTCTAACGCCAAACCTGCATAGTACGAAGCAACCATCTTAGGTGTTCCAGCATAAACCTCCCCCAGTGGATAATATCCGTTTACACTCATTGCTATGTGTCCAAGACCGCTTATAATTGAATCTTTTAAAATTCTTACTGTTGAAGCAGCATGATCTCCTGTCAAGAGGTTCTGCATCTGATTGACGCTTTCATCCAATTTCCTGCTTAAATCCGTACTTACCCCTGTATCATCAGATAAGCCATTCACTTTTGCCCTAAAGTTAATTAGTGTCATAAAGTCTTCACCTACTGACGCACCATCCCTGAATGTTAAACCTGGTACATCATAATACTCTGAAAATTGCACCGCTACAATCGGTTCGGCTACAAGGATGATTTCCTCATTGGTGAAACGGGTGGCAATGTCATATCCCCAGATGTCTTGAACCATTCTGATTCCATAAGTACCACCCTCATAAGGTGTTTTCAGCCATGCTTTGATTGCTGCAACATTAGAAGAAGTACTGTTCTTCATGAAACCACCATTGTTTGGTACTGTACCACCTGTTGCCCAATGTGGATTACCAGACTCCCAGTGTGTAACTTCTGGATAACGATTGTATTTATCCTGCGCATGAAGTTCATAACCTTCCATTCTACTTCCGCAGGCATATGCCTTCGGGGTGGTGCCGGCGACTGCGCCACCACCATCACGTTCAAGAAGATAAATGAGAACACCTTGTCCTTTGTACCCACCTGATCTGCTATAAGTGGCATACCATTTACCACCAGACGAGGTATAGGATCCATCGGAATGCTCTGCTTCTACTGACGTACCGGTATCCGCATAAACTGTAATGCCTGTATAGGATAATCCTATTAATGACAGCATTACTATGGCTAACAGTATGCAGAAGAAACGTAAATTGAAATTATGAATTGTTTTCTGCTTTGAAACCATACTGAACCTCCATTTCAAAAAATAATAATTAAAAAATAAAAAACTGAATATTTATAATAAAAAGGTAGAAAAAATGGACATCCCCGGGAATGGGAATGTCCATTGGTATATCGGAACTGTTTTTTCATAATCTTCCTTTGCTTACGCTACAAGAACATTTATCTATCTTAGGAAATTAAACTTCTAAACTGATTAATAATTGCATCTGCTGATCTGTCTATGTGTATGAATTTTATTCCTATTGTGTATCGACCTACATCTATCCGCCCGTTCTCTAATACCTTCCATTTCTCATATTTTTCATCATCTACCGCATGCACCAATATTCCCCGGACTGCATTCTGTGGAACTTTCTCGCTTGCACAATATTGTTCAAGGTAGGAACATATCTGAAATCTGTTATGCTGCGCTTTGTATGCAAGTCCTTTTTTATCAGTTACAATGTCGCTGTCATAGAATTTTGCGTCAAATATATATGTTATACCTGCCTCCGCTTTTTTCACTATTGCATCTGCATATAAGGCTTGCCCTACTCCATTTCTCTTTGATAATTCCACTCCACCAGTTTCGCCCATCAAGGCTTTTTGCATGGTTCTTTCAAATAAATAATTGTCTGTAGCTATGGAATTATCACTGTCTTTTGCATCCTTGTTCCGCACATAATCAATGAGGTCGTTGTATAGAACACATAATTTCATAAGTTCTTTTTCATCTGGATGTTTACACAAAGCATTCACAGGACAAAACTCTGGTTCTATATTATTCTTTCTCAATGAACTAAGCTTACTTTCCTTTTCTCTCATTATAAACTCTGCATCAGAGGTTATATTGTTTAGTGTATAATGTATCGTCTTATTCAGGTTGCCTTGCAGCAGTTCTCCTCCATAGGCTTTGAGTTGTCTGTAAATACTCTCATGTGTCAGCTTTAATATACGATATTGCATCAAATAGGATATACCATGCTTTTTATTCTTATTGCCAATTTCGTAATGAAGATTAATTCCGTTGGCTAAATATTCTAATAAACCGATTCGTGTATCATCACTAATTTTCATGTAACATTCCCTCTGCATATTCTTTTAGCTCTTTTGCTAATGGCTCCCACTTGTTTCCAAACATGCCTTCTGCTATATCTACCAGTTTATATATTGCATTTACTACGTCCTGTAAATTATCTTGTCCATTCTTATGTCTTATCAAATCAGATATGGTCAGTATACTTTCCATATTTTTATATTTATTAGTGTTCGTAGATGTCTGCCGTCTAATTTCAATATTCAGTTCAATGATCATTTCCATTAATTTCTGTGGTATACCAGTTGCCTCTGACAATTCCATTGCATCGGATATATCAAATGCGTCCAGATCAATCACTGGTCTGAATCTACTGTACATCTGGTCATCATACTGGTTCGCTGCTACGTTTGCAATTATGTATAAGTTCTTCGGAATTTCTACCTGTATACCTGTTGGTAATTCTATTGTTATTCCATTCTGTAACTCCTGTCTAAAATTCTTCAGCTTTTCCCATAATGGACTTAAAATGCTTTCGGTTGCATTTTTCTCTGCTTCATTTATCATCAGTAAACAGAACTCGGAATTTTTATTGTATTCACAGAATTTAGGAAACATACCATTCTCATTCTTCGTGCCGATGAATTTATCTTTACCGACAGAGGAAGAAATCATAAGGAAGTTACTACCTTCGCATTCGGAATCTTTGATTTTCGCATAATCAATATTACACTTTCTGGCTGCCAACTCTTTGCACATATATGTCTTACCGGAGTTTGTATTGCCAAGAATATACAGGGTATGATTTTCTTCCATTCTTTGAATTGCATCTTCTAACTTGTTATTATTGTATAGCAGGACAGAGGTTGTATAAGTTCCTAAATCTTGAGGTGTATAGGACAAATCTTTCTTTATTTCTTCCTCTTCCTCTGCCATCTGCATCTTTAAAGATTTTAGTAAATCCCTTTTCCCAGCATCTGACAACTCCTCTGCTACGTGTGCTGTATTAGACTGCCCTGCTGTGTTGGATTTTTCTGTTGCCTTTGCGGTGTCTGCCTCTGTTGCCGCATCAGCATGTTCTGCTTCGGGTACTTTATTATTTTTATTATTCAGCAATCTTTGAATGTAGTTTGCTTCCAATGCCTGCTCATCATTCATCGGACTATTGCTATTCTGTACTGGAGTAGGTACTGGTTTCTCAATCACATAAACATTTTGAAGCATCTCCGCCATCTGCTCATCTGTTTTACCTTTGAAATCAAGTTCTGAAATTTTTACATACCAGTCATATCCTCCGTCCCGATGTGCCTCGGGTACTTCTGTAAGGATTGCAGACCAAAGAGTTTCAAATTTCTTTCTATTAACCTTTATATCGTGTTTTTCATCTGGACTTGCCCCTTTTCTATCTGGTGCCATTCCTTTAGCAAAATCGCCCTTTACAAAATCTTCTTTGAAATTATAAATAAATTCTTTCATGTGCCTTGGTGTTGGTTTTCCAAAAGAGTTGGTTAAATACATAAAGTATGCAAGCTTTTCAGATATATTAGTATTATTCAAAATAATCATTTTGTCTGATCCCCTTATTTTCGTTCTTTAATTACAGATTCGATGACATCTATGTATTTCTGTGGTAAGTTAAATGCCTTGTAAAGTTCCTCATCGGTATAGATGTGGTCAAATTTTCCTGATGGTGGTGCTGGCACTAATTTAAAGCATTCATTGCACATCATAGGTGCAAGTTTACTAATATTAACCGCCACAAAAAATCTTACAAACTTTGTTTTTAACCATGATAAGAAAGACTGACATTCCCTTAAGTTGTCTGATGAATATACAGCTATAGCATCATCAGGCAATGATTTTTCTCCAAAAGCCAATCTATTAGTTTGTGTATCTAAAAGATAACTTTTTCCAATAACATATATGCTACTTGTATTTGGAGAAAAGGCATACAAAGCACCTCCCGGTGCATGATTGTTCGTGAGCACTTTAAATCTTCCATAATCACAATTAGGAAAGGTAAAATTATTATATTTTCCAATGTATTTGATGATCTCATCTCCGACATTAAAAAGTGTATCGCTGTCACATAGATTTCTTTCGGAAACAGAATCAATCCCTTTATTTGCCTTGAGTTTATTTACTATAGTACATTTGTCATAAGTATGTAATTTATCAATTAAATACCAGCTTATGCCATCTGCCTGCATGATATTAAAAACATCTTTACAGTCTGGATAAAAATAAATAGATTTCATGTGTGGTTCATAATTCTGTCTAAATTCTCCATAAGACACCGCACTTGCTATTCGCTGAGCTTCATCAGCCGTTTTCCATTTTGCTGGAGTAACCATACAAACATATTTGCCACACAATTTATATCCCAGGTCTACAAAGTCTAAGTCCATTCCGCTATTATATGGTGGGTTGCCAATGACTACGTCAAACATACCTTTCGCATCTGCCATAATGTTAAACTTCTCCTTTAATATCTTATAAATGTTTGTATCACCCATTACATATTTAGGCTTATGGGCAATTTCTGGATATTCTTTTACAGTGATTATGTTATCTATACCGGAATCCAGTGTTCCATATAGATTCCTGCGTGCTATGTTTACTACTGTATCGTTGAGAGATAAACCAAATAACTGCTCTCGCAAAATATATTCTTTTCTTTCGGATTCTATTGCGAGGTTATATTTTTTCTTATCTCTGCCCTCTGCTGATCCTGACTGCATCTGGTTACTTTCCATAAGCCTATACATGATTTCTCGCAGGAATCTTCCACTCTTACAGGCAATATCAAGGAATTTTGCATCTTTATTGAATACATCATCAGGTATTAAATTTACCATATCTCTGCATATAGAAATTGGTGTATACATTAGTGAACCATCTTCTAATGCAGGAAGCATATCTAAAAGGTCTGTATCTCTTTTGTTCATGCCGCAGGAAACCTCCAGTTAAAATAAATTTATTTTTTATTTCTTCTTACCTGTATGTAGAAAAAATGGACATCCCCGGGAATGGGAATGTCCATTTGAAATATTACAACTGTGTATATTTATATTCTGGTGATTATCACTATTTGGTTTATTTACTGTGATAATATCGGTATGAATAAAATTGAGTATAACTGTATTAAGAATTTATGTAAAAGAATCATTAATAACTACAACTGTTGATTAAATGGATATAGATGTGTGTTTTGCATACATAGAAGCTATACTACTAAAAAATGAAGAGAAAAGGGAACACATTGCTGCGTTCCCCTAAATCTCATTATATATTCTCGTACTTCATATATGTAATATGAAGATTATAGAAAATAATGAAGGGAACACGTCCATGTGTTCCCTTCATTATTTTCAGTTACATTCTTCCTTGTACTGTGTCTCCGGATCCTAGCTGATTATCTCGGCTGGGATCATACACCTCGTCACCAAATGATTCGCTGGAATCAGTGTCAGCGGAAGAACTACTACTGCCTCCGGCAGAGCTGCTATCGCCGTTGACTAACTTATAAACTAAATCAATGAAGTCCTGACCGGATTTTACATTGTTGATCTGTTCCTCTGTTGCTCCTAAGGCTTTTAGGTCTGCTTTTTCCTGTTCGGATAAGGTGTAGGACTTTGCAGATGCAATATCATTCAAAGAATCAGAATTGGAAGTTGTCTGTTCTACATTATCCTCAATGGCTTCGCCCTCAGAAGTCTGAGAATCATTCTCATTTATCTCTGATTTACTCTGTGCTTCAGAAGTAGTAGTGTTCTCTGCATCCGTTGCAGTATTATCAACATCTGTATCTTCGACTGTTTCGACGATGTTGGTTTTACCGAGGGTGGTGTCGATCGGATATCCTTTTGCCTCTGCTAATTTTGCATAGGTGTCTGCCAGCAACTCGATTGCTTCGGAACGGGATAAACCTTCATCCCAACGGGTTTCTGCATTGACAATGTCAAGTGTGTTTGCAAGTACTAATGCTTTATACATTCTAGTGGGGCATCCATCGTCGGGATTTGCTATCGCATTGGCTAACTCTGCTGTCTGCCAACAGTCTTTGGAACCATCATATTTCTCAAAGGCTTTCGTAGTACTCAAATCCCCTGCATCTTTTGCATCGGAAAAGCTTGCCGACTTTGTATCTACTGTGGACAAATCTTCTTTGAAATAATGGTTCATTAACATATAAATATATTCACCACGGGAAATTGTAGATGTGAAAGTTTTAGATGTTAAACTGCCAGTATCAATGGTAAGGTAGGAATCATTCATTAAATATCCTGCGTAATTGGTGTAGGGAGATTCTGAACCAACTGCATTTACAAAATCAACAAAGGTTTCGGGGCTTTCAGATTCCGTTACCGGGGTTTCTGCTCTCATGATCAAGGTCATTGCCTCTGCTCTTGATAAAGAATCTTCACCATGGAACTCTGGCTGTTCTTTGGTGGGTAATAAATCAAAATAAACACCTAATGCTGCATATCTTGCAGTTATGGTATCCTCGTCTACATCGGTAAACTGACTTGCCAGTGCTTTCTGAACTTCGGACTGTACCGCCTCATTTTCCCAATAGTTGGAATAGAATTTTCTGTTCATCATGGCATTGTATAAGGTGTTGTTACCGTCCTGATCCCCTGCAAGGTTGATATAGACGATGCCATTCTTACTGCTGTCAGAAGTAGGAACCACGCCCAGAGCGGTATCAAAAGCAGAACGAAATGCGGAGTAGGTAGATAAGGATGCTAACTGCTCCCATGGTAATGTATCTTTTTCTTCTTTGACCGTATCTTTAGGCGTGGCTATCTCAATCTCTATCTGATCGCCTTGCCGCAACAGATTCAGCGCCTCATCCTGAGAGACAGACGCACAGCCCATTAGCTGACTGGTAATAATGATCATTGTAAGCGTCGGAATTATTATACGCTTGACATTCATAAACTTTCCTGACATATTAATTTCCTCCTGTCGTAATAGTCGATGAGGATGCCTCCCGGCATCCTCATAAAAAATATAAAAATAAAAATCACTTATTATTAAATACAAGTAGAAAATCAGGACTAAAACATCTGAACTATTGTTGCTATACCAGATATAAGCGTTATTACAATACAAGCATTGCTTACATACGGGCACTTGCTCCAATCAGTTTTTATAAAGTCATTTAATTTTTTGAAATAATGTTTCAGTTCTTCTGAAGGGCTTACTTTATTCTCTCCGGCAAGCGTTTCATCTACCAGACGCTTAATCTCTTCAATATAATTGTTTCCTGCCGTAGTTACTTTGTCATCTTCATCCACAAAACCAAGCTGATCCAGTTTTTGAATACATTCCTTATACTCGTCTGGTTCGTAAATGCCATTGCTTACAGCAATTTCACCTATGCCGCCCTCGGGAATATTGCCGGGATTCTCCGCATCAAACTCGCAAATGCTTTTGATTAAAAGAAGCAGTTCCAGTTCACGTTCTGTCAGTATCATATCCATAGTCGTTTTCTCCTTTGACACATTGTATTTTCGCTCATTATATCATCTTTTAGCAAACTTTACAACGCTATGCGCATATTTATATTAACCTACGGATATAACATAGAATGTAAAATCATAGTAACAGTAGGAGGTATTCTATGATTCATGGGTTAGGCGAACGCTTACAGGAACAACGAACTGCACATAAACTATCACAAAGAGAAGTAGCCTCGGCTCTTAACGTATCGCCTGCGGTTATCTCAAATTATGAAAAAGGAGAGCGCACGCCCAGTCTGGAAATGCTCATTGCTCTTGCCCGGTTATACCACTGCTCCACTGATTATCTGCTCGGTTTTGACAAGAGCAATACTGATACCATTAATGTTTCCATGCTCACAGAAAGACAGAAAAATCTCCTACAACTCTTTCTGGAAGAACTCTGACAGCAGCTTTGTAGTTTCCGATAATTTACTGTGAATGATTCCCAGCGACAGCGCCTCTATGCTGTCGCTTTGTTGTGTCTGCACATCATTCTCTAAAAGAATCGTGACAGCCAGTGCTTCTTGCAATAACCTGATTATGTTATCCTGTGAATGATCTGTTGTTGTACTCATAAAGATGTCACCTCCTCTCCCGGAATGGTTTCTCCGTGGGAGAAGAATGTAACGCTGAATAAAGGGAATGGCAAGATGAAAATGGGATGCTTTGGAATGAAATTTCAATAAACCTCCATAGCGAAAAATGGTAGAAAAGAACTTCTCGATTTTACTCGAAAATTTTATTTTTAAGTGATACCATCAGTTTTTAGACCTATGCGGAACCTATTTTAGGGGACACGTAGCTGAGAATCGTTTCGAAGCTGGGAAAGAAAAATTTTACATTCCTTCAATCATAAATTGAAAAACGGAATTTTCAGAAAATGTTGGAACACATCCAATGTATCTGGAAATGCCTGCAATTTTTCTATGATGCTATGCAGAAACGGCATCTACTTTAAAAATTTGATGCTATTAAATTTCTATTGAATATGCTGCAACGAGAAATTTTCAATAAACAACAAAACAGCCCACCGCATTGTTAAGGTGCGATAGGCTGTCTATGAAAATGAGGTGTTTTGGGAAATGGCTTAATTGACATCTGAGCCGTAATAATGCTTACCGGCATCGGATTCGATATTTTCTACTTCCCATTTTGAGCCGTATAAAATATCGGTTCTGTAATAATCTCTGATATTATGTCCTTTCTGGGTATCTAACTTTCCATTAATATAAATATCAAAGGTTCCCATATTATTATTGGAGTCTGTTGCAGAATATCCAAGATTCGGATATTTATATTTCGTACCCGATTCATCGGAAGCATCTACGCTGGCTTTCCATAAGTACTCGCCGTTAATATCTAAGGTAACCAGCTTTCGGAACGCCCAGAACTCTGTTACTTTATGATCCGTTACGTTGTATGTAAGGCTGGTGCACACCGTTCCATCTCTTCTGCTACTGGTTACAGTGTCGTTGTACTCCACCCGTGGTGTATATTTCCATGTTACCTGAGAACCATAGAAATAATCACCGGAGACCTCTGTAATCGGAGTGAAAGTGGCATCTGCATCGCCCAGACCATCTGCGTTCTGGTAATAAACAATTACCTGCTGTTGGTACTTCTTTCTTTCGATGCAAACATAATTATCATTCGCTTTCGTTACTTTATAATATACTGAATTTCCTTTAAATTCTTGCCTGTCAGCATATTCCCAACTGTAATACTGACCATAAATGACCAGCTTACTGTCTGCCAGTTTCCAGTCATTCGGATAATTACCATTTGTGTCCATATATTTCACAAAGGTCTGTTGTAAAAATTGTCCCAACTCTTCCCTGCAATAATGACTGCCGCAACGGCTACATTTTCTTGTATAGAAATATCCTGGACGACCAGGCACCTCATAGCCTTTCGTTCCTAATGGAACTACCACAGAACAATCATGATTTAATTTCGGAATAATCTCTGTATACTGATGACCGCAGGCGGCATCAGTCGCTGAACCGGTACAGGTGTAGGTTCTTATGCCGTCTTTTGTACAGGTGGGATTGGTTGTAATTTTAGACGTATAGGTGTGTGTATGCAAAGCTGTTATCTTAACATATCCATTTCCTAAGCGTACACCGTTTGCCATGGAACCATCGGTGAGTTTTCCAGTATTCACATATCCGGAGCCACCACCACCGCCAGATCGGTTATACCCAGATTTTCCTCCGTACCAGCCGCCACCACCTGGTCCGGCATAATACCCTCCAAGGGATGCCCCTCTACCGAACGCATAACCATCGTTTTGGGCTCCACCAGCACCCGGTATAGAATTATCTTCTCCCATACTTCCACCGTTTCCACCATTGGTTCCGCCCCCGGAACCGCCATAGCCACCACGATAAACACCTTCAGAAGAAAAACCTGCTCCGCCTCCACCTCCTGCAACAATTAGTACTTCGCTTTTATTACTGACATAATTTGCTAAAACTCCTCTATTGGTGGTCGCTATATGTGATGCACCGCCACCATAAATATTCATTTGCCCATAGGCATCATGGTTGTCTGTAGATGTGCCACCGCCATTGTATCCATTTGTACCACCTATGACTATATAAAGTACATCTCCCTCATTTAATGCTATCTTTCCACAGCCATATCCACCTAGTCCTCCGCTATTATGAGTATCATTACCACCTTGTGCGCCCCAAACTTCCAGCATATACTTACCATTATATGGAACAGTCCATGACTGAACCCCACCGGTATAACTATATGTCCACTCATTATCAGCTGCTTTTGCAGTAATTGCATTTGTAGAAAACATGAGGGCACTGGAAATTGCTGCTAATGCAAATACACCGATGCGCCTTCCCCATTTATTTTTCATTGCTGCACCTCCTTATATAACTGCCTCATTTGTCTTGGTTGCTTTTGGTTGAATGTTCTGTGTGGCTTCGTACTCTTTTACTCTTCGGTAAAAGGTGTTCGGTTTGATGCCTAAAATATTCATTGCCTGCCGTGCGTTAATCTCCGCAGCCTTCCATGAATTATAAACTGTCATAAACTCTGATTCGTTGAGTTGGATTGGCTGACGACCAAACTTAATTCCTTTCTTTTGTGCCTCTATGATACCTTCGGTCTGCCGCTTAGCTCGTTTTTCAAGTTCCTGCTGTGCCATGGTTGCATAAACCTCAATCAGAATGTTGGTTACCATGTCCATGACCCATTTATTATTGGAATCTATATCTACCAAGGTGGATGGCAGTTCCAAGATTCTGATATAAATTCCATGATTCTTGTACCATTGCAATTCTTTCTTGATACTCTCTTTGTCTCTGCCAAGACGATCCATTTCCTCAAAGACTACTTCTATCAGGTCATTCGTGGCATTGACTTTGGAAAGATGCTCCAGAATGATTTTCATTTCATTGTAATGCTCTCTGTCAAATGTCTTGCCTGTCACTTTGTCCTTAAAGATATTAGCATCGGAAATATTCGGTCTGTAATTTCTGATTGCTGTTTCCTGTCTCTCTAAGTTCTGGTCTTTACTGGAAACTCTCTCGTATGCGTAAGTTATCATAAGGTGAAACCTCCTCTCTCCTCTGAAGCTTTTAATAAAATAAATTTTTTATTTCTTCTTACCGGCAGGCAGGAATTACAGCATCTTATTGAAAATAGAAATGCTATATCAAAACAGGCGGTGCATCCACTAAACTATTTCATATCCAAAAATTTTGAAACCTGTCATAAATCATACTTTTTGACACACCTTTTCTCTCCCTTTATTTTATTTCAAATCTCTGGTTTCACACTTTTGAAGTATTTCGATTTACACTCATACCTTTTGACGCACAATTTTTACACAAAAACAGAAAGGCAATCCCAGTTGTCGGGACTGCCTTTATAAAAGAACCCTGCCTATAAATTGCATAGGCAGGATCCTTTGAAAATTATATATTTTTTGTTATATACTGAATAAGTCGTATTATATAACTTCTGGCTTTCTCACATAACCAGACGAACGAACAACAAATAAACATAAAACACGCAAAATTGAATATTGTCTGATTACTTAAAATCTGCATTATAAATTCTATCTCCACGTTTTCACACCTCCTGCTTACAGCATTCCAAAATATTTTAATAACGCCAGCCTGAGTAACATTTCCTCAGTGATGTACTGTACTTTTGATTCTATGAGGGGGATATCTTCCTCTCTGATGCTCTGAAAATTACCTCTGCGGTCATGGCGGCAGATAAAGCAATCCCCGGCTATGATCGTTTCGCTCTCAGGTATTGCCACCCTCGGTTCCAGTCCTATCAGCCACCCCTCATCATTGCAGATCAGGTCTATCTCTTCTGTCAACGCCGTACATTCTATCAGACCTCCGACAAACGCCTGCTCTGCCTTGAGAGAATTTTCTATTTCCATGATTCCTTGCTTATCTTTCGTGTATCCATATACTTTCATACTGCTGCCCTCCGAAAAGAAGCGGACACCCCATTACAGGGTGTCCGACTTCTCCTTATCCTCTTTCTGTTTTCCATCCGCCACAGGTGCTGTTGGTTTTTCCAGAGATGCCACCACTACCGCACCATTTTCCAGTTTCGCCCCGGCACTGATGATATGCATATCCAACAGCGTTTTTACTTTTTCCTCCGTGAAGCTGGTTCTCTCATATCGGGAGGAAATCACATCATACATGGTATTTCCCTTTTCCTTATGTGTACCGATCACAATATAGAAAAGGTTGGCTAAACAATCTTCCTCGACCATGGGAATTAAAGTGTTGGTGTGGATTTTCTTCATCATGTTGGTGGTGAAAAAGTTCTTTTTATCCATTACCAGTTCCCCTGCTTCGGATAACTCCAGACCATAAACCTCATCCGTGGTAATGCCTTTCAAGGCATCTTTGATCTGCTTCTCTGTCAGTTCAACGACTTCCCCCTTGGGTAAGCTGTAGGCTTCATAACAGATTGCTCTTGTTCCTAAAAAGATCTCGTTGGTTACTACTAATTTTCTGCACATAATTTTTTCCTCCTGCGTTTCGCATTTACTATTTTGTTTCGGACATTTTCTTTTCTGTCCTCCTTACATTTAATACAATAACGCTGGGAAAATGTTTTGGCAGTGGCGAGAATAGCCAGAGATTTAATAAGGCGATTAGTGATGATGTAGAAGCTTCATGCCCTCTACAAAATAACCAATTTTGACCCTGGTAATTTTGGTGTATATTTCAGAAAAATAAATATCAAAAAAAGCAACCGCCCTCGCCAGGAATAGGTTGCTTTCCCTGTATCCACCTTCTCAAATCTGCTGAAGCTGGTAACCGCTGTCCTTGCAAATGGATCTTGTGTCTAAATCTATCAGCTTATCTACGGTACCCTTATCTTTACAACAGTATTCACACTTTTTATCGCATATATTTATCACTTGCTGTTGTGCCATTTTTTCTTTTATGTCACTGCAATCTCTCAACCAACATTCCGCCGATTTCCGGAACGCTCCCACTGATTTCGTTATAGCAAAATGACCGTTCCCTTTTAATGCCCTTGTTACCTCCATCAGCAGTTCGTTTGCAAAGTGTTCTCTGTTTTTTCCTGCGCTGTTATGTAAATCAACAAAGTTCTGAATCTCACGACTGGTATCAAAATAATCTGTTCCATTTTGCAAATTATCATGTACATACTGTAATGCAGCAATGACCACATTTTCTGCCACGGGGTTCTTCAAGTACATCGCTAAGACTTCGTCATAGGAAAGGTACAGATCCTCAAAGCACCAATAGGATGTAGCAACAAACTCAGCGCCTTTTTTCATGCACAGCCTGGTTCCCCATTTCACAAAGTCATGTGCAATAAACCCTTTGGTATTGTTTGCCACACAGTCAACCGCTACAAATACTTTATCTCCTGCCTGCAATTTGGGAAATATGCTTAACACCTGCGCCTTTAAGGTTGTATTTCCCGAAGCAGTCTGTCCATCACTCCCGATTGGAAATGATACTAACAGAAAGGAATCCACAGATCTGAATGTCTGGGCTACACATTGCCAGAAATCACGGGCTGAATTTGAATCCTCTGTAATGATATACAACAATTATGCCCACCCCCGTACATAACACTCATATTCCAACTGCAGTTCCCCATCCTTCTTGCACAACGTCCCGAAATAGTTCGGTGACAACTCGATTCCCATAGGTTTTCTTAAAAATATCAGGTATCTGTTGTACCCTCTGTCCGCATTGATAATTTCTACCATCTGTTCATCCAGTATAAGCTCTGCTCTGTCTATTATGATAAGCTTACCCTTTTGTAAGGAAAGCTTGTCCTTATTATCCTTTGATACAATAAAAATATTGTCAGCATTATACGGCTTAAAGCTGGCATTATTATTATCGTTGATGTAGCTTTTCAACATAGTGCACAGTAAAGATTTTCCCGTTGCACTATCCCCATGCACTATGGTCTTATTTCCCCGGAATTTTAAGTTATATTTATTTCCGTTTACATCCGTAAATTTCAAAACATTGCTTTGCCAATCATAACACTGTTGCATGTTACCTCCCCATAAACTACACCATGAAAAGTAAGTCTGTTATTCTTTCGGAATCGTTGATCAAATACTCTCTGTTACCGCATTCATATATTTCATCCTCATGCTCCAGGACGATTCCTATGTCCATATTAGTCTTATCAATATAACAGAAAAGCTGCTCTAACGCATTCTTTCCGCATTCCGTTGCATTAATCGCTCTGACCGTCGGGTATACCTTCTGGTTCTCTTGCAGAAAAATGCAATTCAATATGGTTTTGCACCCCGTTGACAAGTCCTGAATACCAGTAATGCCGTAAGGAGTTTCTATTTTCCCGATATTCTGATCCAATAGCTTTGCATGGTCAACTTCTTCCATGACCTTAATAGAATTTTCGGAAAGGCTTTTTGCAGATACATTGTTATTAAAAAAAGAATCATTGTCTATGATGATTTCGTTGTCTTTAAAATATTTGCCTGAGGTATATAATCTAACCATACTTCACCGTTCTCCTTTTCATTTATTATACCGCCTAATTCACAAAATTACAAACCACCGTTTTGAAATTCCCTGTTTTCCCCACTTTCACCCCAGCCTCAGATCCAGACCCTCTGGTTACAACTGTTCTCCATGCACTGTACAAAAGTCTGGCCGCCATGTCCGGCAATCTTGTGGCAGCGGATCTTACGATCATCCACGATGATAAATCCGGGGCAGGAAAAGGTGCTTTCTGGGGTCACCACTCCCGCCTCCAGTCCCGCAGCGGCCGTGATGATCTTGAAGGTGGATCCCGGTTCGTAGGTGTCGTTGATACAGCCGTTTCGCCACATGGCATTCAGCTTTTCCTGTTTCTGTTCCGCCGTCAGTGTGGCCGGGTCCACCGCCACAATGCTGCCGTCCTCCTTCACTTCCGTCAGCTCCGGTAAGGTATAAGGGTCATTCAAATCAAACTCCGGATAATTCACCATAGCCAGGATCTCGCCGTTCTGCGGATTCATAGCCACTATATAAACACTGTCCGCCTCCTTGGTAGCACAGGCCTGCGCCGCCAGCTGTGTGGCATACTCCTGAATGTTCCGGTCGATGCTGATACGAAGATCCATGCCCGGCACCGGTTCCACCCGACGCTCCCCTGCCGTATCCACCTCGATCCCCTTGGCGTCCGTGATCGTCAGGATCATTCCCGGATCCCCCTGCAGGATCTCTTCATATACCACTTCCAGTCCGATGATTCCCTGATTGTCTCCTCCGGTAAAACCCAGCACCTTGCTGGCCAGATCTCCGTAAGGATAATATCTCTTGTAATCTTCGTCCACTTTTACCCCGGCCAGATCATATTCCCGGATCCGGTCTCCCACGGTCTTATCCACGTTGCTTTTCACCCGCTCAATGGAAGAATATTTTTCTACCCTCTTTCTGGCCTCTTCCTCGGAGATTCCCAGTTCCTTTACCAGCATGGCGATTACCTGCTCCGGTTCCTCAATCTGGTTGTGGATCACCGATACGGTACAGACCGTCTTGTTGTCCGCCAACACGACCCCGTAGCGATCCAGGATCCGTCCTCTCGCCGCCTTGATGCTGCGCTCTCTTTCGTGCAGCCTTGTGGCCGCTTCCTCATAATATTCCGCCCGCCATACCATCAGATACAATAGTCTTCCCAACAGTCCGCAGAGCACTGCCGCACATACGAAAAATATGGTCATGATCTTCTTTCGGTGAAAAAAACGATTCTGATGATCTGCCATAAAAAAACCTCACAACAAGAGCTTTTTACATTTTATTGCTCTTGCTGTGAGGCTATTCGTCAGATTACCTTACTATTCATTCTGCTGGTTCAGCAGATTATTGTTGACCGGGCTGTCCCCCAGGGAATCATCGCCGCCGACATCCGCTCCCGTAACAGGATCGATCAGCCCACCGTCAATCGGGCTTACCAGATAACCGGTGGCCGGATCCACAGGATAATTTCTCCAATCCTCGGAAGGCGTTGAATCATCACCGCCCTGACCGTCGCCGGTTCCATCACCACTGCCGGTCTGATCGTCTCCGGTCTGTCCGTCGCCGGTTCCGTCACCATTATTCTGATCCTCACCGTCCTCGGGCTTCTGGGTATACTGATTGGTGATCTCGATCTGTTTTTCTGCCAGCTCCTGGATCTCCTTCTCAGACAGCTCCTCCGTCATGAAAATATTCAGGTACGGCAGCACTTCTGTCAGTACATTTCTTACGATTCCAGTAGCGAACTTCGCATCATCCTGCGGTGATGCATTGGCACGATCTACGACCACATAGATAGCGATCTGGGGATCATCCGCCGGTGCATATCCCATAAAGGATACGACATACTCACCGTTTTTACGGGGAATGGTCTCTGCGGTACCGGTCTTGCCACCGATGGCGTAACCTGCAGGTCTTGCGGTTCTACCGGTTCTGCGGTCACCACCCTCTTCCATTACGGTAGCCCGGCAGTACTGTCTGATCTTCGCCGAGGTGCTCTCGGAAATGGTCTGACGCAGTACTCTGGGCTCGATGTTTTCCACTGTTGCGCCGTTAGAATTGGTGATCTTATCCACCATATGCGGCTCATAATAATAACCGCCGTTGATCAGGGAACAGAATCCCGTGATCATCTGGATCATTGTTACATTAAAGTTCTGTCCGAAACTGTTAGTAGCCAGATCGGCACTGCCCATCTGATCCACCGGAAACAGGAGGCTTGCCGTTCTCGCTTCTCCTGCCAGATCCACGTTAGTCTTTAATCCAAAGTTAAAGGTTTGCTGAAATTTGGCAAACTCTTCTTTTCCCAAAGTAGCTGCAATCTTCATCAGCGCCACGTTGCAGGACCAGGCAATGGAATCCTGTACGGATACATCTCCTTCACCGCCGGAACGATAGCTGTGACACTTGATCGTATGTCCGCCGACTTCCAGAGATCCGTTACACTGATAGTGCTCGTTGCCGGTGATAGCACCGCTCTCCAGTGCTGCCGCCACAGTAAACGGTTTTGCTGTGGAACCCGGCTCGTAGGTGGTGGAGATACAGTAGTTCTTCCACAGGTAATTCAGGTTGTCCAGCAATTCGTCATCCGTTAAGGCATCAATGTCTTCCTGCGTAAAATAGGTATCTGTCTTGGTCAGAACATCATAACCGTTGGCATTGGTCACCATCTCGATCTTACGGGATCCCAAAAGGGCGTCCGTATTCCTGGTGTCGTTCAGGTCATAGGTCGGATAGCTGGCCATGGCCAGAATGTTGCCGGTATTTACCTCCATAATAATGCAGCCCACATTTTCCGCACCGTTACCGGGATGTACCGCATCCTTATGCTCATCGTTGAATTGTTTCAGATATTTTTCCACGATACCCTGGATATTGGCATCAATGGTACTGTGTATCGTATTGCCGTCCACGGCCGGTTTGATGGTCCGCTCCAGGTTGGCATCATCATTCAGATATCCATACTCTCTTCCGGTGGTTCCGTTCAGCACATCATTGTAATACTCTTCCAGTCCGTACTGTCCTTCGTTGTCCGATCTGGAGAATCCGATCACGTCCGCCGCCAGGGAACCATTGGGATAGACTCTCTTGTATTCTTCCTGGAACCAGACGCCCTTGATCTTGCTGTCCTCCAGTGCTGCCGCCTGAAAACCGCTGATCTGATCATAGGTCAGCCTTCTGAGAGGGACATACCAGGAAGAATCCGGATGACTGATCACATACTGTCTCACTGCCGTCATATCCAGATCCGGGAAATTTGCGGACAGCGCCTCCATCGTCGGTTCCAGATAAGTCTCACGGCTTAACATTACATAGGAATCAATGACCAGATTATATACCTTCTCGCTGACTGCCAGTTTTGTTCCCTTGGTATCCACGATGTCTCCGCGGCGGAACGGCAATGTCACGGAGTCGTATTTCTGCTGTGACAAAACCTGTTTTTCGTAGGTTGCTCCATCCGCTTTCACGATCCAGGACAGTCGGACAGACAGCAGAATAAATGCCAGTATGATCAGGGCATACAGGCATAAAAGTTTTTTCTGCATCTTTATGGAAAATTTCTTAGGCTTCTGTTCCTTCACGCTTTCTGCCTCCCAGACTTAGTTCTGGCTGGTATCCGCCTGACGCATATAGTCGTTGCTGCTACTTGCGTAGGTAATCACCTGTCCCTCGGTGGCATAGGTCATTCCCAGCTCGCCGATGGCAATTCTCTTGATCTCTTCCAGGTTAATATTACTGGTGATCCGGCTGTACTCTTCATCATTTGACAGCTTCAGAGAGTTTAGCTCACTCTCCATTCTGGACACCTCTGTGATCTTGGTGGTCAGTTCTGACTGCATCTGGATATAATTTACCAGAAAAGCAGCGCAGGCGATCAGGGCTCCCATCAGAAAAGTGACGTAGCCGATGCTCATATGTCTTGCTTTTTCTCTGTTTTTTCTTGTCTCATGAGACAGTTGTCTCCGAGGCTCCTCCATCTGCCTGCGGATCTGTAAGTCTCTTGCTGTATTATCATATATGTAAGGAGTATTGCTTACTCTTCTTCTCTGTGCCATACTCTTTCTCCCCGCTTTCACTACTAAAGTCTTTTATTTTTTCTCAAATACCCTGAGCTTTGCACTCTTGGATCTGCTGTTTACTTCCAGTTCTTCCACACTGGGAAGAATGGGTTTTCTGGTGATCACCTTTCCCTTGGAGACCTTACCGCATACGCACACCGGAAATTCCGGCGGACAGGTGCAGGGATTCTCATTCCTGCGGAATGCGTTCTTCACGATCCGGTCCTCCAGGGAATGGAAGGTAATAATGCAGAACCTTCCGCCGGGATTCAGCAGATCGATCAGCTCGTCCAGCGCCTTTTTCAGTACTTCCAGTTCCTGATTACATTCGATACGGATTGCCTGGAAAGTCTGCTTCGAAGGATGTCCGTTCTGTCGCATCTTTGCCGGGACTGCGGCTTTGATGATCTCATTTAATTCAAAGGTGGTCTCAATGGGCTTGTCTGCCCTGTTTTTCACAATGTGTTTCGCTATATTCTTGGCAAAAGGATCTTCACCGTAATCCCGGATGATGTGATACAGTTCCATCTCGGAATAATTGTTGACGATATCTCTCGCTGTCAGGGTCTGCCTGCGATCCATCCGCATGTCAAGAGGGGCATCAAACCGATAGGAAAATCCTCGGTCTTCGGTATCCAGCTGATAGGAAGATACTCCCAGATCCAGCACGATTCCGTCCACGCCGGTGACACCATATTCTCTGAGGGCCTCCACTGCATTCACATAATTGTTGCGGATCACGGTCACTTTATCTCCAAACGGCTGCAATCTTGCGGATGCTGCTGCGATTGCTGCATCATCCTGATCAATGCCGTAGAAATGTCCGTTTTTCAGGCGTCTGCATACTTCGTAGGCATGTCCTCCTCCACCTAAAGTTCCGTCCACATAGATGCCGTCCGGGTTAATATTCAGTTGTTCAATGGTCTCATGCAGCATCACAGAATAATGATTGAATTCCACGACGGTCATCCTTTCTCGGTCACGTTTTTCACCCGTTAAATGGTCAGTCCCAGTCCTTCCATGGTGCTGGTGATCTCATCCATATCGGTATCGGAGTTCATATTCTCCCATTTATCCTTGCTCCAGATCTCCACACGGCTGCCGACGCCGACCAGTACCACGTCCTTTTCCAGTCCAGCGAATTCTCGCAAGTGTGCCGGCAACAGGATTCTTCCCTGCTTGTCCACTTCTACCGTAGCTGCACCGGCCAGGAAGAAACGGGCAAATTGTCTTGCTTCTTTATTGATCAGAGGTAATGAGGTCAGCTTCTGTTCAAAAGCATTCCAGTCATCGTTGGCATACACAAATAAGCAGCCATCCATTCCCTTGGAAATCACAAATTCCTCTCCTAAGATTTCTCGGAATTTCGCCGGAATGATCAACCTGCCTTTCGTATCTAACGTATGGTTGTACTCGCTCATAAACATCGCACTCACCACCATTCATCCAAAAGGGGACTGCCACGAAAAGGAGGTCATTTTTCTAAAAATCTACCACTTTGTGGCACTTACCTCCACTTTCTCCCACTTTTATTATGATTTTATACTAAAATAGGGTATTTTACAAGAGAAATCAAGTGGCTTTTTTCGACAGCTCCACGTAAAAAAGCGCCTTGTCATACGGCAAAGGCGCTTTTTGCTACAATATCTGGTATAAAAATAAGAGCAAACACAATATCTATGTATTTGCTCCTGTTTCGATATTCTTAATAAATTTTTAAAAATTTTTAATATTTTTCCACTTTCGGCTGTTTTTCCAGGCGGATACGTACCACAACGTCCGTCACCACTGCGAAGATCACCATGCACAAGGATAATACCTGTGATACGGCGAGGGTCGTTCCGGGGATAAACAGGGTATCTGTCCGGATACCTTCGATCCAGAATCTGCCAAGACCATAGCCTCCGAAGTACAGCAGACAGATCTCACCCTCGAACTTTTTGTGCTTGCGGTACACTAGCATAAGGATCAGGATCATCAGATTCCACAGGCTCTCGTAGAGGAAAGTGGGATGTACCTGAATGTAATTGGTCCCATCGATAATGTGAGCTGCTACATTCTCAGAAATATCCCGGCTGCGCACAGCTTCGATAGGAAGCCGCATGGCCAGAAAACTGTCCGTATATTCCCCGAATACTTCACGGTTCATAAAGTTACCCCAGCGGCCGATGATCTGTCCCAGGATCAACCCTGGCACACACAGATCTCCCAGCCGGAACGGGTTGATCTTCTTGATCCTGCAGTAAATGAGCAGTGTCAGGAATGCTCCGATCACACCGCCGTAGATCGCCATACCGCCGTTACGGGTATTGAAGATGCTTAACAGATTGTCCTTGTAATAGTCCCAGGCAAAGACCACGTAATAGATTCTGGCTCCGATCACGGAAAAGATCACGGCATAAATGGCGAAATCCCAGATCGTATCCGGATTTTCTCCTGTCACCTTTGCCTGATGCACCGCCATCAGAATGCCTGCCAGTACCCCGATTCCGATGATCAGGCCGTAAAAGGCGATTTCGAAACCGAATACGGAAAAGCTTCTGGGAACATTCTCCAGGTAAATGCCTAAATGGGGAAATGCAATATCTCCTGCATTCATCATAATATTTATTTCCTTTCTTGGTACTATCCGGCTTCTGCGCGCTTCGCGCTCCCGAATCCGGCACATACATTCGCATTCCGGGCTGTCGCCCTACTTGCTCATGTATGTTTGATCCGCTAATAGACAGATTACTCTGCCTGCAAGCAGTCTCGTAATCTGTCTATTGCGGATCTTAGTATTACACGTTGAAGCGGAACAGGATCACATCGCCGTCCTGCACTACATAATCCTTGCCTTCCATGCCGACCAGACCCTTTTCACGGGCAGCGGCCAGAGAGCCCTGCTCCAGCAGATCCTTGTAGTTTACTACTTCTGCCTTGATGAAGCCTCTCTCGAAATCGGAGTGGATCTTGCCGGCTGCCTGAGGTGCCTTGGTGCCAATCTTGATGGTCCATGCTCTGGTCTCATCCTCTCCTGCAGTCAGGAAGCTCATCAGACCTAAGATATGATAACTTGCCTTAATCAGTTTCTCCAGACCGGATTCCTTTAATCCCAGGTCGTCTAAGAACATTGCCTTCTCATCATCATCCAGCTCGGAGATCTCTTCCTCGATCTGTGCACAGATCACGAATACCTCACTGTGTTCACCGGCTGCGAACTCTCTTACTTTTGCCACCATCTCATTGGATGCACCGTCATCTGCCAGATCATCCTCGGCTACATTGGCTGCATAGATCACAGGCTTATAAGTCAACAGATTGTATTCCTTTAACAGAGCCAGTTCATCCTCATCGGTAACATCCAGGCTCTTTGCCATCTTACCGCTCTCCAGATGCTCCTTGATACGCTCAAGCAGTGCCAGCTCCTTGGCATAGGTCTTGTCCATTCTGGCTGCCTTGACTACCTTGGACAGTCTTCTCTCCAGTACTTCCAGATCTGCGAAGATCAGCTCCAGATTGATGGTCTCGATATCACGCAGAGGGTTCACGCTGCCGTCCACATGGATGACATTAGGATCCTCGAAACATCTTACCACATGTACGATAGCATCCACTTCACGGATATTGCTTAAGAACTGGTTGCCCAGTCCCTCACCCTTGGAGGCACCCTTTACCAGACCTGCGATATCCACGAATTCGATCACTGCGGGAGTTACCTTCTTGGAATGATACATCTCGCCCAGTGCTTTCAGTCTGTCATCCGGAACTGTTACCACACCCACGTTAGGGTCGATGGTACAGAAGGGATAGTTGGCGGATTCTGCTCCCGCCTTGGTCAGGGAATTGAAAAGTGTACTCTTTCCCACGTTGGGAAGACCTACGATACCCAGCTTCATGATTTATTTACCGTTCAGACCTAACGACAGGGTCTGCCTTTCTTGTATTTTCTATTCTGTATTTCACTCATAAGTCCATCCGTCTCCGTGCAGAGACAAACGAATCCGAAATAGTATTATAGCATACCTCACACTCTTTGCAAAGTCCTTACTGTTCAAAGTAAGTATTGATTCCGGTGAGAAGCCCTGTGGCTAATTGTTCCAATATCACATCGCTGTGGTCCGAATACGCATTTCCCAGTTCCATATCCACAGAAGGGATCGTGCTGTAGGATGTCTGGGTCAGGTCAATACCCATATGTCCTTTCCCATAAATTGTGGCTCCCTGCTCCCGCAGTCCTTCCACCAGATCCGTTCCCAGGGTATCGTGCTGCTGCCAGTGCGATGCCACCGGCTCCATGTTTTTCAGCGCTTCCGGCACCGAGATATAGAAGCATCCCTTGTCGTAATTCTTGCCGTCACCGCTGTCCCAGTGCAGCGCAATATGGCAGTCCGCGACATTGTTGCAGATCACAGTCCGCGCCACATTGTCTAACTGCACATCCTCACTGTCCCGTAGCATCAGCACATCATAACCGGAGGATAACAGCTTATCCCGCAGGATCTGTGCCATACGTAATGTCACCTCCCGCTCCGGTGTGCCGTCCTGAAACGTCATGCCTCCGGAAACTGCTGCAGCTTCCATTGCTCCCGCCGCCGTACTGCCTCCGGTGACTTTCGCCGAGCCGTCCGGATGACACAGAGTCTTTACTTTACTCCCTCCCACAGTACCATGTCCTGCATTGACACCGATGACGATACCTTTTCGTCCAGATTCCTCCGGTGCCCTGTAGAGTACTGCGGCTCCGGTATTTATTTTAGAATGATCTGCATATTCCCATGTGGAATCCAGGGTAATCTGCTGCAAGTTGGTGTATTCCACCGGTTGCATCTGTGGTGTGACATTTGCCGTTCCCTGTGGTGCCGCACTCTCTGAAACCATAGCTTCTATAATTTCTACATTCTCTATGGTCTCTGTGCTCTCCACGGTTTCTGTGCCCTTCACGGTCTCTGTGTTCTCCACGGTTTCTGTGCTCTTCACGCTTTCCGTACTCCCGGTATTTTCCTGTGTTCCACAGGCAGTCAGGGTAAGCGCCAGCACCATAATGGTTACTCTCACCGCCACCCTGTATTGTTTTCTGTGAAGCATTTGTCTTTTTCTCCTCCGATATGAAAAGAACCACAGCTGTGAACTTACAGCTATGGTTCTTCTGTTCTCTCTTCCTTATTCCGCTCATTTCGGAACACATCCTCTGATTAGCCGCGCAGTTTGAAATGCTCTAACAGTTCGTTCAGAGTAGTAGCAGATGCGGAAAGCTCCTCGCTGGTAGCGGAAGTCTCTTCAGCTGCTGCAGAGTTAGACTGGATAACATCATTGATGTCTCCCACACCCTTTTTGATATTTTTAACGGAAACCGCCTGTTTGTCAGACGCAGTACGGATATTGGCAACCTCCTGGATGATCTGATCCAGCTCAGCCATAACCTCCTGCATAGCATCATTGGTCTCCTTGGTGACCTTATTACCCACCTCTACCTCGTTCATGGACTCTTCGAT
>ENA-OPBM01000510-OPBM01000510.1-human-gut-metagenome-genome-assembly--contig:-NODE-510-length-31692-cov-3.301324_pt1 | contig 31692 bp, 34 predicted proteins | sample MGYA00241069_ERZ501454 | MGnify/ENA primary metagenome ERZ501454 (study PRJEB25962, sample SAMEA2042625) | human gut metagenome | biome: human gut; feature: human-associated habitat; material: faeces... | reverse complement strand
CAAAATATTAAAAATTATGTAGATGCGATAGAACTGTATGGGAAACAAGCCGGACAGGTATTAAATAAACTAGATTCGTCATTACAGGATCAGACAAATGATTATAAGCGGGAAATTGAAAGCCTGTCAAAAAAGGCTGTTAAGAGTCTGGCAGATGAAACAGACGGAGATGTCAGCGAAATGCTGAAACTCCGTCTGCTTATGGCAAAAACGTCTGTTAAGAAATATGAGGCTGTAATACGCAGTGTGTGCAGAGATAACCGTGTACACGGAATGATGCGTTTCTGCGGTGCAAACAGAACAGGAAGATGGTCCGGCAACATTCTGCAGCCACAAAACCTGCCTCAGAACCATCTGCCGGACTTAACACTTGCAAGGAATATTGTAAAGGACGGAGATTTTGAGATGCTTGACATGATGTTCGGAAATGTGCCGAATGTCCTATCGGAGCTTATAAGAACCGTCCTCATTCCGAAACCAAACCATAGATTTATCGTTGCAGATTTCTCGGCTATTGAGGCTCGTGTGCTTGCTTGGATAGCAGGAGAGCAGTGGAGAATAGATACATTTAAAAACGGCGGTGATATTTACTGTGCGTCCGCAAGCAAGATGTTTAAAGTGCCGGTGGAGAAACACGGAGTAAACGGCGAACTGCGTCAAAAGGGTAAAATATCCGAACTTGCCTGCGGTTACGGCGGCTCAGTCGGTGCGTTAAAGAATATGGGTGCGGTTGAGATGGGAGTGCAGGAGAATGAACTTCAGGGCTTGATTAACGATTGGAGAAATGCCAATCCGCATATTGTACGTTTTTGGTACGAAGTCGGCAATGCGGCAATGAAAGCAATAAAAGAAAAAACAACCGTTCCGTTAGGAAAACTTGTATTTGCGTATGAACGGGGGATATTATTCATACGTCTGCCGAGCGGAAGGCGGCTGTCATATATAAAACCTCGAATCGGTACAAATAGGTTCGGCGGTGACAGCATTACATATATGGGGATAAACTCCGCAAAGAAGTGGGACAGACTTGAAACTTTCGGAGGTAAGCTGACAGAGAATATCGTACAAGGGACTGCAAGGGATTTGCTTGCAAATGCACTGATAAATGCGGCAAATGCAGGATATGATACTGTTTTTCACGTTCATGATGAAATTATATGCGAAGTTCCGAACGGTTACGGTTCGGTTGATGAACTGTGCCGGCTGATGTGTATAAAAACCGACTGGGCAGACGGACTTCCGCTTAATGCTGACGGGTTTGAATGTGAGTATTATAAAAAGGAATAACGAAAATGCAAAAGAAAATAAATTTAAAGGGGTACGATTATGAAAATAAGATGTTTGGATAAAAAAGACTGCTTTGCTAATGCCGACGGTTATTGTATTTGCTTAACGAATAATGATTTCGGAGGAAGAAGATGTTCGTTTTATAAGACAAAGACGAAAGCCGCGGCAGAACGCAAAAAAGTTGAGAAACAATTAAAACGAAAGGGAAAAACGGGATTAATAGACATGTATAACGGGAGGGGACAATGAAAATATCTGTCGGGAACAGCCGTACATCAAGAGCGTGGAAGATTAAAGAATTTTCGTGGGAGAAATTTGTTCAGAAGTGTTCTCAGACAATACGAACGGCTGAAACGGTGCAGGAATATCGTAAACTTCCCAAAGGTCAGCAGGATAATATCAAAGATGTGGGCGGATTTGTCGGAGGTGAACTTCGCAGCGGTCTAAGGAGAAAAGATACTGTGATTAACCGGTGTCTGCTCACTCTTGATGCGGATTACGCAGACGAGGACTTTTGGGAGCAGATTGAACTGTTCTTTAATTTCAAATGTCTGATATATTCCACACACAAGCATACTGCACAAACACCGAGATTCAGGCTTATTATCCCTCTGTCACGTCCTGTTACGGCAGATAAATATACGGCGGTTGCACGCAGAATAGCGGCAGATATAGGTATAGAACAGTTTGACGATACAACGTATCAGCCGCATAGACTTATGTATTGGCCTTCAACTTCTTCTGACGGTGAGTTTGTATTTCAGCACCGTGACGGTGAAGAAATAGATGCGGACGCAGTGCTTGCACGTTATAAAGACTGGCATGATACTTCTGAATATCCTGTTTCGTCAAGACAGAAAAAAATTGTATCACACGCATTGAAGAAACAGGCAGACCCTCTGACAAAGCAGGGAATAGTAGGTGCATTTTGCCGTGCATATACGATACAGGACGCAATAAGCACATTCCTTTCAGATGTATATGAACAAAGCAGTCTGAACGGTCGTTATGATTATATCCCTGCTGATTCCGCAGCGGGAGTGATAGTGTATAATGACAAGTTTGCATACTCTCATCACGCAACAGACCCTGCCTGCGGTAAGCTGTGCAACAGCTTTGATTTGGTGCGGATACATAAGTTTTCATATCTTGACAAAGATGAAACCGACAGTGAGAAATCAGCTTCATTTAAAGCAATGACAGACTTTGCAATGCAGGACGGCAGAGTTAAAGAACAGACACTGACGGATAAGGAAAAGGCTGTGTATGAGGAGTTTTCTGTGATTGATGACAATGACGATACATCGTGGCATAAGTATTTGTCTGTAAATAAGCACGGTGACGTAGAGAACAGCATACAAAACCTCACGATAATACTTCAGAACGATCCGAAACTAAAGGGAATAGTTTTTAACGAACTGTCGGACTGTATAGAAATTAACGGTGATGTACCTTGGCAGCACCCATCTAAGTATTGGCGGGACGCTGATGACGCACAGTTGCTTACATATCTTACATACAGCTACGGTAAATTCACAAGAGTGAATTATGATGTGGCACTTGCAAAAGTTGTTGATGACCGTTCGTTCCATCCGATACGGCAGTATCTTGACGGTCTGCCGAAGTGGGATAAGCAGGAACGTGCAGATACGCTTTTAACGGATTACCTTGGTGCAGAGGACAATCCGTACACCCGTGCAGTTACCCGTAAAACACTATGCGGAGCGGTAGCAAGAGTAATGGTGCCGGGAATAAAGTTTGACACTATGCTTGTACTTTCAGGACCGCAGGGGATTGGAAAAAGTACGATTATATCCAAGCTTTGCGGCGAGTGGTTTAATGATTCTCTATTGCTGTCGGACACAAAGGATAAAACGGCGGCTGAAAAACTGCAGGGATTTTGGATACTTGAAATAGGCGAGCTTGCCGGACTTAAGAAAACGGAAATTGAAACACTTAGAGGCTTTATATCAAGGCAGAACGATGTGTTTCGTGCCTCGTTCGGAAGACGTGCAACACCGCATTTAAGGCAGTGTATTTTTATCGGAACTACAAATGCCGAACACGGGTATCTGCGTGATACTACGGGAAACCGCCGTTTTTTCCCTGTTAAGGTGTCAGGTAATTCAAAGAAAAAGCCGTGGCAGTTATCACAGAGTGATATAGATCAAATTTGGGCGGAGGTGCTTGTGTATTACAAGTGGGGCGAACCGCTTATTCTTGATGAGCAGACGGAGAAACTTGCTAAGAAACTTCAGCGTGAGGCTATGGAAACAGACGAACGTGAGGGTATGGTGCGTGAATACCTTGAAACATTGCTGCCTGTAAATTGGAATGAAATGTCCTTGTATGAACGTCGGAATTTTCTTGACGGAAGTGAATTTGGAGAGGTGAATATTAAAGGGGAAATAAAGCGTCAGAAGGTATGCAATATGGAAATATGGTGTGAATGTTTCGGTAAGGCGAAAGCGGATTTGAAAAGGATTGACGCAAATGCCATATCTGCCATTATGGCAAAAATAGAGGGCTGGCAGAAGATGAGCAAAAAGAGCCGTTTCGGAATTTACGGAGCGGCAGCAGGTTACGAAAGGACAGAGGTATAGACTTCTGCACCTGTTTTGTGTTCCGATGTATCCGAAAAGTTCCGTAAAAAAGCTTGGTTCGGAACACTCGAAAACGGCATAAAACCTATATAAATTAAAGGTAATGTTCCGATGTTACCTAAAAAGTTATATAGATTATATATTATTATATTAAAAATTACGCACATATATATACGCGCGTAGGATATAGGGAACGGAAGGAACTTCGGAACTTGTATGGGAGGTAAAATGCGTGAGAAGGAGATAGAAAAAATGCTTGTGAATGCAGTGAAAATACACGGAGGTCTTGCACTGAAATTTGTATCGCCGAACTTTAACGGTATGCCCGACAGATTGATTTTGCTGCCTTTCGGAAAAATTGCATTTGCAGAGATGAAAGCACCCGGACGGAAAATGAGGAGCATACAGATAAAGCGAAAAAGGCAATTAGAATCATTAGGCTTTTCGGTGTATTGCATTGACGGTACGGAACAAATCGGAGGTGTGCTTGATGAAATTGAGCAGAGATAATTTGCATGAGTATCAAAAGTACGGTGTTGATTTTATAATAAACAATCCGATTTCGGCACTTATGCTTGAATGCGGTCTTGGTAAGACGATAACAACACTCACCGCTGTAAGTGACCTTATGTATGATTATTTTGAGATTTCAAAAGTCCTTATAATAGCTCCGCTCAGAGTTGGACTGTCGGTATGGAAACAGGAGTGTGACAAATGGGAACAGCTAAAATACCTGAGATGTTCAATAGCAATCGGCAGTGCGGACGAAAGGGAAAAAGCCTTAAAAGCAGACGCAGACATTTATATCATAAACCGTGAAAATGTAGAGTGGCTTGTAAGTAGTGGTCACATTGATTTTGATATGGTTGTGATAGATGAACTCAGTTCGTTTAAATCCCATCAAAGCAAACGGTTTAAAGCACTTCGCAAGGTCAGACCTAAGTTTGACAGAATTGTAGGTCTGACCGGAACACCTGCACCTAACGGTTTGATTGATTTGTGGGCTGAGATAAATCTGCTGGATATGGGAGAAAGGCTCGGAAGATATATAACGGGTTTTCGTGATGAATATTTCAAACCGGATAAACGAAACGGTGCGATTGTGTATTCATACAAGCCGTTGGTTAATGCAGAAAAAAGGATATATGAGAAAATATCGGATATATGCATTTCGATGAAAGCTGCGGATTATATCGAAATGCCTGAAAGAATAGACAACATTTACGAAGTTGAGATGAACGATAAAGAGATGAAACTTTATCGGAAACTTGAAAAGGAAATGTTTCTGCCGTTTGCCGACGGTGATATTGATGCAGTGAATGCGGCGAGTCTCAGCAATAAACTGCTACAGCTTGCAAACGGTGCGGTTTATGATGAAAACCAAAACGTGAAGAAAATACATAATCGTAAACTTGATGCTTTGGAGGATTTGATTGAGGCGTCAAACGGAAAGAGCGTACTTGTTTATTACGGCTATAAGCACGATAAGGACAGAATAGCAGAAAAATTTAATATCCGTGAGATAAGAACGGAACGGGATATATGCGATTGGAATAATGGTAAAATACAAATTGCGTTGGCACATCCGGCAAGCTGCGGACACGGATTGAATTTGCAGAGAGGCGGCAGTACGATTATATGGTTCGGACTGACGTGGAGTTTGGAGCTGTATCAGCAGGCGAATGCAAGACTTTATAGACAGGGACAGAAAAACACAGTAGTTGTTCATCATATTGTGACCAAAGGTACAGTTGATGAAGATGTGATGACGGCTTTAAATGATAAAGACATGGGACAGGCTTCTTTGATGGAGGCTATAAAAGCAAGGATGGAGGGAATATACAAATGACGGCAAAGGAATATTTAAGTCAGCTTATAACAATGGATAATGCGATAAACAGAAAACAACAGCGTCTTATGGCACTTCGTGATGTTGCAATGAATACCACTCCGAATTACAGCGGAGAAACAGTTCAGCATACACGGAATAAAAATCCGCTTGAAAATATAATGACAAAGATAATCGATATTGACCGTGAGATTGACAGAGATATTGATGAACTTGTCGATTTTAAAGCAGAGGTATGGGAACAGCTTGATAAAATCGCAGATGAAAGATATAAACGTATTTTGTGGCTTAGATATGCTGACCGTAAAACATGGAGATATATTGCGTTGGAACTTAATTTTACAATACGGTATATCCATAAAATGCACTCGAAAGCCTTGGCTGAACTTGATAAAATTATATAAAAAGAAAATTGGACACTATAGTTCACGCAAGTTCACTTCAGTTCACTCTTGAACATCGTAAAAAAGTGTGTTATGCTATAATCGCGAGAGAAGAATAAACAGAGAGCTGATATGTAACAGTCAGCTTTGTGTATTGTTCCGATAATTGGGGTTGTATTATTCCGATACACTTGATATTGTTCCGATAATAAGGTATTGCAGGGAAGATTAGAAATAAATATTTAAGACTTGAAAGCGAAAAGTTATACAAAGAAGGATGTTTCCTATGCGGAGCGTCCTTTTTTCATTGGAGGAAAGAATATGCCATACAGACCAAAGAAACCATGCAGACATCCGGGTTGTGCAAATTTAACTGACGGAAGATATTGTGAGGAACATATATCATGTCATACCGAAGTTACTCGCTCAGCCTCAAAGCGTGGTTACGGAAGTAAATGGAGAACATCAAGTAAGGCATATCTTAGAGAACATCCTCTGTGCGAGATTTGTAAGAGGAACGGAAAATACGTTCAAGCTACGGTGGTTGACCATATCAAACCGCACAGAGGTGACAATAAATTGTTTTGGGATAAAAGCAACTGGCAGAGTCTTTGTAAGAATTGTCATGATAAAAAAACAGGTAAAGAGGACAGTCGACCGACATACAGATATGTTTAAAAATATATAATCGGTTAAAGGTTTACAATCCCAAATGAACAAATAATCGGGTATTTTATGGGTACACTCTCCCCAAGGGGCTATATAATCTTAAAAAAATGGGTGAGCGTAGACCGCTGCCCCCATTTACGCAAATTTTCGCAAAATTAAGCAAGGGGGCCTAAAAACGGTCACATTAAAATTATCGCATAATTAAATAGACACTTGCATTAGTGCATACTTGAAATCGTCCTCAAGTGTGCATTTTTTATTGCTTTTTAATATAAAAAAGGCTCACAAAAATGTGAACCGATTATTATCAGGGCTGCAAACGAAAATTCAATGAAGCTATTTGGCATTACAAAAGTAAATTGAACACTGACAATAAAATAATATAAAAACAGTAAAATCTTCATAAGCATTCCTCCTCCTAAAACGCGATTCTTTTCGTTTGCTCTGAACCACACTTGGTCTGGCGAGTCATAGAGGAGCTTAATAGATGACTCATAAATATTATATCACAACATTATGAAGATTTCAATTACTCGGCTATGGTTTATTGAATTTTACTGACAGAGGAGAAGAGTTTATGACCGAAGAACAGAAAATTAAAATTCGCAGAATGCGGCTTGACGGTAACGGATATAAGCATATTGCAAGTACACTTGTTCTGCCGCTGAGTACGGTTAAATCATATTGTAAACGAAACGGACTTGTAGGCATAGGACCAGTGGTAGCAATGAACAATGATGTATCTGTACAGCTTGGACTTATCTGCCGGAACTGCGGAAAAAGGCTTAAGCATACAGCAGGCAAAAAAAGAAAAGTTTTTTGCTCGGACAAATGCAGAAAACAATATTGGAATTTACATGACGGAGGAAAAGTATGATTGAACATATAGAACCGAAAGCAACAGCAGACGGAGTTGCAGTGTATTGTGCTCACGATAAAATTGTCGATACAGACAGCTTGGTGGGCAATCCGAGAAATCCGAACAAGCACCCTAAGGAACAGATAACCGCATTGGCTAAAATCATAAAACGTCAAGGCTGGCGGCATCCGATTGTAGTGTCAAACCGTTCCGGATTTGTGGTAAAAGGTCATGGAAGACTTCTTGCCGCAAAAGAAATCGGAGCAAAGCAAGTTCCCGTTGATTTTCAGGATTATGAAAGTGAAGCTTCGGAATATGCCGACCTTATGGCAGATAATAAAATACAGGAGTTTTCAGAACTTGATATGAAAATGTCTGCTGATATTTTACAAGATATAAAGGACAGCGGTGACATTGAACTTGAAATGTCTGCATTTACGGAAGAAGCACTTAATGAACTTCTCGCCAAATCACAAGAGGGCGAAGTTAAAGAAGATGATGCAGATTTGACACCTCCGGAAAATCCGGTGTCTGAACAAGGTGATATATGGCTTTTGGGAAAACACAGATTAATATGCGGTGACAGTACAAAAGCGGAAACATATGAAAACTTGATGAATGGCAAAAAAGCAAATCTTGTTGTAACAGACCCGCCGTATAATGTTGCATACGAGGGTACGGCAGGTACTATTCAAAATGACAGCATGGAGGACGGAAAGTTTTATGAATTTCTGTTTTCAGCTTTTAAGTGTATGTATGATGTTTGTGCAGACGGTGCAAGTATTTATGTTTTTCATGCTGATAAGGAAAGCATAAATTTCAGAACTGCATTTCGTGATGCCGGATTTTTCTGTCATCAAACGTGTATATGGGTGAAAAATACACCCGTGCTCGGCAGATGTGATTATCAGTATTGTCATGAGCCTATACTTGTCGGATGGAAACCTACAGCAGGACATAAGTGGTATTCTGACAGAAAACAAAGAACGGTATGGAATTTTGACAAGCCGAAGAAATCAGAACTTCATCCGACAACAAAACCAATACCGCTTGTGGCATATCCGATACAAAATTCAAGTGTAGTCAATTCAGTTATTCTTGAACCGTTCGGCGGCAGCGGAAGTACATTGATTGCGTGCGAACAGACTGACCGTATATGCTATGCGATTGAGATTGATGAGAAGTTTGTAGATGTAATTGTAAGACGTTATGTGGATTTTAAAGAAAATTCAGATGACGTTTTTTTATTGCGTAACGGTGAAAAAATTCCGTACAGTGAGGTATTGACGAATGAGTAATTTAACACTTGGCTCGTTGTTTGACGGCAGCGGAGGGTTTCCTCTTGCCGGAATGATGGCTGGAATTATGCCTATATGGGCGAGTGAAATCGAACCGTTTCCTATTCGGGTTACTACAAAACGTATACCGCAGATGAAACACTACGGGGATATTTCAAAAATGAACGGCGGAAAGATTGAGCCTGTTGATATAATTACATTCGGGAGCCCTTGTCAAAACTTGTCTTTGGCGGGAAAACGTGAAGGGTTAAACGGTGAAAAATCATCAATGTTTTTTGAGGCAATTCGGGTTATAAAGGAAATGAGGGAGAATACAAATGGAGAATATCCGAGATGGATTGTGTGGGAGAATGTGCCGGGAGCAATGTCAAGCTCAAAAGGACAGGATTTTAGGACAGTCCTTGAAGAAATCTGCAAAATCAAAGATAAAACCGTACATATTCCTATGCCTGAGAAGAAATGGACAACAGCCGGAGAAATTGTGGGAAATGATTATTCCGTTGCCTATCGAATACTCGATGCGCAATACTTCGGAGTCCCTCAAAGACGCAGAAGAATCTTTCTTGTCGCAGATTTTGCAGGAGAATGTGCCGGAAAAGTATTATTTGAGTCAGAGAGCGTGTTCGGGAATTTTAAGAAGAGCCTCTGCTCGTGGCAAGGAACTGCCGGAACTGCTGAAACGGGCATTGGAGAAACAGGCACAATATGTTTAAACGATCAAGGCGGAGAACGTATAGATGTGACGCAAGACAAAACTACCACTTTGAGAGCACAGACACATCATCCGCCGTGTGTAATGTTTGAAAATCACTCTCAAGATACAAGATATATAGGTCCGTTGGAAGTATCACAGACAGTGCTTGCAACTTTCGGAACTGGCGGTAATAATCAGCCGTTTGTCGTGCATACACCGAAAACTTTAAAAATCAGATGCGGATGTGACGGCGGCGGTAAAGGTGCATTGATACAAGAAAATAAGTCGGCAGCATTAAGCTGTAATAATGACCAGACCTTATTTGAACCGAAAGTGTACGGGATATGTTCAAACGACAGCAATTCGATGAAGTCTGACAATCCGAACAGCGGAATATATGCGGCAGATACTTCTCGTACCATTGACTGCGGAGGTGTAAATCCGTCATCTAATCAAGGAGGTATGGCTGTTGTTGCATTACAGGGCTCAATAATAGGACGTAAGGAGAAAAACGGACCGAACGGCAGCGGATTTAATCAGGATACATCATTTACATTAAATACAGTTGACCGACATGCGGTTGCATACGGAATTGACCGTGCTGCATTTAATCAAGGACAAAATGCGTTATATGATTTTGCAATAGAAAAAGAGAAACAGCCGACAATGGTGGCAAAAGGTCCGGGAGCGGTAGCTGAACCTGCATATTCGGCAAGCAAGGCATCATTTTTTACAAGTGCCGAAAAAGAATGTGCAAATACACTTGTTGCAAGCGATTACAAAGACCCTCCGCTTGTAAATGATACAAACGGTACGGAATATATAGTAAGACGTCTGACACCTAAAGAATGTGCTCTGCTGCAAGGGTTCCCTATATGGTGGTGTGACGGGTTGGAAACAGAAAATCCTACGGAAGAAGAAATTCAGAAATGGTCGGACATTTTTGAAAATCACAGAAAAGCACTTTGTAAAAGTACAAAACCGAAAACAAGAAATCAGATTATAAAGTGGCTTAAAAATCCTCATTCCGACAGTGCGGAATATACGATGTGGGGAAATGGTGTTGCACTTCCGTGCGTGTTCTATGTATTGAACGGAATTGCTTACTATGCTGAACTCACAAATTCTGTAATGTAATATTGTGTACTATACACCTTGATATATTTTCTGCGTGACGGTAATATGTGCTTAACAAAAAAATAAAGGAGGATTGCCGTAATGGAGATTAAATATAATCTGACAGGAACGGAAAGAAAGGCTCTCGTAAAAGCAGTTAGCAATATAAACGGAGAAAAGTCTAAATATCTTGGAGCACCGTCGTTTGCTTATCAAATTGGCGACGATTGTACAGTTACGAGTGACGGAACACTTAAAATTTCAAACGACACCGACAGTGATAAAGTTGAGCATTTACTTGAAAAGCTGTATGAGTGCGGATATGAAACCGAGAATGACGAAAATGTTGATATTTCAGACACAAATAAAGATTTTGAAAGTGAAACAATAGGCTGTTCAATCGGACTGCCGATTTCAAAATTATCCGATAAACCTTGTAACGATAAAATCATTGCAAATCTCAAAGCGATTATTGCGGGTAAAATGACCTTGTTTCAAAAAGCAGTCGGTACGGATAAGGAACTGAAAGTTGAATGGAACAAGGATGAAATATGGTTTGACTGGTTTGACAGCGTAATTCCAAATGAAAAGCTTGGACTTTATATATCACTTTTCAAAGCCCTTTACCAAATGGCAGAAAAAGCTGTAAGAGTGAATACAAAGGATAAGCCGGTTGACAACGAAAAATTTGCAATGCGTACATTCTTAAACCGTATCGGTTTATCAGGTATTGAATATAAACCGCTCCGTAAAGAACTGATGAGAAATCTTAGCGGCGACGGTGCATTTCGCTACGGCAGACCGGAGCGATGTAAGTAAGAAAAATAAACACGAACTCAATCGACAGCCGTAATGTACACAAATTACAGTGTATATTATTGTGTACTAATTGTATTGATATAATCTCCGTATGACGGTAATATGTGTTACAACAAAAGGGCAGAAAGCCTTAAAAAACGGAGGAAATACAATGAACGAGAAAACAAGAATTCAGATTGAGGAAATGAAAAGACAGACCATCGGTGTTGAGGTTGAAATGAACAACATTACAAGAGAAAATGCTGCGAGAATAGCCGCAGACTATTTCGGAACAGGCAGATACAAATATACAGCCGACAGAAACGGCTATTACACTTGGTCGGCTTGGGACACAGAGGGCAGAGAGTGGAAATTCCAAAGGGATGTAAGCATTGCAGGGGTTGACAGTGAGAAATGCGAATTGGTAACGCCGATTCTTAAATACGAAGATATTCCGCTTTTGCAGGAACTTATAAGAAGACTTAGAAAAGCGAAAGCCAAAAGCGATGCAACACGAGGATGCGGTGTACATATTCATATCAGTGCTAACGGACACACAGCACAGACACTCAGAAATCTTGCAAACATAATGGCAAGCCACGAAAGCCTCATAGCAAGTGCATTAAATATTTCACAGAGCAGAATAAACAATTACTGCAGAATGGTAAGTCCGAAATTCCTTGATAACCTTAACAGAAGAAAGCCAAGAACAATGTCGGAATTAGCGGATATTTGGTACACATCAAACGGTGCAAACTACGGCAGAACACAGCATTACAACGACAGCAGATACCATATGCTGAACCTACACGCAACTTTTACAAAAGGAACGGTTGAATTCAGACTTTTTCAATTCGATGCTCCGTCAGACGGAAAACAAAACGGCTTACACGCAGGACAGTTAAAAAGCTACATTCAGCTTTGCCTTGCACTCAGTCAGATGGCAAAAACACTAAAGTCAGCAAGTCCGAAACCACAGCAGACTGAAAATTCTAAATACGCAATGAGAACATGGCTTTTAAGACTTGGATTTATCGGTGAAGAATTTGCAACGGCAAGAGAAATCCTTACAAAACATCTTGACGGAGATGCATCATTCAGAAATGGCAGAATGGCATAACCGAAGAAAACAGCCTCCTATAACCTTAAAACTGTGACCGCATTTGGCGGTCTTAAGGTGGTAGAAGGGTGTTTCCTTCGGAAAGGATATGATAATAATGAAACGGTATTACTTAGCTTACGGCAGTAACCTTTACACACCGCAAATGCGGTATCGCTGTCCGTCGGCACGGCTTATGGGAACTGCGGTTATAGAGAATTACAAGCTGATGTTCAAGAAAAGCAAAACGGGCTCTTATCTGACCGTTGAACCGAAACAAGGTGCGGAAGTCCCTGTTGCCGTGTGGCAGTTGACAACAGAGGGCGAACGGTCGCTTGACCGCTACGAGGGGTATCCGAAATATTATTATAAAAAGGAATTTCAAGTAACGGTAACAGGAATTAAGACGGGCAAAAAACGTGAACGCACAGCATTTGCATATATATTGGACGAAAACAGACCGAGCGGTGTTCCGTCAATGAGTTATGTTATGACTTGTCTTTGGGGATACAGAAACTTCGGATTTGATTCAAAACAGTTGTTACACGCTATTGACGAAAGCAAAAAGGAGACAATGATATGAAGAAGTATGAAGATATAAAAAAACCAGCCATATGTCCTAAATGCGGACAGGAATACACGGGCAGACCAGCATTATCAAGAGCAGATAACAAAACAATGATTTGTCCTGACTGCGGAATACATGAGGCTCTTGAAAATATCGGTGTAGGTAAAGAGGAGCAGAATGAAATACTTGAAATTATACACCGCAGTATGAGAGAGAAAGACAAATAAGTCTGTAACAGTTACAGCCAACGGATGGTTTAAGCCGTCCTTATGGCAGTAGAAGCGGTATTACAAAAATCAACCGCTCAGAAAGGACGAAATATTATGAAAACAAAAATCTACGGAGCATACGGCTCAAACATTAATTTGGAACAGATGGCGTATAGATGTCCGCATGCTGAAGTGTACAAGGTGGGGTACATAAACGGCTATCGGCTCACATTCAGGAGCGGAGGCTTTGCCAACATTGAAAAATCTGAAGGAGACCGAGTGCCTGTTCTGCTTTGGGTTATTACAGAACAGTGCGAAAAGACACTTGACCATTATGAGGGTTATCCGAGCTTTTATATCAAGCAGAATATTTCGGTGGAAATTGATAACGGCGAAGATACGATTGAAGCGATGTTCTATGTTATGGACGATAAATACTGTCAAAAGATGCAGACACCGACAGAGTATTATTACGGAGGAATAGAACGCGGGTATAAATCTAACGGTATGCCCGTGGAGGAATTAAAGACGGCATTTGAACGCTGTATGGCGGAGGTGAATTGAGATGGATAATTTTTTTACACAGAAAAACTGTGACCGATGCGGAAAGTCTTTAAAAGACGGTAGAATTCAAAGTATGTTTAATAGCGAATGTATCTGTATGGACTGCAAGAAAAAAGAATGTGCCGATTCGAAATACAAAAAGGCACAAGACGCCGACATTGCAGAAATTCGCAAGGGAAACTATAACTTTAAGGGAATACGAGGGTAGTATATACACAAATAAAGGCTGTACTTTTTGTATAGTAATGGTATTGATAAAGTCCTCACATAACGGTAATATGTGTACAACAAAAAGATAAACAGACCGAGAAAACGGAGGAAAACAAAATGCTAAAATTAAAGAAACTTTACAGCCTTATCAACCGAAACGCAACAATAAAATTGGTTAATGAAAAACGTACAGACGTTTATTTCTGCGGAACAGTTAAAGATATTCCTGACCAATATGATTTATGGAAAGTAGTTGACCTTTTTGAACTAAATAGCTATGAATATGAGATTATGATTACAGAAAAATAAGAAAATACAATTTTTAAACCGCCTTAAATGGCGGTTTTTTGTATGAAAATTTTTAATGACAAGAAATTTATACGAATGGAGGTGATACGCTTGGCACAGAGGGGCAGAAAGCCGAAACCAACGGCAGTAAAACAGCTTGAGGGTAATCCGGGCAAGAGACAGTTAAACGCAAATGAGCCGAAACCTGCGGCTCGTGCACTGTCTTGTCCGAAATGGCTTGAAGATGATGCGAAAAAGGAATGGAGACGTCTTGCGAAACAGATGGAACAGCTCGGTATTCTAACAGAAGTTGATATGGCGGCTTTTGCGGGATATTGCCAAGCTTATGCACGTTGGAAAGAAGCAGAAGAATTTATATCAAGACACGGTGCTATTGTCAAAACTCCGAACGGATATTGGCAGCAAGTGCCGCAGGTATCTATTGCTCAGCAGTATATGAAACAGATGAGCAAGTTCTGTGAACAGTTCGGTCTTACTCCTGCGTCAAGGTCAAGAATTGTAACAGACAAAGGCAATGACAGCAGTGATGACGCTATGGAACAGCTTCTTTCATTAGGCGGAGAGAAAAAGTAATGTATGATGAAAATAAAGCAAAACGTGCAGTTACATTTATAAATGCACTTAAACATACAAAAGGCAAATGGCGGGGTGTGCCTTTTGAATTGCTGCCGTGGCAGGATAAAATAATAAATGATGTGTTCGGTACGGTAAAGGAGAACGGATACAGACAATACAACACAGCATATGTTGAAATACCGAAGAAGATGGGTAAGTCAGAACTTGCAGCAGGAGTGGCGCTGTATCTTACATGCGGTGACGGTGAATGGGGTGCAGAAGTATACGGCTGTGCAAGTGACCGTCAGCAGGCAAGTATTGTGTTTGATGTGGCGGTGGATATGGTCGAACAATGTCCTGCTTTGAAAAAGAGAATTAAGCCTGTTATGTCAGTAAAAAGACTTGTGTATAAACCGACTAATTCATATTATCAAGTGCTGTCGAGCGAGGCTTTTACAAAACACGGTCTTAATGTTCACGGCGTAATATTTGATGAACTGCATTCACAGCCAAACCGTGAATTGTTTGATGTAATGACAAAAGGTTCAGGTGATGCACGAACACAGCCGCTGTTCTTTCTTATAACTACTGCCGGAATAGACCGAAACAGCATATGTTTTGAACAGCACCAAAAGGCAGTTGACATTTTGGAAGGCAGAAAAATCGATCCGACATTTTATCCTGTTATATACGGAATAGAAGATACAGATGACTGGACGGATGAACGTAATTGGTATAAAGCAAATCCCTCGCTCGGACATACGGTTGACATTGAAAAAGTCCGTGCCGCATTTTTGTCGGCAAAGGAAAATCCGGCTGAGGAAAATCTGTTCAGACAGCTTCGACTTAATCAGTGGGTTAAGCAGTCAACACGATGGATGCAGATGGAGAAATGGGATGCGTGCGATGAAGTAATAAATCTTGATACACTTATCGGAAGGGAATGCTATGCAGGTCTTGACCTTTCAACAACACTTGACCTTACCGCATTTGTTTTGGTGTTCCCTCCGAGAAACGATACAGAAAAATATATAATTGTACCGTATTTTTGGATACCGGAAGAAAATCTTCATCATCGTGTACGACGTGACCATGTTCCGTATGATGTATGGAAAGCAAACGGATTTATACGAACAACAGAGGGGAATGTAGTTGACTACCGAAGAATAGAGGATGACATAAAGGATATTGCAAGCAAGTACGTTGTGCGTGAAATAGCATATGACAGATATAATGCAACACAGATAATTCTTAATTTGCAGGATGAAGGATTGACAATGATACCTTTCGGACAAGGTTTTAAGGATATGTCATCTCCGACCAAGGAACTTTACTCGCTTGTTCTGAAAGAAAAGATTATACATAACAATCATCCTGTACTCAGATGGAATTTTGATAATGTATGTGTAGAAACAGATTCGGCAGAAAATATTAAACTTTCTAAGAAACACAGTACCGAACGTATAGACGGTGCGGTTGCAGCGGTAATGGCACTCGACAGAGCAGTTCGTAACGGCGGACAGCAGGGAAGTGTTTATGACAGCAGAGGTATTATTGTATTTTAGGATATAAGCATGAAAGCATCTCGTTAGAGGTGTTTTTTTATGGGAGGAAATATGGGGGTTATAAAATCAATATTCAAACCAAGAGACAAGCCTAAAAATCATACGGGTGACAGTATCGGAGGAGGACGGTCGTTTCCGTTCGGCAGGTCGTGGTCAGGAAAATCTGTGACGGAACGGTCGGCTATGCAGACAACGGCAGTATATGCGTGTGTTCGTATCATATCGGAAACGGTAGCAAGTCTGCCGATTCATCTTTATGAATACACGGACAGCGGAAAAGAGCGAGCCTTTACGCATCCGCTGTACAGACTTCTGCACGATGTACCCAATCCCGAAATGAACAGTTTCATAATGCGTGAAGTTATGATGTCACATCTGCTTTTATGGGGGAATTCGTATTCACAGATTATCCGAAACGGTAAAGGTGAGGTTACGGCACTGTATCCGCTTATGCCGGAAAAGATGCGTATAGACAGAGGTGCGGACACAAAAATATATTACACATATAACAGTGATAAGCAGGGAACATTTGTATTTCGCAAAGATGAAATTCTGCATATAGTCGGATTGGGATTTGATGGACTGGTAGGATACTCACCGATTGCTATGGCTAAGAATGCGATAGGACTTTCTATTGCTGCCGAAGAATACGGCTCAAGTTTTTTCTCAAACAGCGGTACACCAAGCGGAGTTTTGGAACATCCGGGAGTTTTGAAAGATCCTGAAAAAGTTCGTGACGCATGGAATGACGCATACGGCGGAAGTTCAAATGCACACAAGGTTGCAGTGTTGGAAGAAGGAATGAAATTTAATCCGATTTCGATAAATCCTCATGAGGCACAGTTTCTCGAAACAAGAAAATTTCAGGTGAATGAAATATGCAGAATATTTCGTGTTCCTCCGCATATGATTGCCGATTTGGAAAAATCAAGTTTTAACAATATAGAACAGCAGTCGCTTGATTTTGTAACGAATACAATCCGACCGTGGCTTGTGAGGATAGAGCAGACAATATTTCAGCAGCTTCTGACAGAAGAAGAACAGAAAAAATACTTCGTAAAATTCAATGTTGACGGACTTCTGCGAGGGGATTTTAAAAGCCGTATGAGCGGATATGCTATCGGCAGACAGAATGGATGGTACAGTGCAAACGATATAAGGGAATTGGAGGATATGAATAAAATACCTAAAGAGCTTGGCGGTGACAGATATTTGTGTAACGGCAATATGGTTGATATAAATAATGCCGGAAATTACAACAGCGGGGGTGAAAGTGAAAATGAGTAAATTTTGGAGGTTCAAGACTGTTAAAAACAAAATAGATGAAGAAAATGAAAGCACAGAAAATGTGCTTTTTTTAAATGGCGTAATTGCGGAAGAAAGCTGGTACAGCGATGATGTAACACCGAAAATGTTCCGTGATGAACTCAATCAATACGACGGTGATATTACGGTATGGATAAACAGTCCGGGCGGTGACTGTTTTGCGGCGAGTGAAATATATACGGCACTGAAAGAACATAACGGCAAAATTACAGTTAAAATAAACGGCATTGCGGCAAGTGCGGCGTCTGTAATTGCAATGGCCGGGGATATGGTTGAGATGTCTCCTACATCGATGATTATGATACATAATCCTTCAATGATGCTTTACGGACAGGCATCGGAACTTGAACAAGGTATTGATTTTCTTAACGAAGTAAAGGAATCAATTATAAATGCTTATCAGATAAAGACCGGACTGTCACGAAGCAAACTGTCACATTTGATGGACGGAGAAACATGGATGAATGCACATTCGGCACATGATATGGGGTTCTGCGACAAAATCCTATACGACAATGATGACAGCACTGATAATCAAGATATGATTTTTGACAAAACAACAATGGTGACCAATACCATTGCCGCAATGCGCAAGAAACTTAAGCCGATAGTCAAGCCGGAAGATTCAAAGTATTGTATTCCGTCAGAACAGTTTGAAACAAGATTAAATTTATTGAAATAATGGGGGTAATATAAATGGCGTCAATAACTGATTTAAGACAAAAAAGAGCAGCGTTATGGGAAAAGACAAAGAAATTTCTTGATAATGCAAAACGAGAAAACGATATGCTTTCGGCAGAGGACGTGGAAACATATGAAAAAATGGAGAGTGAAATTGTTGCTCTCGGCAAGGAGATAGACATTTTAGAACGTCAGGCAGAGATGGAAAAAAGACTGAATTCTCCGGTTAATACACCCGTTCTTGAAACACCTAAAACGAACGGTAATACAAAAACTGGCAGAGCAAGTGACGAATATAAGCAGGCGTTTTGGAAGCTTATGAAGAATAATCAGCTGTCATATTCGGTACATGATACATTGCAGATTGGTACTGACAGTGACGGCGGATATCTTGTTCCTGATGAATACGAGGCAATTCTTATTGATAAACTTGCCGATGAAAACATTATGAGAGGATTAGCTACAATCATAACAAGTGCAAACGGTGATAAAAAGATTCCGGTAGTTGCATCTCACGGTGAGGCTGTGTGGACAGATGAAGGCTCGGAATATACTGAAAGTGATGACGAGTTCGGAACGGTATCGCTTGGAGCTCATAAGCTCAGTACGATTATAAAAGTATCGGAAGAACTGCTCAATGACTCCGCATTTAATCTTGAAACATACATATCATCGGAATTTGCAAGAAGAATGGGTGCGGCAGAGGAATTGGCATTTATCAACGGCAACGGTACAGGAAAACCGACAGGTGTGTTAAATACGGCTGAAGTAGGGGTTACGTCTGCTGCGTCAAACGCAATTACGACAGATGAAATAATTGACCTATATCACAGTCTTAGAACACCATATCGAAAGAATGCCGTATTTATGTCAAGCGACAGTACAATAAAGGCTATAAGAAAACTTAAAGACAGTAACGGTCAGTATTTATGGCAGCCGGGTCTGCAGGCGGGACAGCCGGATACAATTCTTAACCGTCCGATACATACTTCTGCATATATGCCTGAGATAGAGTCCGGCAATAAGATATTGCTGTTTGGTGATTTATCATATTATTGGGTGGCTGACAGACAAGGACGTTCGTTCCAAAGATTGAATGAACTTTTTGCAAAGAACGGACAAGTCGGTTTCCGTGTATTCCAAAGATTAGACGGAAAGCTGATATTGCCTGAATCGGTTAAGACTGTTCAGATGAAATAATAGGAGGGTAAAATGAAAATAAAGATAACAACTTCATGCTCGGGGCTGACCTTCAGTTTTTCTGAAGGTCAGACTGTTGATGTTGGCAAGAAAATAGGCGAAGATTTGGTTCAGTGCGGATTTGCGGAAGAAGTAAGGGACACAAAAACAACAAGAAGGGACACTAAATCTAAAGCTGTGCAATCCAAAGCGGAGGAAGAAGAAAATGCTGACGATTGAAGAGGTTAAACAGTATCTGCATTTGGATTCTGACGCAGAGGACGACTATCTCCGAATACTCATTCTCTTAGCAGGAGAAATGTGCGAAAATTATACACGTCTTGCAATGCCTGACGAACTACCGGAAAGCTATAAACAAGCTATGCTGGTGTGTATAGGATATTTCTTTGAACAGCGTGACGGAAATAAAAATGGTGTACCGAGTATATTTTATACATTGCTGAGACCATACAGAAAGGCGGCATTTTAATGGACTTTTCAAAACTGCGTCATCGGGTTATATTTTTGAAACCGCTTGATAAAAGATTAAATTCAATGAATGAAAATGTGCCTGTGTGGATTCCGTTCAAACCTAAATTAAGCGGTGACATTAATGCCGCTGAAACTTCTGTGTATGTGCTGACAGATAACAAAGGCAACGCAGTGTGGAAATCAGCAGGCGGCGGACAGCTGTATTCACATCAGCTTTCTTTGAATGATTATGCCGTATGGGCAAATGTTTCTCCGATGTCGGGACGTGAGTATGAGGAGTCACAAAAACTGCGTGCAGAAACCACATACAAAATTACAACAAGGTATTTTCCGAATATAACCGAGGATATGAAAATCATGTTCGGACTAAAGGTTCTTGATATTGTTTCTGTTCTTAACATAGGCGAAAACAATACGGAATTGCAGATTGTTGCAAAAGAGAAAGACCGAAATGGCAAGGAATATTGATGTATTCGGATTTGACGAACTTGAAAAAGCTATGAAGCAATGCGAGAAGAATTATCCGAGTCAGGCAGACGCATTCCTTATGGCAGAAGGACGTGCTGTAAATAAGAGAACAAAATCACTTACACCGGTAAGGACAAAAAAACTCCGCAACTCATGGAGAACGAAAAAAGTGAAACTGTATAAGGGCGGTAAAGTGAGAGTAGTGAGAGTTCAGTCAACAGCACCGCATGCTCATCTTATTGAACTCGGTCATAAGATTGTAAGCGGCGGCAGAACTCGGGAAAGAGGCAGAAAACTTAATCGTGTACAGCGTTCTGCAAGAGGCATTAAATCCGGCGGATATGTACAAGGTGATTTTATGCTTGAAAAATCAATGTCGGAGTCACAGGCAAAATTCAACTCGGGTGCAGAAAAACTGCTTGATAAGATAACAAAGGATATACAAATGTAGGAGGACAAATGATTACAGAAAAAGATATACAGACACGAACTGCGGAAATCCTTATGAATGCTGGATTTAACGTGGTTGCCTCAGAAGTAGATGAGGGATTTTTAAAACCGGCAGTGTTTGTTTCTGCGTATCCTTCAGATGTACAGCCTCAGTGCTGTGGCGGTGCACTTGAGGAACTTACTGTTTCGGTAGAATTAAAATATATATCGGCTCTTGAAACTGTGGAGGACTGTATAGGTGCTTACAGCAGGATTAAAGAGCTTTTTTTGTACCCGACTTTCGATATTATGGACAGACATCTGACTATTCATGAAATGAATTTTGAAATTGAAAAGGGTGTAATGTATGTGTATTTTGATATAAATTTCATTCAGGCTGTGGATAAAACAGAAAAGTATGATGAAATGAGCGAACTTGTGATACGGGGGGATAAAAATGGGGTTACCTGAAATTTTAATTGAATTTAAGACGAAGGCACAGACTGCGGTAACACGAAGTCAGAACGGAATTGTAGCGGTTATTCTTGAAGATTCAACCAAAGTCGGAGATGAAAATTTAAGTTATACATATAACTATGAAGCCGATATTGTGAAATCGGACTGGACAGCGACAAATCTTGACTACTTGAATAAAATATTTCTCGGCAAACCGAAACGAGTGCTTGTGGAAAGAGCGGAAACAGGCGAGAACTTCAAAAAGTCATATAACGCCGCCTTGGCACGCCTTAGAAATAAGTCTTGGAACTGGCTGACGTTTCCGGGGTTGGAGTCGCATAAAGATTTGACGGAAGAACTGCAGAATTGGATTATTGCACAGAGAGCGGCAAAAAAGACATTCAAAGCGGTTTTGCCTTGTTCTGCGGCAAATAATGAGGGCATTGTTAACTTTTCCTCGAGCGGTATCAAAGTAGGAGCAAAGACATATTCGGCATATGAATATTGTGCAAGAATTGCAGGCTTGCTTGCAGGACTGTCAATGACGGAGAGTGCAACATATCAAGTTCTTTCGGAAATTGACTCTATAACGGAGAGTCTTACTCCCGATGAAGATATAGACGAAGGCAAGTTTATATTAATCAATGATGGTGAAAAAGTAAAAGTCGCACGAGGTGTAAATTCACTTCATATCTTAAGCGGTGATAAGACCAAAGATATGAAGAAAATCAAAATTATTGAGGGTATGGACTTAATGCGTGATGATATTCGTTCTGCATTTGAGAATAACTATATCGGAATTAATAACAGCTATGACAATAAGGTTATGTTTGTAGCTGCGATAAATCAGTATTTTGACGGACTTGTAAGAGAAGGCGTACTGTACGGCGATGCGGAAAATACAGCGGATATAGATGTTAATGCACAGCGTGACTGGCTTGCACAAAAATATGATATATCCGAGTACAGTGATGAACAGATTCGTAAGGCAAAGACGGGCAGTTATGTCTTTGTAACGGCGGATGTAACATTCTGTGATGCAATAGAGGATTTGAAATTTTCTATAAATATGGAGTAAGGGAGGCAGTAAACAATGGCAGGAGAAAGAAAGCTTCCCGCTGTCGGAAAGGTAATCAGCGGTACGCACGGCTATTTTTGGTGGAACAACAGTATTTGCTATGAAATAACTTCATTTGAAGCAAAAATCAAAACAAACCGTGAAACGATAAACTTTTCGGGACAAATGTGGGACGACAGTAAACTGATGGGGGTGTCCGGTACTTGGACAGCGAAAATAAAGAAGATTTATTCAAGAGGCAAAACGTATGCGGAGAAACTCTCGGCGGGTATTGATGAGCGATTGTCGCTTATATCAAAATTGGAGGACCCAGATAACGGCGGTACAGAAAGAGTACAGCTTATGTCATGCTGGCTTGACGAACTTACACTTCAGGCATTTGAGAACGGAAAAATTACCGAAGATGAATTTTCGGGCGGATTTGTCGGATTTAAGTATCTTGATACAATCGCTGACCCGTGTGTATAAAAAGATTGTATTTTTAATGGTGGGGACACTAAAAAAATGACGGCTATACAGCTGTTTTTTATTAAGGAAAAAGGAAGGGACACTAAAATGAATAAAGCTACAAAATTAACATTAGCAGAACTTTTACGTCGTAAGGAGCAGATGATTGCGTCAAAGAAAATTAAAAAGACAATGGATTTATATATTAAGTCCATTGATTCGGTTATAACGATTGAAGAACCGGACGGAGCACTTTGCCGTGATGCAAATGATATGGAGGCAGGCGAGGGTGATAAATATATGTGCTATGAATGTATCAAAGAACCTGACATTAAGTCGAAGGAAGTACAGGACGCATTCGGCTGTGCAGTACCTATGGATATTGTTGAAATTATATTTGCACCGGGAGAAATACCGCAGATTGCGATTGAGTGTATGAAACTTGCCGGATATATGGGCGGTGTGGAAGCTGTAAAAAACTAATACAGACGGACGGTGACCTGCAGCTTATTCATTTCTATCTTCAAAAGGGATTTGATTGGGACAGGCTTGCAAGGTTATCACTGTCTGAAAAAATATTTTTAAAGGCGAGTATGGAGCTTGCTGTGGAAGAGGAGACGGAGAAGTATAAGGCGTTATTGGGGAGTGGGTGACGTAAAAATTGGCTCGTAATATAGGTGCAACTTTAAGCCTTAATAACGGTAATTTTTTCGTCAATATGAAGTCCGCTGTCAATGCGAGCAATAACCTTAGAAACAGTTTAAACGGTACAACGTCTGGAATGAAAAAATTCGGAAATCAGTCTTCCGGAGTAGGCGGGGTTATAACCTCGTTGGCATCTAAGGCGGCAGTAGTCGTAGGAGCGTTTGTCGGTGTACGTCAAGCGATTGACTTCGGCAAAGATGTAGTGAATACCGGCAGAGAGTTTGAACAGGGAATGGCAAACGTATCCGCAATCTCGGGGGCAACAGGTGCAGAACTGACCGCACTTTCCGAGAAAGCAAAGGAAATGGGTGCTAAAACCAAATTTTCTGCAATAGAAGCGTCAGAGGCTATGTCATATATGGGTATGGCAGGCTGGAATTCATCGCAGATGATTGACGGTATTGCGGGAATAATGAACCTTGCCGCTGCGAGCGGTGAGGAATTAGCCGGTGTATCTGATATTGTAACCGATGCCTTGACCGCTTTCGGACTGAAAGCAAGTGACAGCGGTGAGTTCGCTGATGTTTTGGCGGTTGCATCGTCAAAGTCAAATACAAATGTATCTTTGCTCGGCGAGTCCTTTAAAAATGTTGCGGCGACTGCGGGTGCAATGGGATATTCAATGAAAGATACCACCACAGCACTCGGTCTGATGGCAAATGCCGGAGTTAAAGGTTCGGACGCAGGTACTTCTCTGAGAGGTGTTATGACAAGGTTGGCGAAACCTACCAAAGAAGTAGATGCGGCTATGTCGGCTTTGAGGATTTCTGCAGTAAATACGGACGGCAGTATGAAACCTTTATCTGTGCTTATTCCCGAACTTCAGACACGCTTCTCAACACTTACCGATGCTCAAAAAGGTCAGTATGCAACAATGATTGCCGGAAAAAATGCACTGTCGGGATTTCTGTCAATCGTGAATGCAAGTCCTGATGATTTTTACTCATTGTCTGACGCTATAAATAATTCGGAAGGTGCGGCTTTAAAAATGGCTGACACTATGAATGACACGGTAAGCGGTAAACTCACACTGTTAAAGTCGCAGTTCGAGGGTGTGAAAATTGCGATATTTGATGCACTCGGTTCATCGCAGTTTAAAGGCGTTCTTCAGTCTATGTCTGACGGACTCGGTGCATTAACTCCCGCTATTTCTTATGTTACTGTTGCAATAGGAAACGGATTATTTTCTGCAATTCAGACAATTTATAATACTGCAAGCACGGTATTTAACGCTGTAAAGAATGCAATTCAAAATAATCAGCCGGCAATAGAACGACTTCATAATGCGTTTGATAATGTCAGGAACAGCATTGTAAACGCATTCAGCGGAAACGGTACTGAATTAATTCAGACACTTGCAAATGTAGTAGTACCGAATTTGTGCAATTCACTTGTGGCAGTGATGAATATTGCTTCGGGTGTAATATCCGCTGCAAGCACACTTTCACCTGTGATTGCCGGAATTGCCGGAGCGGTAACCGCATATAAAATTGCTGTTGCGGCTGCAAATGTAGTCGAGGGGATAAGAAACGGACTAATTGCATTTTCTGCTGTCATGACAGGAACGCAGGCGGCTGCTTTTGCACCGCTTACAACTGCGACTATCGCTCAAATTGCCGCAACTCAGGCACTTAATGTGGTGACGGGAGTGTTCGGTGCAATAATGACGTTTGTCACATCACCGATAGGTCTTGTTGTTATTGCTATCGGTGCGGTTATTGCGGTGGGTGTTCTGCTCTTTAAACATTGGGACAAGGTAAAGGAAACAGCAAAAAATCTCTGGAACGGTATAAAGAATGTGTTCAACGGGATAAAAGATACAGTTTCAAATGCTTGGGGTAAAGTCAAGGAAACTGTAGCAAATGTTTGGGACGGTATTAAAAATACGGTATCAACAAAACTGAATAACATCAAGAATTCCTATCAGGAACACGGCGGAGGAATAAAAGGTGCAGTCGCCGGTACTATGACAGCAATAAAAGAATATTACAAGACCGGCTATGATGCAATAAACTCTCTTACAGGCGGAAAACTCGGACAGGTTGTCGAGAGTGTAAAAACAAAACTTTCTCCTATACTGAATACTGTCAAAGAAAAATTATCAGGCATAAAAGATGTATTTGGCAGTGCCTTTTCAAAAGCCTTTGAATTTGTGAGAAATTCATATAATGAAGGTGCTTTGAAACCAATAGTGGATAAATGCATAAGTGCATTTAACGGAATAAAGACAAAAATCAGTGAGAAGTTTAACGGGATTAAAGAAACTGTCGGAGAAAAGTTATCGTCAATCGGTGATGCCGCAAACGGAATAAAGAACAAAGTTGCGGAGAATTTTACTTCGATAAAAACCGCAATTACTGAAAAATTTGCAGAAATAAAAACTTCGGTAAGTACAGCACTTGCTCCGGTTAAAAATGTAATTTCCGAGATTGTAAATGACATCAAAGCAACTGTCGGAAAAGTTATTGACGGCATTAAAAATCAAGTATCCGATACCGTCTTAAATATACAAACGGTAATATCGAATATTATTGGCGGAATAAAGCAGAATTTTCAAATGTTCTTTGATAACATAAAGTCTGTTTTTGAAAATATAAAAACGGCAGTGTCAGGAATATTTGAAGGCATTAAAACAACAATATCCGGTGTGTTCCAAGTCATAGTCGGTATATTTACATTGAACACAGAAACTATAAAAAACGGTGTGCAGAATGTGATAAGCGGTATTACATTAATAATTGACGGTGCGAAGAATGTTATAATAAATATTTGGAATACGATAACATTATCCGCAGGACTTGCTTTTGACAATATAAAGACGGTTGTAACGAATGTTACAGAAGGAATTAAAACAGTAATAGACAGCATACGAACAACATTTCAGAATGTGTTTAATTCAGTCAAAAACACAGTGTCAGGCGTCTTTAATTCAATAAAGAGTACAATAAGCAATGTATGGAACGGGATAAAAGGTATTATTAAAACTCCGCATATTGTGCAGACGGGAACTATCAGTATTGCCGGTATCAATACACCGATACCGAAACTCGGCATACAATGGTACGCAAAAGGCGGTATTATGACACGTCCTACAATGTTCGGTATGAACGGCGGTTTCCCTATGGTCGGAGGTGAATCCGGAGCAGAGGCAATTCTTCCGCTCGACAGATTTTGGAACACACTGCAGAACTATATGAAACCGGTGTCTGCAAATGAGAAACCGAGCATAATAAACCAGATAAATGTTACTGTGTATTCAAATGGCGAAGATGATGATACTTTGGCAAATAAGGTGGCAAAAAGAATTGTTGAAGTGTTGGAGAATATGTGATTTTGAGGCTGTCAACTTCTGACGGCTTTTTTCTTTGCAGTTTTTTAGGTCGGAGGTGCGAATTTGGATATATATTTGAGCGTAAATAACAGAGCGGATATATTGAAAATTCCCGTTTTGCCGTCACAGTTTACCATAAGCAAACCACAGTCAACTGAAACATTTGAAACGGTATCGCACGGCGAACTTATGCTGATAGGAAGTCCGAAATTAAAAAGTATTTCTATTTCAAGCTTTTTCCCGATAAGAGATTATCCGTATCTGCGTGATAAGTCAATGAAGGGGTGGGAATATGTATATAAAATTGATACATGGATAGACCTGAAACTTCCTATACGCCTCATTATTACAGAAACACCGATAAATATGGCTGTTGCGGTCAAGGACTTTAAATACACAATAAAGACAGACGGTGACCTTTGGTACACACTTGATTTAGAGGAGTTTAATCTTCTGAATTATGAGGACCAAAGCAATGCGGAGGATGAAATTGATATGGAAGAACTTAATAAACTCAAAGAACAAGTTACATACCTTGTAGGACTTGTTGAAACCCTTGCAAATCCAATGATATATAACTATATTGATGAAAACATGCCGGAATGGGCACGAAAGAGTGTCCAAAAGGCTGTTGACAAGGGTGTACTCAGCGGAACGGACGAAGGATGGAATTTACAATATGATGATTTGCGTGTAATTGTGTGGTTGGATAGATTGGGGCTGCTTGAATAATGTCATCGGGATTTGATGTTGCGGAACGTGCAAGAAAAGAAATGCAGGAAATAGGGGGCAAGTGCGGAAATAACAATAAATATACTCATTGGTATTCCGACAATGTTGAAAATATAGGATATAACTTTTGGTGGTGTGCGGCGTTTGTAAGCTATGTTGTAAGACAGTGCGGTGTTCCGACAAGTATAGTTCCTAATTACTCATATTGCCCTAACTGTATTGATTGGGCACGAAAAAACGGCAGACTTCATTCGAAACATCAAGTTACAAATGGTACATATACACCTCACGCAGGAGATATATTTCTGCGTGAGGGACATACCGGAATAATTGTTTCCGTAAGCGGTAACAGTTTTACTACTGTTGAAGGTAATACAGGAGGGACAAGCAACTGCAGAACTGTGGGAAGTCATACATGGAGCTTTGCAGGCGGTAATTATGATTATGTGTTTAATCCGGAATACTCCGATAAGTCAAACGGAACATCATCTTCCGGAAGTATGGAAAGCTATATGTATTCGGAAAATTCATACGGCGGAGAAAAAGAACCTACGGCTGTATGGAATAACAGAGTTAAGGAAAACATTCATCCTGCAATGCAGAACCTTACTCCTATTACGCCGACTGATGAACTGAGAATGTATGCAAATGATACCGATATAACCGAAATGATAGGAAATCTGTCGTGGAAAAACAGTATATATGAACTTGCAACTACAATGTCTTTTGATATAGCGAAAACTGACGCAGCATATCTGAAAGATTTGATGTACACACCGCAAGTTGGCGATATTATCCGAATGGTAACAAATGCAGAGATTTTTCGGGGAGTAATAACTAAGGCAGATGACGGTGACAAGAACAGTAATAAATATACTATTGCTGACCTTGGGTGGTATTTTAATAAAACAAGTCAGACATATCAGTTTAAAAATATTTCGGCAGCCAATGCAATCAAAGAAATCTGTAATGACTTGTCTATATCTATTGTAATGCTGCCGGAATTGACTGCAAATATAAAGCAGATATATTTTGATAAAACCGTATCGGATATACTCAAAGATATTCTCGAAAAGTGCGGCGGAAATTATAATTTTGATTTTGTGCCGGAAGGATTGAGAATATACAAAATCGGAGATTTGACAGCCTATCCCGAATTTCAGGTGGCGAGTAATGTAAGACAGGGATATTCGATTGATTATAGAGGCAATGTAAGCCATAGCATATCTATTGAGGATATGTACAACTCTATTAAAATCACATCTGAAAAGGATAATGTGTATAAGGAATTGATGGTTTTGCAGAATCGTGACCTTATTGATAAATATGGCTTTTTGCAGAAAATTGTTAAGATAGATACCGAAAAAGAAAATGCCGATACAGTTGCAAAACGCGAACTTAACGAAAATGCAAAGGTGAATGAAACTTTTTCGTTTGAAATAGTAGAAAAATATGACAGCTATACCAGAGCCGGAGAAGTTATATCGGTAGACGGTGTGAAGTATGCAATCGAAAGCACAAACCACAGTTATAAAGACGGCTGGCATTTTGATAAACTGGAGTTGAGTAAACTTGAATGATATATCTATTGATAATATTTGTTGTTTCTGTTATAATAGTTTTTAATTGTTAAAGAAATTTGTATGGAAGGTGGTGCATGATATGTATCTTTTGGATGAAGAAAAAGATGAGTGGGAGTTTGATGGTGATTTAACCGAGTATTTGCTGCAATTTGGCGTAAGTGCTGAACATATTGATAAAATGAAAAATAAGATTTTAGTGGCTCGTAAAGATTATTATCATGATTTTGAAGATACATATAAAAATACATATAAAAAATTAGTTCCACTGAATAAGGTCATAGGAGTATCAAGAGGCACTGTAGGGGATAGTGTATATGAAAATGTTAGAAAAATGAAAAAGGTAGAAAGAAAAAAAGAAAGGTTTGAAGCTTGTTTTGAATATCTGGAAAAAATGCCGTTGGAAGAGTTGAAAAAATCATACGAAAATTTAACAAGACCAGTGAAAATGGTATACTATGAATGTGATGATGAATATTTTTTGACAGGTGACGGTAATCATAGAACACTCACAGCTATGTTGGTAGGAAGTGAATACATTTTAGCAAAAGTGACCAGAGCAAAGTGTGATTTAGAAAAAAGAAAGAAGTTTATACCAAGTAAAGAAATTGAAAATAAATATAACATAGTGAAGCTTAGGAAACACAGGTGTAATAATATTAAATATAGTATAGTGTTTAAAGATGATGAAGGGGAATATACAATATCCGGATATCCTATGATTGAAAAAAATGAAGACTTTTTTGAGTATTTAAAGCGAATAGATAAGATACTCGATAATGATCAAAAAAAGATCAATTTTGTGAGGAGATTGCCCAAGATTGTGCAGAATATTATTTTAATAGGAGACAAGAATAATAGGATAAAACAGTATATAACAAGATATAAGAATAATAGGGTAAAACAATATATAACAAGATATAAGAAGAAATTATGTGATGGTGATGTAGTAGAATTTCACTTATATGATTTACCGATTGTTATTGAATAAAAGCAAAGTAGGTGTAAAAGGTGGAAGAACAAATTAATCAGTCTGTGCGAGTACAGACTGAATTTGAAGAATGGGTAGAAGGCGGATGCAAAAAAGCTGAGGACTTAATTAAAGATTCAGAAAAAGAAGATTAAAATGTAAAGCGATTACTTAGGTAGTCGCTTTTATTATTGAAAGAATAGTCTATGAACTGAATTATATGTCGATAAAAATGTAATATGATATAATAATTAACAAGCTTATAATACACTAATATTATAATAAATGATCTGTGTTGACAATATTTGTTTATTTTGCTATAATTGTTATGGATTATGAATTAAAAAGTGAGAGATTACTACAAAAAATATATGGGAGAAAACGAGATGGCTATATAAACTTTCTGATAGCTATTTGCACTGTTGTTACACATATAAAAGTATTATGAAACAATTGTAATCCTTTGTATATTGAAATAAAAACAAAATGCTTTAGTGATTAAGGAGATATAAATATGGCAGATTTATCATTGTTTAGCTATAAAGAGGCTATAGAATTTATATTATTATTTTATACATTTACATCATGTTGCAATGAAGATGATTTGGAGCAGATTGATGGAATAAAAAAATTTATAGAACTGGGCTTTGCTGAAAAGGATAAAGTACATGACAGTATATATGTATTATCTAAAGATGGCGAAAAGCTACTGCATGAATACATAAAAAATATATCTGAGGAGTTTATTAAGTATATGAAAACTAAAAATTTTAAAGTGATATATACCGAAACTTCAAATTGGTTTAAAGAAAAATTTGGACTAGAAACAGATGATGATGGAGAAGATATATCAATATTTATATGCGAAAATTTACACAATTATGGATATGTGGCTCAAAAAGTTTATTCAAAGAGAGAACATTTTATTAAATTAGAACGCGTATAATTAGTTGAAAATATTAAAAGTGAGAAAATATGAAATAGAAGATAAAAACATAGAATGATTTCTTTTGTATTATCTTTTTATGAACGAATGAGAATAAAAATATTTTCAATATATATGAATGAGGTATATAATCAAAGGGGATATAATGAATTTAAAATATAGAAATAATATAAAAAGTATTATAAAAACAATTATAAAATATTTAAAAAAATATGTGTTACACATATTATTTTTTAT
>ENA-OPBM01000503-OPBM01000503.1-human-gut-metagenome-genome-assembly--contig:-NODE-503-length-31810-cov-3.614864_pt1 | contig 31810 bp, 34 predicted proteins | sample MGYA00241069_ERZ501454 | MGnify/ENA primary metagenome ERZ501454 (study PRJEB25962, sample SAMEA2042625) | human gut metagenome | biome: human gut; feature: human-associated habitat; material: faeces... | reverse complement strand
CAAATTTAACCGTTAGATTTGAAGCTAAAAGTGAAAAAGAATTAGAAAAAATTAGAGAAGAATTCACTGAAGCAATTGATAGAATGATTGAAAAGTATTCCTAAAAAGAATACTTTTTTAATAATTAAAACAATAAAACCAAATAAAAAATATTCTTTAATAATTACAATTTGAAATTAATGTGAAATAAAGTGAAAAATGTATTGATTTTTTTGATATTTTACTATATAATCTAATAGTGTGTGTGATAATCTCATCAAATTATTAGATAGGTGATAATATGAATGACAGCGTAAATGTAGTATGGGAAATACCTTATTTGGACCTTCCAATAACCAATGTAGTTATAATGTCATGGATAGCCATGGCCGTTATAATTCTTTGGGCTTTTTTAGCAACAAGAAAAATGAAGGAAATTCCAAGTGGGTTACAAAACACTGCAGAAATAGTAGTTGAATCAGTAACTAACTTTACTGAAAGCTTTATGGGCAAAATAGGCAAGACTTATGCCCCATATGTCGGAACAGTTGGTTTATTCTTAGCTATTTCTAACACATTAGGTGCTTTGTTTATGGGCGAACTTACACATGGTCTTGTGGCTCCGCCAACTAGATCGTTAGCCATTCCTGTAGCTTTAGCGTTAATGACAGTTATTGTCGCTATTGGTGCTGGCATTTACAAAAAGGGAGTTAAAGGATTTATCAAACGATTATTCCATCCGCTACCTTTCTTATTGCCATTTAATTTATTAGAGTTTATCACAAAACCATTATCGCTAAGCATGCGACTATTTGGTAACATATTAGGAGCTTACATTTTGATGGAGCTACTATTCGTAAGTCTTCCATGGGGTATTCCAAGCATTGCTTGTATGTACTTCGACTTATTTGATGGAGGATTGCAAGCATTTGTCTTTGTACTTCTAACAGTACTATACATATCAGAAGAAGTCAGAGAAGAAGAATAATTGATTGGTGGTGAAATGAATGGAAATGTTAGGTTTAATAGGTGCTGGTATCGCTGTATTCACAGGTTTAGGTGCCGGAATTGGTATCGGTATCGCAACTGGTAAAGCAGCTGAAGCCGTTTCAAGACAGCCTGAAGCATCAGGAAAGATCCAAACTATCTTATTATTAGGAGCTGCTCTTGCTGAGGCAACAGCTATCTATGGTTTAGTCATTGCAATAATGATTATGGGTAAAATGTAAGACGTTTTAACGATGAAACTTCAAGTTGCTTTCTAACTTGAAGTTTTAATAGTTATCGCAAATAGAAATGGAGTTAAAATATGGAAATAGATAAGGAATTTTGGACAACACTATTTTTTACTGTATTAAACATCTTAATTTTATATTTCATCTTAAAAAAGATATTGTTTAAGCCTGTCACAAAATATATGGAAACTCGTTCAAATAAAATAAAAGAGGCTCTAGATATGGCCGAAGAAGCTAAAGCTAAAGTTGAAGCAATGGAAGAAGAACACCAAGCAAGGCTTAAAGAGGCTAAAGAAGAGGGAATTGCTCTTATTAATAGTTATGAGCAAAAAGCTAAGAACGAATACGATAATATAATTGCTAACGCTAAGAAAGATTCTGAAATGTTAATTGAAAGCACCAGAAACGAACTTGCTGTCGAAAAAGACCAACTAGTTTCTAGTCTTAAAACTGAAATTTCTGATCTTGTATTAGAAGCTAGTGAAAAAATCTTAAATAAAAACTTAGATAGCAAAGCTAACAGGGAACTAGTTGAAAAATTTATTAAAGAGGAAAAATAGAAGAGGGTGAGAATATGGCCGTTGTAAGTACGAGATATGCTGAAGCTCTTCTAAGTTCAGCCAATGACAAAGATAGAGAAAACTTTGGTGAATATTTAAACGATTTATCAAATCTATACAGAGAAACTGAACTAAAACAAACCATTGATAATCCTAGAATATCTAAAGAAGACAAACTAAACGTTATCAAAGAAATAGTTCCTCAAAATCAAGTTTTTATTAATTTTATCGAACTGTTATTAAAAGAAAATAGAATTAATTTAATTAATGATATTTCTTTCAAATATAGTGAAATGATAGATAAATTAAACAAAATAATCAAGATAGAAATAATCTCACCATATGAACTTAGTGAAAAAGAAGCTAAAGAAATAGCTTCTAAGTATCAGAAATTATATAACGCAAACAAGGCCTTATATACCATCAAAATTGATGAAACCTTAATCGGCGGTGTTAAAGTTATATGTAAAGCTGATGATAAGGTATATGATGACACAATTAAAACAAAATTAAACGAAATACTGTAAAGGAGGGAAACAAGTGTTAATTAAACCAGAAGAAATTAGTGATATTATAAGAAAAAAAATTAACGACTATGATTCCAAAATGAAAATAGATGAGGTCGGTTATGTTATCGAGTCAGGAGACGGTATTGTTAAGATATTCGGTCTTAAAAATTGTATGGCTGGAGAATTAATCGATTTTGGTGATGGAATTTATGGTATGGCGATGAACCTTGAAGAAGAAAATGTTGGCTGCGTATTATTAGGTGGCGAAACAAATATCAAAGAAGGTAGTATTGCCAAAAGAACCGGAAGACCAGTAAGTATTGGTGTTAGCGATGAAATCATCGGACGCGTTGTTAATCCACTTGGCGAAGTTATTGATGGAAAAGAAGCTTATAAAGTAGATGAATACCGCGATGTTGAATTTCTTGCTCCAAGTGTTATGGTAAGAAAGTCAGTTGACACCCCATTACAAACTGGTATTTTAGCCATTGATTCAATGGTTCCAATCGGAAGAGGACAAAGAGAATTAATTATCGGAGATAGACAAACTGGTAAAACAGCTATTGCTGTCGATACAATCATTAACCAAAAAGGTCAAAATGTAATTTGTATTTATGTTGCCGTTGGTCAAAAATCTTCATCAGTAGCAGGTGTTGTAGATACACTAAAGAAAAATGGTGCTATGGATTACACAATCGTTGTTTCATCAACTGCAAGTGATTCAGCTCCAATTCAGTATTTAGCGCCTTATGCCGGATGTGCTATTGCTGAATATTTCATGTTCAAAGGGAAAGATGTATTAATTGTTTATGATGACTTGTCAAAACACGCTCAAAGCTATCGTGCAATGTCATTATTATTACGTCGTTCACCAGGACGTGAAGCATACCCAGGTGATGTATTCTATTTACACTCAAGATTGTTAGAAAGAGCTGCTAAGTTAGATGATGAGCATGGTGGTGGATCAATTACTGCCTTACCTATAATTGAAACTTTAGCCGGCGACGTATCTGCATACGTTCCAACTAACGTAATTTCAATTACTGATGGTCAAATTTACTTAGAAAGTGAATTGTTCTTCGGTGGTCAAAGACCAGCGGTAAACCCAGGATTATCAGTATCACGTGTTGGTGGTTCTGCACAAATTAAAGCTATGAAGAAATTATCAGGAAGAATCAGAATCGATTTAGCACAATATCGTGAACTTGCTTCATTTGCTCAATTCGGTTCAGAACTTGATAAAGCCACTCAAAATAAATTAATCCAAGGTGAAAGAATTCTAGAGCTATTAAAACAACCTCAATATCAAACATTAGCTGTTGAAAAACAAGTAGTTATGTTATATGCTGCTGTTCATGGCTATTTAGCTGATATTGAGAATAAAGATGTAAAAGAATTTAATAAAGGTCTAATCGAACATGTTTTAGAAAAACATCCAGATATCCTTGAAGAAATTAAAACTAAAAAAGATCTTAATAAAGAATTAGAAGAAAAAATTGTTGCAAGCATCAATGAATATAAAAAGATTTTTAAATTATAGAAAAGAGGGTGAGGTAACTTGGCTAACGCAAGAGAAATAAAACTAAGAATTAGAGGTGTTGAAGGCACTAAGAAAATAACTAAAGCCATGAAATTAATTGCTGCCTCTAAATTAAAAAAAGCCCGCGAAATGCATGAAAGAACTTTACCATTCTTCAAACATATTCAAGATGTCATGATTGATATAATGCAAAGTACTCCAGAAATGAAGTTAATTTATTTCGACAAAAGAGAAAATAAACCAAATCGTAAAAAAGCGTATATTGTTATTTCTTCAGATAGCGGACTTAATGGTGGATATAACACCAACGTTATTAAAGAAGCTACTAAAATTATCGATAAAGAAAATAGTGTTGTTTTCCCAATCGGTAATGTTGTTAAGAATTACATGCTTAAAAACGGTTATAATGTTGTTACTGAAAATGGATCAAGTTCATATAGCGTAACAACTATTACTGCCGCTGACATTGCTAAACATATGGTTAAACTTTTTAAAAAAGGTGAAATTGACGAACTAATTTTAGTTTATACAGAAATGGAATCAGTAATGAGTTTAGTTCCTCATACAATTAAACTTTTGCCACTAGAAATTAGAGACTTTAAAGTTAAAGAGGATAAAACTGTTGCCGTTTTAGAATTTGAACCAACACCAGAAAAGGTGTTTGAACGCTTAACTAATCAATATGTTAAAGGTGTACTTTACGGTGGTATGGTAGAATCATTTGTTAGTGAACACTTTGCAAGAATGAATGCTATGGATAGTGCAACAACAAACGCTGAAAAAGTATCGAAAAAATTAAATCTTGATTATAATAGAGCTAGACAACAAGCCATAACTCAAGAAATATCTGAAATCATTGGTGGTGCCATGAACACCAACTAAACTAAAAAGAAAGGGTGATTATAGATGAATGAAGGAAAAATATCACAAATAACAGGTGCTGTTTTAGATATAAAATTTGATAGTGATAAATTACCTAATCTTTATAATGCTATAGATATTCCTTTTAACGATGGTAAAATCGTCGCTGAAGTTATGCAACACCTTGGTAATGATACTGTAAGATGTGTTGCTATGTCTTCAACCGATGGTCTTCAAAGAGGAATGAAAGCTATCGACACAGGAGCTCCAATTTCTGCTCCTGTTGGTGAAGAAGTATTAGGAAGAGTATTTAATATTTTAGGTGAGTCAATCGATGGAAAAGGCGATGTAAATTCTGCTGATAAATGGCCAATCCACCGTGAAGCTCCAAAATTTGTTGAACAAAAACCAGTAACAGAAATGTTTGAAACAGGAATTAAAGTTATTGACTTACTTGCCCCTTATGCCAAAGGTGGTAAAGTTGGATTATTCGGAGGTGCCGGAGTTGGTAAAACCGTTTTAATCCAAGAATTAATTAGTAGTATTGCAACTCAACACGGAGGATACTCAGTATTTACCGGTGTTGGAGAACGTTCAAGAGAAGGTAATGACTTAATTAATGAAATGGCTGAATCAGGCGTTATTAATAAAACTGCTTTAGTTTTTGGCCAAATGAATGAACCTCCAGGAGCTAGAATGCGTGTAGCCCTTACTGGACTAACTATGGCTGAATATTTCCGTGATGTTAAACACCAAGACGTATTATTCTTTGTTGATAACATCTTCAGATTTATCCAAGCTGGATCAGAAGTTTCGACATTATTAGGAAGAATCCCATCAGCTGTTGGATATCAACCAACACTTTCAACTGACGTAGGAACACTTCAAGAACGTATTACATCTACTAAAAATGGTTCAATCACTTCAATTCAAGCCGTATATGTTCCAGCCGACGATTATACCGATCCAGCCCCAGCAACTACGTTTGCTCACTTGGATGCCGTAACTGCACTTTCAAGATCAATTGCGGAATTAGGTATTTATCCAGCTGTTGATCCACTTGAATCAAATTCAAGAATTATGGATCCTGTTATCTTAGGTGAAGAGCATTATAATACAGCTAGAAAAGTTCAAGAAATTTTACAAAAATATAAAGAATTACAAGATATCATCGCTATCTTAGGAATGGATGAATTATCAGATGAAGATAAGAAAATCGTTTATCGTGCTAGAAAAATACAAAAATTCTTATCTCAACCATTCTTCGTTGGTGAACAATTTACTGGTATACCTGGTAAATATGTTCCAATCAGTGAAACCATCAGAGGCTTTAAAGAAATTATCTCTGGTAATATGGATAACTACCCAGAAGATGCATTCTTCATGGTAGGAACAATTGACGAAGTTATTGAAAAAGCTAAAACTATAGAACAGTAGGTGAGACTATGAATAAATCATTTAAATTTGAAGTTGTTACCCCAACTGGAGTATTCTACAAAGATGAGGTAGAATTCATCAGCTTTGAAGCCATTAGTGGTGAAATGGGTGTCATGGCTCATCATGCTCCAATGTTAGTTGCTAATAAGCCTTGTACATTGGAAATAGAAAAAAATAAAGAAAAAAAATTCGCCTTTATTAGCGAAGGATTTATCGAAATTACACAAGATAAAGTATCAGTTATTGTTGATTTAGCCGGATGGGCTGACGACATTGATACTGAAGAAGTTATTAAAGCGAAGAGAATAGCTGAAGAAGAGCTCGAAAGCAAAACTCAAGATGCTGGTCGTAAAGTTGAATTAAAGGCTTCAATCGAAAGAGCATCAGCAGCTATCAAAACTGCAGGTATAAGAGGTTAAAACAGATTTTTAAAATCTGTTTTTTTAATTATTATCTAAAACACTTCCTATATTGCAACTACTTCAGTAAACCATTGACCTATTTTTGAAATAATGCAGATTATATAGCTTATTCCTTTCATTTTTCTTTGTTTTTCTTTTTTGAATTTAATAACATTCATTTTAATTTCATCATCCAATGAATTGATGTCGACGAAATTTTCATGAACTAAATCATTAATATGACAGTGAAATATATCACATAAGCAAAGTATATTTGTCATTTCCGGATATGCTTCACCAGTTTCCCATTTTGAAACACTTTGTCTTGAAACACCGATTTTTTCCGCAAGCACCTCTTGTGACATCTTCTTAGATTTCCTAAGTTTTTTTAAATTTTCTCCAAACTTCATTAGATTTTCCTTCTTCTGATATTTATTTTATATCATAACCATTATTAATACTACCAACTTGCGGTTGCACCTACCTTTATTTTACCACCTTTTGATAACTATAAAACTAATTGTTGACTTTATAAAAAAAATAAGTATAATGATATGATTAAAGGAAGGAGTCAACGCCATGGCAAAAAAATATGTTGTAAAGAGAAATGAAGTTTGTGCTGGAAGTCTATTAATGCCACTCACTGGAACCGGTGTATTCTTTGTGAGTGATAAAGAAGTTTCAACTGAAACAGTTGAGGAAATGGGAATCCATATTGATATCTTTGGAGGACTAGTGTGTAGGGGCATGTTATTTAATGTTGATGATGATAATTTGGCTAATGATTTGATTTATACTACACCTACTAAGTATCCAATAAAAGATGTTGAACCAAAAATAGAAGTTCAAAGTGATCTTCTTATTACTGATTTGGTAGAATTAGATGAAGTATTAAGATATTTGGACTACGGTATTGATTTAACCCAAAGAGACTTAAACCAAATACATAGAAGACTTGTAACTAACGATAGGTGGTTAAATAAAAATCATGAATTATTTGGCTGGCAAGAAACAAAAATGGGATGGGTTTCTGGTGGCACCCAAACTTTACCTATGGAAACTTATCATAAACTAGATAGCATAAGTTGCGGAGGAACCGGCAAGCCACATAAAAAAGAACCTGGATATAGTTTTATTAAAAAAAGAAGATAATTATATTATAAAACCCTACGTAAAATGTAGGGTTTTCGTTTTAAAATGGTGCCGCAACGGAGAATCGAACGCCGATTAAAGCCTTACCATGGCCTCGTAATACCTTTATACTATTGCGGCATATCTAAATTATATAATAAATTATATTCTTTTTCAATAATTAAATTAAATTTTATAGGGGAAAGTGATATAATAATATTGATCGGAGAATAGCTTAATTTGGTAGAGCGCTACGTTCGGGACGTAGAGGTTGCAAGTTCAAATCTTGTTTCTCCGACCATCTTATTTAGAAAAGGGGAATACCATGGAAATAGAATTAAAGACAATTAAAAACAATGAAAAATATTTAAGGCAGATTTCTAAAGAAGTAGATTTTAAAGATAAAAGCTATCTTGATGATATTAAACTAATTGAAAGCTACTTTAATAATAGTCTAAATCCACTATTTGCTTTAGCCTCAGTTCAAATCGGTATACCTAAAAGAATAATCTATTTAAAAAATACCACGGCCGATATGTCAAAAAACGCTGATATAAATTATAATGAAAATCAAGTTTTAATCAATCCCGTTATTAAAAAAGAACTAGGTCATACAAGATTTTTAGAAATGTGTGAGTCTTGTCTAAATTATGCTGCCGTTGTTGATAGACCTTATCAAATAGACGTAGAATATTATGATATCAACGGGAACAAAAAATGCAAACACTTTGAAGGTTTAGCCGCAACAATAATATCTCATGAATATGATCATTTGAACGGAATATTGCATTTAGACTTAACTGACAATATTATGGAATTAGAATACGATGAAGTGCTTAGATATCGTAAAGAACATCCCTACGAAATAATTTCTAAAGATTGCAAATACATAAAAGCAAAAAGAAATGAATAATAATCATTTCTTTTAATTTTGAATAATAAAAACCACATAATTAATATAACAAATATAGACAAAAAGTGACCAAAATGTTATCATGGTGATAAGGAGGCTTTGGAAGTGAAAAATCGTCTATTAGAAGTAAAAAAATTTTTACTATACAATGAAAAATCATGGCCAAAAACGCCAGAAGAAATTATTGAATTAGTAGAAAAAAATGATAGAGTAAGATATAGTGATGTATCTCTTGAAAATTTTTATGATACCTTTATTACTTGGTATCAAGATACTATTGAAGGAACTCAAATTCACAAACAAGAAAAAACAAAGATTGTGGAAAAACTAATAAATAAAATGGCCATTTGGTTTGAATTTAAGTATACAAAAAATCGCATAGTGGAACTTATACCTTGTTATGAAGGACGTAAGAATAAAGATGGTACAGCACCAGGTGAGGAATTAATGTCAATAGAACAATTTTATAGATCATTATCGCCTGAAGAAAAAGAACTATTAAAAGTTCCAGCTCATCAAAAAAACGTTCATTTTGATAACCAAGGAAAAGATTATTTTTGCGTTGATACCGAGGGGAAAATAATAGGGGTTGAAGGCGATCTTCAAAGTCTTATTCCTGAAAATAAAAGAGGAATTATTAACGATCAAAGATTAATAGGTATGGATTTAATAGAAGCTAATGAACTCTTTAAAAGGGAAGGAATATTTATCACCCTTCCTCAAACGAAACAAGCAAGAAAATTAGATAATGCTGAAATTATTATGACAACACTGAGCTATCAACACGATTTGGCTGTTTATAATGGCTTGCTGGATAGCGTAATGGCTAAAATCATAGATAATGGAGGTCCAATCCTTGGTCCAAGAAGAGGACTATTGTTTGCTGAAGAATTTGGTCGTAATTTAAACTTTCCGATGCTTTATGCCCATAATCAATTTGATTCAAACAGTATGGATTTAGTCAATTATTTTATTAATAATAGTGGGCAATCAAGTATTCCTTGTGTTAGTGGCTACTTTGATAGTTTGACGCATGCTAGTCTAATGCCAACGTGTGATTTAAAAAGTTTGCAACCAATAAATTCACCAAAAGATTTACAATTATCAATGACAAAAGACACTAAATATTAGTATCTTTTTTATAAGCTACATTTTTAAATATATTGACAGCGAACAATTGTTTGTGTATAATAACAGTGGTGATAAATGTGAAATATAAAGAATTTAATGCCAAGACTGCTATGCATAAAGTTAAAGGGAGATTTCCTTATAAGTGGGATTTAAATATTTATCGTGGCTGTGAGCATTCATGTCAATATTGTTTTGCCATGTATACCCATGACTATTTAAATGATGATGCCTATTTTCAAGCTATTTATTATAAAAAAAATATCTTAGAATGCTTAGAAAAAGAATTATCATCGCCAAAGTGGCAAAGGGAAGTCGTAAATATTGGCGGTGTTACCGATTCCTATCAAGCAATAGAAAAAGAAATGAAGATTATGCCAGAAGTTTTAAAATTAATGATTAAATATAAAACACCAATTATTATATCAACGAAATCTAAATTAATTTTAAGAGATATCGATTTAATTAACGAACTATCTCAAATCACTACTGTTAACATTGCCTGTACTATTACAACTGCCGATGAAAAACTAAGAGAAAAACTAGAACCCAACGCCTCTAAAAGCATTGACCGTTTTAAAGCCTTAGCTGAAATTAAAAAGAAGACAAATGCTGTTGTTGGTATCCATCTTATGCCAATAATTCCATATTTAACTGATGACTATAATAGCTTAAACGCTATTTACCGTACTGCCAAGAAAATAAATGCCGACTATGTTTTGCCAGGAACCCTTTATCTAAGAGGCAAAACAAAACCCTGCTTTCTAAACTTTTTAAAGACCTATAATTTAGAAGTTTATAAAAAACTATATCCTTTATATCATGGCGCTAATTTAAAAGAATATAAAAAAACAATTTACGAAAAAATCTGGAAACTACAAAAGGAATATCATATAGACAGTAACTACATGAAAGTAATAAACAATAAAATAAAATCCTTCGAGGAATTAATATGATATTAAATGTTAGTGACCGAACTGATATCGTCGCCTTTTATTCCAAATGGTTTATGAAAAGGTATAAAGAAGGCTATATTGATGTTAGAAATCCTTTTTATCCAAAACAAGTAAGTAGGATATTTTTTAATGAAGTAGATGCGATTATGTTTTGTACTAAAAATCCCATACCTATTATTAATTATTTACCCGAAATAAAAAAGCCAATTCTTTTTCATGTAACTTTAACTCCTTATAAGAAAGACATTGAGCCAAGCGTTCCACCTAAGGGAAAAATCATTGATGCCATTAAAAAAATATCAACAATAATTGGTAGTGAAAATTTATATGTTAGATACGATCCTATATTTTTAAATAATAACTATAATTTAAATTACCACATTAAAACATTCAATCACCTTTGCGAATTATTAGAAGGATATGTTGAACATATAATAGTTTCCTTTGTTGATGATTACAAAAACGTCCGTAAAAACATGAACATTTTAAACATTAAACCTTTCACGGAAAACGACTATAAACAAATAGGCATTAATTTTAGCCAGAGTGCTAAAAAACATAAAATGACTGTGCAAACATGCTTTGAAGAAAATGATTTAACGGAATATGGTTTCATCAAGCAAGAATGTTTAACCAAAGAAATAGCTCAAAATTTAACTGGTAAAACAAAATTTAAAAAATGGAATGCTCGTAAGTGTAATTGTATTGAAATGGTTGATATTGGTGCTTATAATACTTGTCTTCATCTATGCAAGTACTGTTATGCAAACTACGATGAAAAAAATATTAAAAACAATATAAAAAATCACAACCCTAATTCATCATTATTAATTGGTGAACTCGAAGAAGATGATATTATAAAAGTACGAAAATAATGTCAACTAATGCCTCAATAATTGCCATAGCTAATGCAAAATGTTATAATTATTAAAGATAGGAGGAGTATATGAAACCTTTATTATTGTGTATTTTAGATGGAGTAGGCCTTAAAAACTCAGTTTATGGTAACGCTGTTAAACAAGCAAATATGCCAAACTTTAATAGATTATTAAGTGAATATCCTAATTCCGTGTTAGACGCAAGTGGGAAAGCCGTTGGTCTTCCAGATGGTCAAATGGGAAATAGTGAAGTGGGACATGGGAATATAGGAGCTGGAAGAATCGTTTGTCAACCTCTAGAACTTATCAATCATGCTATTGAAACTGGTGAAATTAAAAATAATAAAAATATTTTATCAGTTATCAACCATGTAAAAGTAAATAATTCAAAACTACATATTCTCGGTTTAGTAAGTGATGGAGGAATCCATTCTCATATTAATCATTTATTAAAAATCATCGATATATGCAAAGAAAATAATATTTCCAAATTATATATTCATGCTTATTTAGATGGTAGAGATACTTTGCCAAATGTTGCCGAAAAGTATCTTGATATTTTACAAGCGAAACTAAATGAAGTTAAAATTGGTGTGATAGCTACTATAAGTGGTCGCTATTATGCTATGGATCGTGATAACCGATGGGAGCGAGTAGAAAGGGCATATAAGGCTATCGCTTTAGCAAAAGGACCATATTTTGAAAATTATCACGAAGCAATTAAACAAAATTATCATGAGGGTATTTATGATGAATTTGTTGTCCCATGTATTTTAGACAAAAACGGGAATGTCGAAGATAATGACGGAATAATAGTTTTCAATTTTCGTCCAGATCGTCTCCGTGAATTAAATATGGCACTAACAAATCCTAATTTTACGGAATTTGAAAGACCGTATATTAATAATTTAAAACTATTAACCATGTTGCCTGTAAGTGAAGATGTTGCATGCATAAATGCTTTTCATGAGCCAAAGCTAGAAAACACATTGGGTGAGTATATTAGTAAATGTCATTTAAAACAGCTTAGAATTGCCGAAACTGAAAAATATGCCCATGTAACATACTTCTTCGATGGTGGGGTTGAGTTAAACTTAGAAGGATGTCAAAGAATTTTAATCCCGTCTCCAAAAGTTGCAACGTATGATTTAAAGCCCGAAATGAGTGCTTTTACCATCACCGAAACTTTACTTAAAGAATTAGATAAAGACTATGACTTCATTGTCTTAAACTTTGCTAATGGTGATATGGTAGGCCATACTGGTAATTTAAAAGCCACCATTAAAGCAATGGAAGCCATTGATGAATGTTTAGGAAAAATTTACGATAAAATAAAAGAAAAAAACGGTGTTCTTCTAATTACTGCTGATCATGGCAATAGTGATGAAATGCTAGATTTTGAAGGGAGAATATTAACTGCGCATTCATTAAACAAAGTTCCATTTATCATTACTAATAAAAATCTAAAATTAAAAAATGGTAAATTAGCTAATATAGCACCAACTATCTTAGAATTATTAAATTTACCTAAACCCAAAGAAATGACTGAAGAAAGTCTCATAGAAAGGTGATATAAATGCAAAAAGTAAAACCAAATATAACAATTGACGATTTAGAAAAAATTGACATCAGAGTAGGGAAAATTCTCAAAGTTGAGGATGTTGAAAATTCAAGAAAATTAGTTAGAATGACTGTTGATTTCGGAGATTTTCAAAGAAATATTTTATCAGGAATGAAACCCGAAAGAGAAAACATTAAAGACTTGGAAGGTAAACAATCCCTTTTTGTTGTCAATTTAGAACCAAGAAAAATGGCTGGTGAAATGTCTGAAGGGATGATTTATGATTTAGGATATAATGACGGAATTAATCCTGTTCTTGCGGTTCCAGAAGAAGAAGTTCCAAATGGAGTTCAAGCTGGCTAATGGGATTAAAAGCTAAAGATGTTCAAGCTCGGCTTGCTGAAATAAGAGAAGAAAATAAAGATAATCCTAAATATCCAAGATTAACCAAAATAGATAATCAATTAGAAGTCACAATTGACGGAAAAATTTATCAAGGAACGCCAGAAGAAATGTTGAATATGTTTCAGAACACCCCTTATTTTATTGAAGAATATGAAGATATTATGCAAAAGCAAGATGAATTTATTACCCACAATATGGAGTGGATTGAAAAAGAATTAAGATCAAAATACGATAGTTAAAAATATAAACAAATAGAATCTCTACAAAAGATTCTTTTTTTATGAAATATTAAAAATATGTATAAAAGTAAATAAATCTACTCATAACATAGTAGGTGATAAAAATGAAACAAAAATCTATATGGACTGAAGGTATTACAAACAAACCATGTCCTAGTTTAAACGAAGATCTAGACGTAGATATTTTAATAGTAGGTGGAGGCATCGCTGGCTTAATGACCGCCTATCATTTAAAAGATGAAAATTATAATATAGTTTTAATTGATAAAGATAAAGTAGGTTATGGTGTTACCTCAAAAACCACAGGTAAATTAACTTATATGCAAGGTGATATCTATTCAAAAATTGAAAATATGTATGATTTTACTGTAGCTAAAAAATATTTAGATTCCCAAAGATACGCTATTAAAAAAGCCGAAGAAATAGTCGAAAAGCATCAAATTGATTGCAACTTTCAAAAAGTCGACTCATATATTTTTGAAACAGAAAATGCTAAACTTTTAAACAAAGAACGAGACTTTTTAGGAAGAGCCGAAGTACCGTACTATGATCAAAAAACTTTACCGATAAATTTTCCATGTGCAGATGCGTTGTACACTAAACACACAGCTACCTACCATCCTCTTAAATTTCTAATGAAAATTAAAGATGTCGTTCTAGAAAGCGGAATTAAAATTTATGAAAACACTACTGCCTTAGATTTAGATATCGAAAATGACAAATATTTAATAAAAACTGATCATGGTAATATAAAAACAACGAAATTAATAATTTGTACCCATTACCCATTTTTTGTCATTCCCGGACTAATGCCCTTTAAACTTCACCAAGAACGTTCATATGCCTTAGCTGCTAAAGCTGAAAACCAAGATTTTAGTGCAATTAATATTGATAACCCAACATATTCAATTAGATATTACAATGACTATTTATTATTAGGTGGATACTCTCATAGTCTTGCTGACAAGCTCGATTATAAAAAAGAAGAAGAACGACTTTTAAACTTTTATAACAATCATTTTCAAAATAAAATTGAATATGCTTGGCAAGTTCATGACGTTATGACAGCCGATTATCTGCCGATGATTGGTAAATTAAATAAGAAACATCCCAATTTATTAATAGCAACCGGTTTCAATAAATGGGGGATGACTAATGGTATTTTATCTGGCGAGATATTAGCTGACATTGCACTAAATAGGAAAAACAAATATATCGGACTTTTTAATCCCGAAAGGCCCCTTACCTTTGAGAAAGTTTTAAATAATTTAGTAAACAATTTTAAAATAGGTAAAACCTATATCGGAACCAAAATATTAAAACCACAAATGGATAATGCGTATATTACAAACATAAACGGTGTAAAATGTGGTGTATATATCGATGAAAAAGGTGACAAACATATAGTTAAAAACATCTGCCCTCATTTAAAATGCAGCCTAGTTTTTAACAATGCTGATAAGACATGGGATTGTCCTTGTCATGGATCCAGATTTGATATTGATGGCAATTTAATTGAAGGACCCAGTGTTTATCCAATTAAAATTGAAGATACTACCAAAAAAATATAAAATTTCTTTACTTCTTTCATTAAAATTGATATATTAAATAAGAAGTGGGGAATATATATGCTTGAATCTATTTTCAGTAAAATAAAACATTTCTCTAAGTTTATAATCTCAATGATTATAACTTTTTTTGGGTTCTTTTTAAGTAATAAAGACGAAGACGAGGGCACACAAAAAACCATAAAAAAACAACTCAAAATTAGCAAAGGCGAAATCATTAATTACAATGAAACCTTAAAAGAGCAACCACTAGAGCTATATCCATTTTATAAGCAAAAAACTGAAAAAATACTAAAAGATCCCGTTTTAGATTTTCATAAACATCAAAAAGAATTAGAAAAACTTTTAAAAGAAATTCCTAAAACAGAAGAAATGAAGCCTATTAGACAAAAAATTGAAAAAAGGTTAAATGAATTAAAAGTCGCACCTTCTATAAAAAAAACTTTATCAGAAAAGCCAGTTTTAAATAAATTGCATATTGTTAAAACCCAAAAGGGGATAACACCACCAAAAAGAAAGCCTAAATTACAAACACCAACTATAAAACCTAACGAACCAATAAAAAAATCATTAAAAGATTCAAAAAAACCTAACCATGAAAGTAAACCAATTTTAACTAGGTATCCACAATATCAAACAGGTCAAGTCAAACAAAAACAAGAACCATTAGTAACTAAAAAACCAGCACTTCAAAAAGTCGCTCCATTAGTTGCTATCATCCCGCCAGCCATGGCTATGCATCTGATTAGAAAGGCTCAAAACCAAGAATTAAAAGCGAGCCAATCACCTAATTTTAGTATCCAAAAAAGTAGCCCATCAATCGCATTAGACCCAAAAGTAGTTCCAAAAACTAAATATGTAGTGCCTCAAGTTTATTTAAATGAAGCCATTCATCTTTCCAAATATCTTGATAAAGATGCTACAAATAAGCAAAAAATATCTGAAGAAAAAGATAATATACCAGATAAAGTTGAATATTTGCTTAATAAAAAACCGAACTCAAAAGCCAGGCTATTGCCATTTAAATTATTTAAAAGAAAAGAAGTCCAGGACCTATATAATTCTTCTCTTTTAAACAATAATTTAGTAAGTTCAGTTAACTTAGTAAATGGGACTAATTTTAGTTATCGCAAAGTTCATTTTTTAACCCTGTTAAGTCGGAAAAAGACTTTAGCTTCATTAGAAAATGTTACAGCTAAAAATATTAAAACCGCCCAAATGCTAAAAGTATCGATGAAAAATAAATATAGTAATAATCCAAAATTAAATGGCATTTTAAAGAGGCTAGAAGAAATCGAAGAAGAACTAAATAAAAAGTACGAAAGACTAAACCATCATAATTATAGTAAAGCAAAAATGAAAAGTAAAAAACCTATTAGACCTTTTTAAATAAAGGCGTCAAATAAGGTATTAACTTGACATAAAAGCTTTACTCTTTTTTTATTTTTTGGTATAGTGAAGATAATGATAATCATAATAAGAAAGTAGGATAATAGGGGGAAATCACCTAAAATCCACGTGGTTATCCAAACGAAGGAGGAAGATATGTCAAACATTCATGTAACTAGTGAGATTGGCCCACTAAAAAAAGTATTACTTCATCGTCCAGGGAAAGAACTATTAAATTTAACCCCGGACACATTGGAACGTCTATTATTCGATGATATTCCATATTTGCCAGATGCGATTAAAGAACACGATGCATTTGCTGAAACTTTAAGAAATAACGGTATTGAAGTCGTTTATCTTGAAGATCTAATGGCTGAAGTTTTAAGCTTAGGTGAAGATATTCGTGAAAAATTCATCTATCAATTTATCGATGAAGCTGGTATTCGTACCAAAAAATATCAAAAATTAGTCTTTGATTATTTAGAAGCCATTAAAGATAGTAAAGAACTAGTATTAAAAACTATGGAAGGTATTCAAATTAGTGATTTACCATTAGAACAAAGAGAAGTCGAAAAATCTTTAGTTGATTTAATAGATACTCCAGATATGTTCATTGCTGATCCAATGCCAAACTTATATTTTACTAGAGATAACTTTGCTAGTGTTGGTGAAGGAATTAATTTAAATAAAATGTATTCAGTGACAAGAAATAGAGAAACAATCTATGCTGAGTATATCTTTAAATTCCACCCAGAATATAAGGGAACTGATTTATACTATGATCGTTATAATCCTTATCATACTGAAGGCGGAGACGTATTAAATATTAATGAACATACGGTAGCAGTTGGTATTTCTCAAAGAACTCAAGCAGAAGCAATTGACCAAATGGCTAAGAACTTCTTCAAAGATGAAACTTGCAAAATTGATACAGTTTTAGCTTTCAACATTCCAAACAGCCGTGCTTTCATGCACTTAGATACAGTATTTACGCAAATTGATTATGATAAATTTACTTATCATCCAGGAATTATGGAAACCCTTCAAGTATTTGAAATTACTGAAGGCGATGATCCAACAACATATGAAGATTTAAACGTTGTTGAAATCAACGATTCTTTAGAAAATATTTTAAGTAAATATGTTGGAAGAAAAGTAACTTTAATTCCATGTGCTGGAGGCGATAAAGTTGCAGCTGAAAGAGAACAATGGAATGATGGTTCTAACACTTTGTGTATTGCTCCAGGTGTTGTTGTTGTTTATGATCGTAATAATGTAACAAACGAAGTACTTCGTAAGCATGGCTTAAAAGTCTTAGAAATTCATGGCGCTGAAATATCAAGAGGACGTGGTGGCCCAAGATGTATGAGCATGCCATTAGTAAGGGAGGATATATAATGGATTTAAGAGGAAGAGATTTTCTAAAATTATTAGATTTCACATCTGAAGAAATCGAATATCTAATTGAAGTATCCGCTGATTTAAAAGCAAAAAAAAGAAATGGTGAAGCTCATGAATACCTTAAAGGTAAAAACGTTGCTTTGATTTTTGAAAAAGATTCAACTAGAACAAGATGTGCTTTTGAAGTTGGAGCAATGGATTTAGGTATGGGCGTTACTTATTTAGGACCTACTGGTTCCCAAATGGGTAAAAAGGAAACCATTGCTGATACCGCTAGAGTTTTAACTACCATGTATGATGGTATTGAATATCGTGGCTTTGGTCAAGATGTTGTTGAAGAACTAGCAAAACACGCTACTGTCCCTGTTTGGAATGGATTAACTAATGAATTTCATCCAACTCAAATGTTAGCTGATATGTTAACTATTAAAGAACAATTTGGTACTTTAAAAGGCTTGAATTTTGTTTACCTAGGGGATGCTAGAAATAATGTTGGTAATTCATTAATGGTAGCTTGTGCCAAATTAGGACTTAATTTTACTTGCTGCGCTCCTAAGGAATTATTTCCAGAAGAAGAGCTTGTAAATACCTGTAAACAAATAGCTGAAGAAAATGGATGTACAATTACCTTAACAGAAGATGTTATGGAAGGAACTAAAGGTGCTCATGCTTTGTATACTGATGTTTGGGTATCAATGGGTGAACCAATGGAACTATGGGGTGAAAGAATTAATCTTTTAAAACCATATCAAGTAAATAAAACCCTTATGGAAAATGCCAGTGAAGATGCAATTTTCTTACATTGTTTACCATCTTTCCATAATATAGACACTAAAATCGGTAAAGAAATATATGAAAAATACGGTCTTAAAGAGATGGAAGTTACCGATGAAGTTTTTGAATCAGAACAATCTAAAGTATTTGAAGAAGCTGAAAATAGACTTCATACAATTAAAGCCGTAATGTATGAGACTTTAAGATAATGGGAAAACGCATTGTCGTTGCACTAGGAGGTAATGCTTTAGGCAAAACTCCTAGTGAACAATTAGAACTTGTTAAAATTACATCAAAACATATTATCGATTTAGTAGAAGAAGGAAATGATGTTATTGTAACCCATGGTAATGGCCCACAAGTCGGCATGATTAATTTAGCAATGGAGACGTCACACAAAGTAGATAATTCTCCAGCAATGCCTTTTGCCGAATGTGGTGCTATGAGCCAAGGATATATAGGTTATCATTTGCAGCAATCATTGCGTGCTGAACTACAAAGACGTGGTTTAAGTCGTGGTTGTGTTACAATTGTAACCGAAGTTGAAGTGGATAAGAACGATCCAGCCTTCCAAAACCCAACCAAACCAATCGGTGCTTTTTATACCAAAGAAGAAGCCGATAAATTAATCGAGGAAGGGTATACAGTTAAGGAAGATTCTGGACGAGGCTACCGCAGAGTTATTGCTTCACCAGTACCACTTCAAATATTAGAATCGTCTACTATTAGTAGCCTATATCAAAATGGCAACATCGTAATCGCCTGTGGCGGCGGGGGAATACCAGTTGTCAAAGATGAGGAAACTAATGGTTATAGAGGAATCGATGCAGTAATCGATAAAGACAGAACCAGTGCTAAATTAGCGTCTATAATCCAAGCTGATATCTTACTTATTTTGACAGCAGTTGATAAAGTAGCTTTAGGTTTTAACACGCCAAACCAAAGATTCATTGATAAAATGAATATCAGTGAAGCTGAAAATTACATCGAAAGAGGTGAATTCGCTAAAGGTAGCATGCTTCCAAAAGTTGAAGCTTGTCTAGATTTTGTAAAAAATAGTAATGGACAAGCCATCATTACTTCCCTTGAAAATGCTAAAGAAGCACTTGCCACAGGCGCTGGAACTGTGATTGTCAAAGAGGGAGGACAAAATGACTAAAGAAGAAGGTCAAAAGAAAAAGAGATTTAATGTCTCATTATCCGCATTTACAATTATCTTGATACTAATCTTCATCCTTGCAATTGTCTCACACTTTTTGCCAGCAGCTGAGTTTGTTGGTGATAAGTTAGTTGATGGCAGTGGCGTAGTTGGCGCATCTTTATCAGATACCCTAATGTCACCAATATTAGGATTTGCTGATGCTGTCGACGTTGGAATATTCATCCTAATCTTAGGAGGTTTCCTAGCTATCGTCAATTCAACAAAAGCTTTAGAAACAGGAATCGCTGTTCTTGTTAATAAGCTAAAAGGACGCGAATTAATCTTAATTCCAATCCTTATGTTCATCTTTTCTATAGGTGGAACAACCTACGGAATGCTTGAAGAAACAGTTGGTTTCTATGCCTTACTTGCTGTTGCAATGGTCGCCGCTGGTATGGATACAATTGTCGCTTCAGCAATCGTCTTGCTAGGCGCAGGTAGTGGTGTTTTAGGTTCAACTATTAACCCATTTGCTGTAGGAGCTGCCGTTTCTGCACTTCCAGAAGGTGTAGCTGTTAATCAAGGACTTATCATTGGTCTTGGTGCAATTTTATGGCTAACCACATTAGGAATTTCAATATTCTTCGTAATGCGTTATGCCAAAAAGGTTAAGAAAAATAAAGGTTCAACCTTCCTATCACTACAAGAACAAAAAGCGATGGAAGAAACATATGGAACAGCCGCTGAAGATAGCAAAGAAAAAGCTAAATTAAGTGGTAAACAAAAAATTACTTTAATTTTATTCGCATTAACCTTTGTTATTATGATTATCGGATTTATCCCTTGGGGTGAATTCAATATTAATTTCTTTGAAGGTTTCACTGGTTGGTTGACCGGATCTTCATTAGGAAATTGGTATTTCTATGAATCAGCATTATGGTTCCTAATCATGGGAATTATAATTGGTGTTATCAACCGCATGAAAGAAAAAGACATCGTTGATACCTTTATCAAAGGCGCTAGTGATATGATTGGCGTTATGCTAATTATTGCTATTGCTAGAGGTGCAAGTGTTCTAATGACAACAACTCATTTAGATAATTATATTATCTACAATGCTTCAGAAGCTTTACAAAATCTTCCAGCTGTTATCTTTGGGCCACTTAACTATTTATTACATGTATTCTTATCAATTTTAGTACCATCATCTTCAGGACTAGCAACATTATCAACTCCAATCATGGGGCCACTTGCTTCTAATATTGGTTACAGTGTTGAAGGAACTGTTATGACAATGGTGGCCGCTAACGGATTAGTTAATTTAATTACTCCAACTTGTGGTGCCATCATGGGAGGACTTGCTTTAGCAAAAGTTGAATATACAACTTGGTTCAAATGGGCCTTGAAAGTAGTTCTTACAATTGCTTTATGTAATATAGTTATCCTTACTGTCGCTATGATGATATTGTAATTAAAACTGCTGCAAAGCAGTTTTTTTAGTAGTAAATTTAATTTTCATAATATATTTTAAGCACAAAAAAACATCGATGAATTAACAAAATATATACTTAAATTATAAACTAAAACAATTCCAATAACATATAATATAAAAACCTTTTGACAAATTAAAAATAATATGTTAATATGAAAACATAAATCGATGACGAAGGAATATTAATTAATCCCTCATAAAAAGTGAGCTTGGATAGTGAGAACAAGTTATGATATTATTTAATTCCTACCTTCTAAGTGGAATGTAAACATTTCCGGTTAATAGCCGTTATCTAAATTAAGTTAAACAAAGGATGGTACCGTGCTTATGCACTCCTTAAAATACCATTCTTTTTTTGTTTCAAAATAAATATTATTAAAGGAGGAGATAGTTATGAAATTAAAATCAAGTTTTTTCTACACCGTTAGAGATGACATTAAAGATGAAGACTCAACAAGTGGCAATCTATTAGTAAGAAGTGGGATGGTTAAGAAAACCTCAAGTGGGATTTATATGTTCTTACCATTAGGACTCAAAGTAAAACAAAACGTTGAAAATATCATTAGAGATGAAATGAATAAAGCTGGCGCTAACGAGGTAACAATGCCTCTATTAATTGCTGGTGAAATTTTTGAAAAATCTGGACGTCGCCATGCTTTTGGTAACGACATGTTTAGTTTGCAAGACCGTTATGAACGTGATTACATTTTAGGCCCGACTCATGAAGAATTATTTGTTATGGCTGCTAAAGAAAAAATAAAATCATATAGAGATATGCCATTTAACTTATATCAAATAGGCAATAAATACCGTGATGAAGCAAGACCAAGATATGGTTTAATCAGAACTAGAGAGTTCACTATGAAAGATGCCTACAGTTTTGATATCGATGAAGCTCATACCGATATAGCATACGCTAAAATGGCTAAAGCTTATAATAACATTTTTGATCGCATGGACATCGATTACCGTGTTGTTAAAGCCGATACTGGAGCCATGGGCGGCTTATTATCCGAAGAGTATCAAGCTGTTTCTGAAATTGGCGAGGATGTTTTAGTTCTTTGTGATAAATGTAATTTTTCGTCAAATATTGAAATAGCTGAAGTAAAAGGCCAAGCCTTTGAAAAAGAAGAAGCTAAAAATATGGAACTAGTCCACACTCCAGGTGCGCATACTATTAATGATATAGTAGAAATGTTAAATATCAGTATAGATAAAACTGTTAAAACCTTAGTTTGTAATGTAGATGGTGAAATAGTTTTTGCGCTTGTTAAAGGTAATCGTGAATTAAACGATACCAAATTACGTAAATTACTAAATGCTAAAGAAGTAGAAATGGCAACTGAAGAAGAATTACAAACAGTAACAGACGCTTCCTTCGGTTCATTAGGACCACTAAATATTAAAGCAAAAATTGTTATCGATAACGAAGTAAGTACCATGAGTAATTTCGTTGTTGGTGCTAATAAAACGGATTATCACTATATCAACGTCAATTTAAAAGACTTTGAAATTTATAAAACCGGTGATATTATTAATATCGAAGAAGGAGATACTTGCCCAAATTGTGGTGGTAATATTTATTTCAAAAAAGGTATCGAAATTGGTAATATTTTTAAACTGGGAACTAAATATTCAGAAAGTTTAGGACTATACTATTTAGATGAAAACAATGAACAAAAGCCTGTTGATATGGGATGCTATGGCATTGGCACAGCAAGATGTGTTGCCGCTGTAGTAGAACAACATAACGATGAAAAAGGCATCATTTGGCCACTAGAAATAGCGCCATTTAAAGTTGGCATTGTTTTAATAAATTCAAAAGATGAAACAATGAATAAAATTGCTAATAAAATTTATGATGAATTAAATAACCAAGGAATTGATACTTTATTAGATGATAGAGAAGAAAGACCAGGTGTTAAGTTCAACGATATGGATTTAATTGGGTTGCCAATTAAAATTACCATTGGTAAAAAAGCGAGTGAGGGTATTGTTGAACTTAAAACCAGAGATGGAAAAATAGATATAGAATGTTCTATTGACGATATTTACCATAAAATAAAAGAAATAATAGACGGAAAATAAATCCGTCTATTTGCTTTTTCTTTCAAAAAAGTGTATACTAAGCCAAATTAAAAAGAAAAAGGAGGTATATTTATGGAAAATAGTCAATTACCAGAAATTGCTGAAGCTCAAAAATTAGCCCGTCAATATGGTCGAACTATTCCTTCGACTTTAAAAGCAGCCAAGGAACTTTGTGATGAAATTTCACTAGAAAATGAACAAACTGCTGAGAACGACTTTATGAAGGCTTTTGAAGAATTTTCAATAGATGACTTAAGTACCTTAGATTGCCCAATAACTGCTCCTATTTCGAAAAAAGACATAGATCAAAGCGATTATATGCAATTTTTAGATGAACTTCATGGTAGTGATAAGCCAGCTGAGGAGCACGCATTAAAATGCAAATATCTAAATCGCCAAATTAAAAATAACGCTGGATCACCAAATTGTGAATAAAAGGTAATGTTAATTACTTTTTTATTTTGCGCAAAATGACAAAATATTTTAACTATAGAATTTATAATGATTATGGTGACCAAAATGACAGTATATATTGATGGAGTATTGTTTATTAATTTTGCTTTTGATTTTCTTTTACTTTTAACAACCGCTATTGTTCTTAAAAGAAATATTAAAATTTTCAATGTCGTTATTGGAGCTTTTATAGGAAGTCTAAGCATATTAGTTCTTTTTTTCTCTATCAATTCTATTCAGCTTTTTCTAATAAAAATTTATCTTAGTATTCTAATGAACCTTTTTACTTTTTATCATAAAGATTTAAAATATACTTTAATTAATATTTTAACCTTTTACTTAGTCAGTATTTTATTAGGTGGCTTTCTTTATATGCTTAATATTGAATTTTCATATAAACACGATGGATTAATTTTTTATAATAGCGGATTAAGTGTAAACGTGATATTTCTACTCATAATTTCTCCGATAATTCTATATATTTATATAAGGCAAGTTAGGTTTTACCAGAAGAAAACTAAGAATTATTATAAGGTAAATATTAAAATTGGTAGAAAAATTTTAAATTTAAATGGATATTTAGATACTGGTAATACCTTGACTCATAAGGGAAAACCAGTGATTTTAACAAATATTCCATATACCTCTAGAAAAAAGAAAGTCTTGGTTCCCTATACTGTCATCGGTGGTAGTGGATTGTTAGAATGCATTGAAACTACAGCCGACATTCCCGATTTAGGTAGTTTTGAAGTACTTTTAGGTTTTAGTGAAAACATGAATATCAGTGGTGTTGATGTACTTTTAAATAGCAAAATGGAGGGAAAAACATGATAGAAAAAATCAAAAAAATATTTAGAATCTTTTTTGAAAAAGAAAATGTCTTTTTCATTGGTAGTAGTGACAAATTACCTGAACCACTTACTAAAGAAGATGAAATTGAATATGTTAAAAGATCGATGGATGGCGATGAATTTGCTAGAGCAAAATTGATTGAGCACAATTTAAGACTAGTAGTTTTTTTATCAAAAAAATATGAAAATACTGGGGTAGATCTAGAAGATTTAGTGAGTATAGGTAGTGTTGGATTAATTAAGGGTGTAAATACTTATAAACTTGATAAGAACATTAAATTAGCAACTTATGCATCGAGATGTATCGATAACGAAATTTTAATGTTTTTGCGCAAAAACAAAAAAAGACGAGGTGAAATTAGTTTTGAAGATAACCTAAGTTATGATTCAGAAGGAAATGAACTTCATCTTGAAGATATTTTAGGAACCGATTCTGATATAGTTACTAAAGGACTAGAAAAAGAAATAGAAAAGAAAATGTTATATAAAGAAATAGATAGATTAAATGATCGAGATAAAAAAATTATGATTTTAAGATATGGACTATATGGAAAAGACGAAATGACCCAGAAAGATGTTGCAACCTTATTAGGCATAAGTCAATCATACATTTCAAGAATAGAAAAAAAAGTAATAAAAAGGTTAAAAACATTAGATAAATAAGACCAAAATGGGTCTTTTTTTCTATATCACGGCAAAAGTAATTAATCATTTATACTTGTTCTCATAAAATAACTTAGAAAGGAGATAGAAATGAATAATTACGAACGAGCAATGAGAAAAATTCAAGAAGATCAATGTTGTAAACCAACATTCTGTCAAGGAATGCGTGGACCCACTGGGCCAACAGGACCTGCAGGACCAACAACAATTACTGTTGGAACAACTACAACAGGGGCACCAGGTACTCCAGCATCGGTAACCAATAGTGGAACTAATACTGATGCAGTATTGAACTTCACTATACCAGCAGGAGCAACAGGGCCAACGGGACCCACTGGACCTACAGGGCCAACCGGAGCAGCTAGTACAGTAGCAGGACCAACTGGACCAACTGGGGCAACAGGGCCAACTGGACCAACCGGAGCAGCAAGCACAGTAGCAGGGCCAACGGGACCCACTGGGGCGACTGGAGCCACTGGACCTACAGGGCCAACCGGAGCAGCAAGCACAGTAGCAGGGCCAACGGGACCCACTGGGGCAACTGGAGCAACAGGACCTACAGGGCCAACTGGGGCAACAGGGCCAACAGGACCTACAGGCACAACTCCTACAGTAACTGTTGGAACAACAACGACCGTACCTGCAACACAACCGGCAAGTGTCGATACCTCTTTTACTCCAACGGGGGTACAACTTGCATTCAATATTCCTGAAGGACCAACCGGACCAACCGGACCTACAGGGCCAACCGGATTAACTGGAGCAACTGGACCCACTGGAGCAACCGGATTAACTGGAGCAACAGGACCAACAGGGCCAGCCGGAGCAGCAAGTACAGTAGCGGGACCAACAGGGCCAACTGGGGCAACTGGATTAGCAGGAGCAACAGGACCTACAGGACCAGCGGCAGGGTTATCTGCATATGGTGGTAAATATAGTGATGCAGCGCAAACACTAAATTTAACAGTCGGTGGAACAAGTCAAGTACCATTACCTACAGCAATGCCACTTAGTAATGTTACAACAGCTACTGCCAATACAATTACTGTAACTACAGCTGGAACGTATCAAATAAACTATTTATTAAATGCATCAGTTGCAGTTGGAACCACATTAACGTTGGCAGTTCGAAATAACGGAACTAATATACCAGGTACTGTTATTTCAAGAGTTTTAGCAGTTGGTACTCAATCTATTTATAGCGGAAGCATAGTCGTAACATTAGCAGCGGGAGCAAATATAGATATGGCGCTTAGTGCCTTAGTAGCGGTTGGTGTCACTTTAGGTACTGGAACTAACGCTCTATTAACTATTACTAAATTAAGTGCTTAGGATTAAATGAGTTTAATGAAAAATAAAATTTATGTTTACGCTATATCCAAAAACGAAGAAAAATTTGTTGATAGATGGATGGATTCACTAGAAGCTGCGGATGCAGTTTATGTTTTAGACACTGGTTCAACTGATAATACAGTTCAAAAATTAAAAGATAGGGGAGCTATAGTTAAAGTAAAAGAAATCAAACCATGGCGTTTTGATGTTGCTAGAAATGAATCATTAAAAATGGTTCCTGAAGATGCAGACATCTGTATTTGTTTAGATTTAGATGAAGTGATTGAAGATGGATGGCGTCAAAAATTAGAAGAAATATGGAATGAGAATATCACGAGATTGAGATACAATTACAATTGGAGTTTCGATGAATATGGGAACCCAGCTGTTAATTTTTATAGTGAAAAAATACATAAAAAAAATGGATATAAATGGACTCACCCAGTTCATGAAATTCTATCATATGATGGAACTGAAAATTTCATAACTACTGATGAGATTACTGTTAATCATTATCCTGACAGTACAAAGTCTCGAGGTTCTTATTTACCACTTCTCGAACTTTCCGTAGAAGAAGATCCCACAGATGATCGAAATATGCATTATCTAGGCCGTGAGTATATGTATCACGAAATGTATGAGAAATGCATAGATACATTAATAAAACATTTAAATTTAGAAAGTGCTACTTGGAAAGATGAACGTTCAGCTTCGATGCGTTTTATCGCACGTTCATACCGTAATTTAGGCAGATTAGATGAAGCAAGACTTTGGCTTGAAAAAGCAAAAAACGAAACTCCATATCTAAGAGAACCATATGTTGAAAGTGCTATATTGGAATATAATAATGACAACTTTGAAGAGGCCGATAAAAATTTATCCATTGCACTTAACATTAAAGGAAAATATAAAAATTACATCAATGAACCATTTTGTTATGATAGTACCATCTATGATTTACTATCGATTTGTAAATTTAATGAAAATAAACTTGCTGAGGCCATATACTATCTAGACATAGCTATCGAAATGGATCCAGATGACGAAAGATTGAAAAATAATAAAAAAATAATCGAAAACGCTCTAAATAGTGTGAATTAAAGTCAAGTAATTGACTTTTTTTCTCGTATCCATAGACAAAATAGTTAAATATTCGCTATAATTATTATAGGGGTGGTCAACATGGAAAAAGTTAAGAAAAAATTAGCCAAAAGTATTATGCATGATATCGTTTCACTTATTTTTATCGCTGTAGGAGCAACAATGGCTGCCGCTGCATTAGAAATATTTTTAATTCCAAACTCAATAATTGATGGTGGACTTACAGGAATCTCAATTATTTTAAATAAACTTTTTGGTGGGTCACTAAGTTTGTTTGTTCTTTTCCTAAATATTCCATTTTTGATTATTGGTTATAAACAAATGGGAAAAAGATTTGTTATAAAAGCTGGGTTTGCAATGATCGTATTTACCTATTTATTAAACTCTTTTCATAGTGTAGAAGAAGTCACAGACGATATTATTTTAGCTACAGTTTATGGCGGTTTATTATTAGGTATTGGCGTGGGATTAGTTATTAAATTTGGCGCATGCTTAGATGGAACAGAAATTATCGCTATCTTAGTTAGTAAAACTAGTTCCGTATCTGTTGGGCAGGTAGTTTTATTTTTTAACATATTTATATATGGCTGCGCTGTATTTGTTTTTGGACCAGATCGCGCACTATATTCACTGCTTACATATTTCATAACCTTTAAGATTATTGATATGGTTTCTGAAGGTATGGATCAAGTAAAAGCCGTCACAATAATTACTGAAAAATCAGAAACAATATCTGCCGAAATTTTAAAAAGAATGGGTCGTAACGTAACAATTTTAAATGGAGAAGGGCTAATGTCCCATCCTGAAAAAGTAATGCTTTATGTTGTTATAACAAGATTGGAATTACCAGAATTAAGAGACATTGTTCAAGAAGCTGACGTGTCATCATTCGTAACAGTTAGTGATATTTCTGAAATCATAGGGCAGCACATTAAAAAAGTACCCAATCAAAAAGAATTGAAACGCTTAGAGAATAGACAATAAGTCTATTTTTTTATTTTTTAAAGAAAAATAGTTTTTCTTTATTGTCAAAAAGCAGTAATCAATATATAATGATAAAGTGGTGATAATATGAAAGAATTTATGAAAAAATATGGCAAATGGTTAATCTTAGCAGCGCTAGTTTTCGTTTTTGCCTTTATAACTAGAGAAGTTCTTCAAAAAGAACTAACCGGATTTGACACAGCTGTTTATAATTTTATTAGTAAATTTGAAAATCCTTTATTAACAGAAATATTTAAATTTTTATCATTTCTGTCAAGTGGAACTTTTATTGTTCTTTTATCAATTGCTTTATTTTTTATTTTTAAAAGTAAAAAATATGGACTTTTATCTCTTTGTAATTTAGTTTTTATTGTTATTTTAAATCAAACGTTAAAACTTTTTTTCTCAAGACCAAGACCCTTTGAATGGATGCTTATTGAAGAAACCGGCTATAGTTTTCCATCAGGACACGCCATGGTTTCAGCCGCTTTCTATGGTATGCTTATCTATTTAATTTGGCAGACAAAAATGAAAACCAAATATAAGAAAATATGGACAATTGTTTTAGCACTCTTAATTTTCTTCATCGGTTTAAGTCGCATTTATTTAGGTGTCCACTATACCAGTGATATATTAGCTGGCTTCACTTTATCATTAAGTTGCTTAATTGTAACGACTTCTTTGGTATCATATTATTTAAAGTGTCAGCGAAGTGTCAAAAATGGAAAAAATTAACAATTACCCCTTCAAATTTTTCATGCATAGTGTATAATGAAAAAGCGTGACAAATAGAAAGGAAGTAGAAATGGATTTAAACATCTTAGCGGTGGTCGCTCGTTTGCAAGGACCCCAAACTATAAATTATGTAATCGGTTTCCTCATTCTAGTAATTGTTATAATTTTGGGTTCTGTTTTATTAAAGAAAAATAATTGAATAAAATCTCTCCTTTCAGTTCAATATGAATTAGAAAGGAGATTTTTTATGGCACGTCATAAAGTAGAAATTTGTGGCGTGAATACTGCGGATATTAAAGTTTTAACAAATGAAGAACAAGTAGATTTATTTAAAAAGTACCAATCTGGTGATCTAAGCGCCAAGGAGGAACTAATTAATGGAAACCTTAAATTAGTACTTTCAATCTTAAAAAAATACAACAATCGTACCGACAACATGGATGACTTATTTCAAGTAGGTTGTATTGGCTTAATAAAAGCTATAGATAACTTTGATTTAGGTCATGAAGTTCGTTTTAGTACCTATGCAGTTCCTATGATTTTAGGTGAAGTAAAACGCTATTTAAGAGATAACAATAGCGTAAGAATTGCTAGAAGTATTAAAGACACCGCATATAAAGCCTTAAGGACAAAAGAAGAACTTACCAATAAATATGGTAAAGAACCAACTATTGCCGAAATAGCCAAAGCTATGGAACTTACGGAATTTGAAGTTAGTAACGCTTTGAACTCCATGAAAGAAACCATCAGTATGTTCGAACCGATCTATAATGATGGTGGCGATGTTATTTACCTCGAAGATCAATTAAATAGTAACGAAGGTTATTATGATCTTGATACTAAAATATCTCTCCGTAACGCTTTAAATAAATTAAAAACTAAAGAACAATACATTTTAACCCAAAGATACATAATTGGGCGAACTCAAATGGAATTAGCCGAAGAAATAGGCATTAGCCAAGCCCAAATATCTAGACTAGAAAAAAGTGGTTTAGAAAACATTAAAAAAATGATAAATTAAGCGTAGACTTAAATAAGGAAGTGAAATATGATAAAAATAGGTATAGTTCCAACATATAGTGAAAATAAAACAAGACCGTTTTTAAACACTTTAAACTTTGTCAGTAATTACCCTAAACGTTTATTAGAAGTAAACTCTACACCCTTAGGAATTCTTTTCCCTGATGGTAACTTTTACGAATCAGAGTTACAATCATTTGATGGTTTTTTAATTCCTGGGGGCTCTGTCATTAGACCATACCACCTATTAACTATCCATTATGCCATAACTCATAATAAACCATTATTAGGCGTGTGTTTAGGACTTCAAGCTTTAGGCGCTTATGACTATGTAGTAAATAACATAAAAAGTCAAAATAAAACAGTTAATTATGAAACCATAATGGAAACATATCTTAGAATTATGAGTAATGAAGACTTATATTTAAAAGAAGTTGAAAATCATGATCCAGAGCCAATATTTTATAATGATAGTGTCCCAAAAGCGAGTCATATGATATATATAAAACCTAATACCAAATTATTTGAAATTTATAATGCATCTGAAATAATGGAGCCTTCAATTCATAACTCCATTTTAAAACAAATAAGTAAAAGTTTCATTGTTAGCGCAGTTAGTAAAGAAGGATACATCGAGGGGATTGAATATCAAGATCAAAATAATTTTGTAATTGGTGTTCAATTTCATCCTGAATTAGAAGAAAAAAATAATATACTCTTTCAAAGATTTGTTGACGAGTGCAGACAAAGAATGATTAACTAATCATTTTTTTTGATTTTTCTAATAAACTTAACTAGGTGGTAGTATGATGCTTTCTGATTTACAGTCAAAAGATATAATAAACTTAATTGACGGCAAAAGAATAGGAACGATCATTGACGTTTCAATAAGCGAAGATGGGAAAATAGATGAACTTTCTGTTCAAAGAAAAAAGTTTTTATTTTTTTCCGCCGGCGTAATAAACATCAAGTGGAATCAAATTGACAAAATCGGCAAAGATGTTATACTAGTTAATATAACCGGTTAGGAGGATTGTATGAAAGTTTTAATCTACGCAAGCAATGTTAAAAATTTGGAAAAAAGT
>ENA-OPBM01000439-OPBM01000439.1-human-gut-metagenome-genome-assembly--contig:-NODE-439-length-34262-cov-3.520361_pt1 | contig 34262 bp, 31 predicted proteins | sample MGYA00241069_ERZ501454 | MGnify/ENA primary metagenome ERZ501454 (study PRJEB25962, sample SAMEA2042625) | human gut metagenome | biome: human gut; feature: human-associated habitat; material: faeces... | reverse complement strand
GCCGCACCTCGCTCGCCGTATCGGCACTTAGAATTATGCGGTATTGCCTTAACATATGTTTGCACAGGAGCAAACAACGGGGAAAATAAGAGCAATTTATACATCAATGGTAAAAAGTGTTTTGAGAAATTGTTATCACTTGCGGAAGGGATGCAAACAAAATTGTGTATTTTGCCAAAAATCAAGACATTTCGATGTACGGTTGAAACACACCTGAATTTGTGCTAAAATCATGTTAGCTATCTGTGGCCAAATTGCCGTAAAGCACAACTACTTTACATAAACATGCGTGCTAAGATTTTGCCTGTGGGGCAGCTGCGGGCCCCAATTGTAAGAGTGGTGCTTTGCGTCAAAAAGCCGACCGAAGCGGCAGACCTGGCCAACCATCTTTGACTGGAAAACAGGAATTAAGAGATTAGAGAGGTGCCTTTTGTGGATAATGAAGAAAATGAAGTAATTGACCTAACAGAAATTTTAAGTGCGGTTCGCCAGCATCTTCTTGAACTGATTTTTGTAACTTTGGCTGCTGCGCTGGTTGGCTTTACGGCGTCTAAGTTTTTGATGACCCCAAAGTATGATTCTTCTGCCCTGATGATTGTCAATACCCGGCAGGATGTCAACACCAATGTTACCAGTGACCAGATCAATTCTGCAACCAAGCTGGTTTCTACTTACAGCATTATTATCAAGAGTGATACGGTTCTGCAGCAGGTTATTGATAACCTGGGCCTGAACCTGACTTATGCTAAGCTGAACAAGCGCGTTACCGTAGCAGCTGTGGACGATACCCAGGTTATGAAGATCACTGTGCAGAGCGACAGCCCGGAATGGGCACGGCAGGTGTGTGAACAGATCATTACAGTGGCTCCGGATGTGATCAAAGAGGCTGTTGAAGCGGGTTCCGTCAAAGTGATCTCCAATGCTTCTTTGGCAACGGAGCCGGTTTCCCCCAACATTAAGAAGAACACGATGTTGGCCGCAGCAGTTGGTTTTGTTCTGGTGATTGGTATTATTGTGCTGCAGGTTTTGCTGGACAATAAGATCAACACGGAGGAAGATGTTACCAAGTATCTGGATATGACTGTTCTGGGCGTGATCCCGCAGTATGATCAGGGAGGTAAAAAGGAATGAGTAAAAAGCGTGAACATCATAAGCTGTTTATGGTTGGCTCAGATGCACCGTTCCAGTTTACAGAAGCTTACAAGTCTCTGCGAACCAACCTGGAGTTCCTTGCCGCAACCAGCGATTGCAAGACTATCCTGATTACCTCCTCTGTCCCCGGCGAAGGGAAGAGCAACGTCGCAGTAAACCTTGCGATTACCCTGGCAGACAGTGGCAAGCGTGTGGTGCTGGTTGACTGCGATATGCGTAAGTCTACCATCTCCCGCTACCTGCATATTCCGCGTGATCATATCGGCATTACCAACACCATTACGGGCAAGGACCGTACCCAACTGGCCAATGCACTGGTCAACTTCAAAGACCTGGGCATTGTGGTGCTACCTGTTGGCACCATCCCCCCGAATCCATCGGAATTGTTGGCAACGAAGGCGATGGAAAATACCTTTGAGGCCCTGAAGCAGGTATACGATTATATTATTGTGGATACGCCGCCGGTTTCTGTTGTTACCGATGCTGCAGTATTGTGCAAGTATGTGGATGGGGCATTGCTGGTTGTACGCCCGGGTGTTACCACCATTGAAGGTGCCCAGCTGAGCAAGAAAAACCTGGAAGCTGTGAATGCCCGCATCCTTGGCGTAGTAATGAACGGATACAATGTTAAAAAAGCCGGTAAGAAAGATGGCTACTACTATTCTTATTCTTACGGGTACAGCAATGACGACGCAGCTGGAAAGAAGAGCCGGAGTAAGGCATAATGAGTTCGCAACTGGTTGATCTCCATTGTCATATTTTGCCTGGCATTGATGACGGTGCCAAAAACCTGGATGTTTCCATGTCCTTGATCCAGAAAGAAATGGAAGACGGGGTTGTTGGCATTGTGTTCACACCGCATTTCCATTATGAGCGCATTACGCTGGATGCTTTTGTTCAGCAGCGCAAAATGGCTTATCGCAGCGTTGTGGCGCAGCTGGCAGAACGCAAACTTCCTCTTGCCGTCAAATTGGGTGCAGAGGTCTATTTTACCACAGCTTTGGCCAGCCTGGATCTTTCCAAATTGGCATTTGCAGGGTCGCGGTATATCTTGATTGAATTTCCGACCAGCATCCATCCCGGTGGAATTGAGGATACCCTGTTTGCGGTGCAAAACCGTGGGTATACTCCCATTTTGGCCCATGTGGAGCGTTACCCCTATGTTACCGAGGATCCTACCCTGCTGTACCGCTGGGTCAGCTCCGGCGCATTGGCGCAGATCAATGCTTCGGGTTTGGTGCGCAGTGGACATACGGCCAAATGGCTGCACAAACTGCTGGATTGGAACTTAGTTCATCTGATGTGTTCTGACTGCCATTCTGTTACAACCCGCCCGCCAAACCTGAAAGACGGGATGGCACAGATAAGCAGTTCAACGGCAAAACTTTTACAGAAAAATGCCATTGATGTTTACCTGAACAAAGAAATTTCCATCAAAGAACCAATTGAGCCAAAATTCCGCTTTGGACGCTGGGTATAATAGGCTTGCAAGTTACGGTTTGCTGCCCTACTATATTCCTGGGCCATCATGCGTGGCAGAAAGCCCGTTTCACATGCCGCAAAGGGAACGGTCTTTCTTCGTGCTTTTGCGGCTTTTAATTGTATCATGAACCATTCTACATCAAAAATACTGCATATTCTGGATGCTTTTCTGGACTTTTTCCTGCTGTTGGGAGCGTATGAGGTTACCAGCCTGCTACGTATGCACAGCCCCTGGGGTGAAGCGTTCTGGTGGGTCGATGTTGCCCGCTTCCGCCCGCTGGCACTTGTATACGCAGCGGCAATCATTCTGATTTATATTGCACAGGGTGAATACCGCACTTTTAAGCGGCGCGGCTTAGTGAGAGAACTGGCAAAAGCCCTTTTGGGAAACCTGGGCGGCTTTACGTTGGCAGCAACCATTTTGTATGTATTCCAACTTTCGCAGTTTTCCCGCCTGCTGCTTGTTTACTATTACCTGCTGTCCAGCGTGGTCATTACGATCAAGCGGTTATTGCTGCACCGGATCAGCCTTTGGTATGCAAAGCGGCGCCATATTATAGCCCGCGTTTTGCTGGTCGGCAATGGAAACCTGGCATTACGCTATTATAATGATGTTGTAAAGGGCAAGGATGTATCGGCAGAGTATGCCGGCTATGCAGCGCAGAACCCGGTAGTGGAACTGCCGAATTACCTTGGCACAGTAGCCGATCTGCATAAGATTCTGGAAAGTACCCGGATTACCCATATTGTGATTGCGGAGGAAACCCAGAACCGCAGCGAGTTGCTGCAGATCACCGCGATTGCAGAAAATTACGGCATTAAGGTCAGTGTAATTCCGGTCTATTCGGACTTTCTCTCTTCCCGCACAATGGATAATACCGTAAACGGGTTGTATGTGATCGACCTGAAAATGCAGGAAACCTGCGATATTATGGGTGTGAACATTGTGGTAACGGACATGGACAAAACCATGACGCTGCTGGAAAGCCAGCTGGAACAATGGCGTGGGAAATATATCTGCGTGGCCAATGTACATACCACCGTAACGGCGCACGAGGATGCCGAGTACCGCTATATTCAGAACCATGCGGTCATGGCGCTGCCGGACGGCGGTCCCCTTTCGCAGTTCAGCCGCAGGCAGGGGTATGCTGCTGCGCAGCGCGTTACGGGGCCGGATTTGATGAAGCAGGTTTTGGCGGTCAGCGCAGAAAAAGGCTGGCGGCACTATTTTTATGGCTCTACCCCGGAAACGTTGCAGTTGCTGCGCAAAAAGGTGGAAGAGCGCTACCCTGGTGTTGTGATTTCCGGTATGATGTCGCCACCGTTCCGCGAGATGACCCCGCAGGAGGACGCTCAGGCGGTAGCGGAAATCAACGCAACAAAGCCGGACTTTGTGTGGGTTGGCCTTGGTGCCCCCAAACAGGAACGCTGGATGGCCGCCCATGAGGATCGCGTACAAGCCTTGATGATCGGCGTTGGTGCGGCGTTTGACTATGAGGCGGGCAACATTAAGCGTGCGCCCATGTGGATGCAGAAGCACAACCTGGAATGGCTTTACCGATTGATGCAGGACCCGAAGCGCTTGTTCCACCGCTACCTGAAAACAAATGTAAAATATCTTTTGTGGACCTGGCGCAGCGGCGAATAACGGAAAAGATAAAACAATAGCAAAAATACCATGCTGCACATTGGAAGGAGGAACCGGCCAAGGTTCCTTGCCCGATGTGCGGCATTTTTTATGGCTTTGGGGCGCCGACCGACAATCTGATTCTATGCAGAATTCCGGCTGTGCGACAAATCAGAATCGAAGAATCTCGACTTTTTTCTCAAGCCCCCTACCTATTTGCCGGGAGCTATGGTATAATATCTGTATATGCTGTTATATATGCAAATTTAGATGTTTGGGAAGGAGCTACTACATGCAGCAGGAAACTGTCATCGTTCTGGATTTCGGCGGCCAGTATAATCAGCTGATCGCCCGCCGCGTCCGCGAATGCAACGTATATTGCGAGATTTATTCGTACCGCACCGACCTTGCCAAAATCAAGGCTAAAAACCCCAAGGGCATCATCTTCACCGGCGGCCCCAACAGCGCCTACCTGCCGGATTCGCCCACGATCGACCCCGAAATTTATAACTGGGGCGTGCCCATCCTCGGCATCTGCTACGGCAGCCAGCTGATGATGCACATGCTGGGCGGCAAGGTCTGCAAGGCACCCGAGCGCGAGTACGGCAAGACGCTGGTCGACTTGGACACCGCCAGCCCGCTGTTTGACACGCTGCCCGCGCAGAATGTCTGCTGGATGAGCCATAACGACTACATCGAGCAGGCCGCCCCCGGCTTTGAGATCGTGGCCCACACGCCCAACTGTCCGGTGGCTGCCGCGCAGGATAAGGCACGCGGCCTCTACGCCGTGCAGTTCCACCCCGAGGTCCTGCACACCGAGAACGGCACGAAAATTCTGCATAACTTCGTCTATAATGTCTGCCGCTGCGCCGGTGACTGGAAGATGGACTCCTTCGTGGAAAACTCCGTCAAGGCCCTGCGCGAAAAGATCGGCGACGGCAAGGTACTCTGCGCCCTGTCCGGCGGCGTGGATTCCAGCGTCTGCGCGGCCATGCTGGCCAAGGCCATCGGCAAGCAGCTGACCTGCGTCTTTGTTGACCACGGCCTGCTGCGCAAGAACGAGAAGAAAGAGGTCTGCTCTGTCTTCGGCCCCGGCAACGCCAACGGCTTTGACATCAACTTCATCTGTGTGGACGCCCGTGAGCGCTACTTTGCAAAGCTGGCCGGTGTCACCGAGCCGGAGCGCAAGCGCAAGATCATCGGCGAGGAGTTCATCCGCGTCTTTGAGGAACAGGCGAAGCAGATCGGTAAGGTCGATTTCCTCGCACAGGGTACTATTTACCCCGATGTCGTCGAGAGCGGTCTGGGCGGTGAGTCCACCGTCATCAAGAGCCACCACAACGTCGGCGGCCTGCCTGACACCGTGGACTTCAAGGAACTGGTCGAGCCTCTGCGCAACCTGTTCAAGGACGAAGTCCGTCAGGCTGGCCGTGAGCTGGGTCTGCCCGAGTATCTGGTCAGCCGCCAGCCGTTCCCCGGCCCCGGTCTGGGCATCCGCATCATCGGCGAAGTGACCCCCGAGAAGGTCGCTATCGTGCAGGATGCCGACGCCATCTGGCGTGAGGAGATCGCCAAGGCCGGCCTTGATAAGGAGATCAGCCAGTATTATGCCGCTCTGACCAATATGCACAGCGTCGGCGTTATGGGCGACGAGCGCACCTACGACTACGCCGTGGCGCTACGCGCTGTCACCACCACTGACTTCATGACCGCCGAGAGCTACAATATGCCCTGGGACGTGCTGGGTACTGTCACCAGCCGCATCGTCAATGAGGTCAAGCACGTCAACCGCGTGTTCTACGACTGCACCGGTAAGCCGCCGGCCACGATCGAGCTCGAGTAATCTGCAAACCCTGAAAAGTATTGATGCAATGCAATATTTTGAGAGTCAAAAGGCTCTGTGATACTGCTTTGATACTATCAGGCGATTATTCATAAAGAGAGACATGAGAATGCCCTCTGAGAAACGGTAAGTTTTTCAGAGGGCATTTTTGTGTCTTTTATTCTTTACGCCACTTTTTCTTCGGCTCGTACCGGCCGCAGCCGTCGGCGGTCTGAGGCCAGTTGAGCTTCCATTCCAGATACTCTTCCTTGGTGATCTCGCCCTCCCGGAGCTGCTTCTTACGGAGCTGCCACTCCTTTAAGAACTCATCCAGCAGGCGATACCGGAAACTGACTGCCATGTGCTTTTCAGGGAAATCCGGGTCGGTGGTGTCTGTGACCTCATAGAGCCGGGTGCCGGGGTAGTGCTCGTCCAGCTCGAACAGGGTGTACATCACATCCTCTGCGGCGTACAGGGTCGGCTCATAGAGAGACCGATAGTTCACATCCAATACCTCCGCAATCTTGCGGAGCAACTCTTCCTTGGGCGTACGGGTGTTGCTTTCGTATTGTGCGATGCGGATGTCTGCGCTCTTCTCCTCAAACCCGATGGCAATGCCCAGTTCTTTCTGGGTCATACCTCGGAGGTTGCGGGCACGTTTGATGCGGTCACCGACTGCCATGCGATTGCCTCCTGACTTAAACATATTTGTTGAACCCAGTATAGCACAGAAAAACAGGAGATGCAATAGAAAATAAACAAAAAAGTTTAAGATTTTACCTGAAAGCCTCTTGACTTAACGGAATGTGTTTAGTATAATGAAAGCACAAAAAGATAAGCAAAAATGCTTAGTAAAATTGAATGACCGCCAAACTGACCCAAACCGCCAAGACCTTCTACTTCGAGAACTGGCAAGGTGTGAAGCAGAAGAAGCTGAAACGGGGGTTTTCCACCAAGAAGGACGCTCTGGCGTGGGAGCGGGAGTTCCTTCTTCAGCAGGCAGCAGACCTGACCATGACCTTTGAAGCCTTTGTGGAAATTTATATCACGGACAAGAAAAAGCGACTCCGGGAAAACACCTGGTCTACCAAAGAGCACATCATCCGAACGAAAATCTTACCGTATTTCAAAGAAAAACGGCTCAGCGAGATAAAGCTACGGGATGTGATCGCATGGCAGAACGAGATGCTGAACTACCGGGACAAAAACGGCAAGGCCTATTCGCCGACCTACCTCAAGACGCTGCATGGACAACTCAGTGCCATTCTGAATCACGCCGTCCGGTTCTACGGGCTGAAATCAAACGCAGCAGCCACAGCCGGGTGCATGGGGTCAGAAAAGCACAAGGAAATGCTTTTCTGGACAAAGGAAGAGTACCTCAAATTCGCAGAAGTTATGATGGACAAGCCGCAGTCCTACTACGCCTTTGAAGTTCTCTACTGGTGTGGCATCCGGGAGGGCGAGCTGCTGGCTCTGACTCCGGCAGACTTCGACTTGGACAAGGGGCTGCTCTCCATCACCAAATCCTATCAAAGGCTGAAAGGCCGGGATGTGATCACCGACCCGAAAACACCCAAGAGCGTCCGTGTCATCCAGATGCCGCAGTTTCTGACGGACGAGATCAGAGACTATCTGAAATCCCTCTACAAAGTCCAGCCAGACCAGCGGATCTTTGAGGTGACCAAGAGCTACCTGCACCACGAGATGGACAGGGGAGCCAAGGAAGCCGGGGTGAAGCGGATACGAATCCACGACCTGCGGCATTCCCATGTATCACTGTTGATCGAGATGGGTTTCTCGGCTCTGGCGATTGCAGACCGGGTGGGGCATGAGAGCGTGGACATCACCTATAAGTACGCCCACCTCTTCCCCTCAAAGTAGCAGGAGATGGCGCAGAAGCTAGACATGGAGCGAAGGGAGGGATGAAAATGGAACGAGTACTCGACCAGCAAGGCCGCTGGCGGAACAAGGTGATAGCCTTCCGAATGTCCCCGGAAGAGGACGAGGTTCTGGAAGCCAAGGTAAAACTCTCCGGCCTGACCAAACAGGAGTATATCATCCGCCGCCTGACTGACCGGGAGATCACCGTGGTAGGCAACCCAAGGGTCTACAAAGCCCTGCGAGACCAGATGAAGCTACAGGAGCGTGACACGCTCCTGTGAATGCAATCACGCAGGAAGGTGGTGTTGGACCGGGCAGCGGTGAGGCGCAGCGAAACCCCGTCCGCAGACGAAGGCCCCCGGCAGGGCGCAAAGGCATCTTTTGATGGACGGAACGTCTGTCAAAAGTGCTTTTGCGTTACTTTCGACGAAAGTAACAAAGCTTTTGCCGTGTCCGGCACCAGTTACTTCCACAGAGAAAGGACGTGCGATTGAAAAGAACCATTTCCGCAATGCGGGGCCCCGGTTCCCTCAACCATAACCGGAGAAGTTTCACCGCTGAAACGTAGACCCGGAGCGCAGCAGCCTGAATGTCATATACCGGGATGAACCGATTCAGAAAGTGTACCACGAACTGTTTGACAAGGCGGTGGACCGTTACAATGCCAAGCAGAAGCGCAAGGACCGCTGTATCAACGACTACTATGAGCACCTGCGGACAGGCAAGCAGGAAAAACTCTTCCATGAGCTGATCGTCCAGATCGGCAACAAAGATGATATGGGTGTCCTGACCGAGAATGGCGCACTGGCAAAGGAACTGCTGGACGAGTATATGCAGGGCTTCCAAGAACGTAACCCGACACTGCGGGTGTTCGGAGCGTTCCTCCACATGGACGAAGCCACGCCCCATCTGCACATCGATTTCGTGCCGTATGTGTCCGGCTGGAAAGGCAAAGGATTGGACACCAAGGTTTCCCTGAAGCAGGCTCTGAAGGCCTTGGGCTTTGCAGGCGGCTCCAAACGGGAATCCGAGCTGAACCAGTGGATCAACGCCGAGAAAGAACAGCTTGCCGCTGTGATGGAGCGGCACGGTATCGAGTGGGAGCAGAAAGGCACCCACGAAGAGCACTTGTCTGTGCTGGACTTCAAGAAGCAGGAGCGCAGTAAAGAGGTAGCGGCTCTGGAAGCTGCCAAGCAGGAGTGCCAGACCGACTTGATCGAGATGCAGGAGCAGCTGGAAACAGCGCAGACAGCCGTAGAAGCCGCTGAACAGCGGGTACAGAAAGCAGAGCTGACCTACCAGAAGCAGAGCAAGGAACTGAACAAGCTGGCTCCCATTATGGAAGGTTTGGAAAACCTGTCAGCGCAATACTCCCAGCGGCCAGAAGAATGGGTGCCAGAAGCAGCCACATTTGAGACCGCCAAGAGCTATCGGGAGAAGAAGGCCATGCCGCTGATCCAGAAGTTGGTGAAGGTACTCTTTGCCCTCCATCGGAAGTACTGGGAGGTTAAGAACGAGAGGGATAAGTACCAGTATTTCTATCAGGACGAGAAGAAAGCTACCCATCATCTAAGCCAGCGGCTGAAAGAGGTGGAGGCTGAAAACTCTCAGCTCTATGCGATGAAACGCGATTTCAGGCGAGTGTGGAACTATTTCGGTGCCGAAAAGATGCAGCAGGTCATTGGGCTTATGAGGGAGCAGGAGCAGACCGCGGATAGAAGCCAGAAGAAGAACAGGCAGAACCGCGTAGAACTGTAAGCATAGTAGACCCCCGCCAGCGGATGTTGGCGGGGGTCTGTACATATAAGTGATAATTCGACTCTGAAAAAAGCAATAGCAATATTTATCGGCTTGCAATCACGGAAAAGCTGTGGTACGCTTTACTAGGATAGTATAAAGGAAAAGTGTATCCTTTTTTAGAAAAAGACACCATGGTGTACCAGTAGTGGTACATTTACTATGTTAAAATGAAAGAAAACAATGCGGAAATCCGCATTTGATGGAGGAAATAAAAATGGTAGACACCAAAAAAGAGCAGGAACGCGAAGAACTGCACCGTGCAATCTGGGCGATTGCGGATGATCTGCGCGGCGCAGTGGACGGATGGGATTTCAAGAGCTACGTTCTCGGTACGATGTTCTACCGTTATATTTCGGAGAACATTGCCAGTTATATCAATCAGGGCGAAATTGATGCAGGCAACCCGGATTTCCGCTATGAAGATATGTCTGATGCAGAGGCAGAGCAGGCACGGGAAGGGCTGGTACAGGAAAAAGGGTTCTTCATCCTGCCCAGTGAGTTGTTCTGCAATGTACGGGCAAAAGCGGCCAGCGATGAAAACCTCAATGAAACGCTGGAAACGGTGTTCCGACATATTGAAGAATCCGCAAAGGGCAGCTCCTCCGAGGGGCAGTTTGCAGGGTTGTTCGATGATTACGATGTCAACAGCAACAAGTTGGGTGCGACTGTTGCCAAGCGCAATGAGAAGCTCGTGAAACTGCTGAACGGCGTGGCAGATATGAACCTTGGCGATGTGAAAGAGCATGACATTGATGCCTTTGGCGATGCCTACGAATACCTGATGACCATGTACGCCAGCAATGCGGGCAAGTCCGGCGGTGAGTTCTTTACGCCTGCTGATGTGTCGGAACTGCTGACCCGGCTGGGTACCGTAGGCAAGAAGGAAATCAACAAGGTATATGACCCGGCCTGCGGTTCCGGTTCGCTGCTGCTGAAGGCAGAAAAGGTGCTGGGACGGGATGCCGTGCGCAACGGCTTCTTTGGACAGGAAATCAACATCACAACGTATAACCTGTGCCGCATCAATATGTTCCTGCACGACATTGAATTTGACAAATTCGACATTGCCTGTGAGGACACGCTGACCAATCCGCAGCACTGGGATGATGAACCCTTTGAGCTGATCGTATCGAATCCGCCGTACTCCATCAAGTGGGCCGGTGACGAAAATCCGCTGCTCATCAATGACCCGCGTTTTGCTCCAGCTGGTGTGCTGGCTCCGAAGAGCAAGGCAGACTTGGCCTTTATTATGCACTCGCTGGCATGGCTGGCTTCCAACGGTACGGCGGCAATCGTCTGTTTTCCCGGCATCATGTACCGTGGCGGCGCAGAGCAGAAGATCCGCAAATATCTGGTGGACAACAACTTCATTGACTGCATCATCCAGTTGCCGAGCAACCTGTTCTTTGGTACCAGTATTGCCACCTGCATCATGGTGCTGAAAAAGGGTAAAACGGACAATAAGGTGCTGTTCATTGATGCTTCTTCCGAGTGCGTCAAGGTGACGAACAACAACAAACTCACCCCGGAGAACATTAACAAAATAGTGGACACCTTTGCACAGCGGGCAGAAGAAGCACACTTCTCCCATCTGGCGGAGTATTCCGAGGTGCAGGAAAATGACTATAACCTGTCGGTTTCCACTTATGTGGAGGCTAAGGACACCCGTGAGAAGATCGACATTGTGAAGCTGAACGCTGAAATTGCACAAATTGTAGCACGAGAAAACGAACTGCGGGCCGCCATTGACCAGATCGTGGCAGAAATCGAGGGCTGAGATGGAAAACAAAAAGAAGGATTCTGCGTTGGTACGTTCTTCTGCGGCGGAATATTTGACCTTTGTTGCCTCCACGGGGGAGGATAAGGACAGCATCGAGATGCGCTACGAGGATGAAAACATCTGGCTGACGCAAAAGATGATGGCGACCCTTTACGATGTGTCTGTCGCAGCGATAAACCAGCACCTGAAAAAGATTTTTGAGGATGGGGAATTGCAGGAAGAAGCAGTTATTAAGAAATACTTAATAACTGCCACGGACGGAAAAAAGTACAACACGAACCACTATAACTTACAGGCAATTATTGCGGTCGGCTTCAAGGTGAACAACCAGCGGGCGGTGCGGTTCCGTGTCTGGGCGAACCAGATCGTGGAGCAGTACACCATCAAGGGATGGGCAATGGACGAGGAACGCCTGAAAAACGGCGGCACAGTCCTGACCAAGAAATACTTTGAAGAGCAGTTGGAGCGCATCCGGGAAATTCGTATTTCGGAGCGCAACTTCTACCAGAAACTCACTGACATTTACGCTACTTCGCTGGATTATGACCGCAATGCACTGACCACAAAAGAGTTCTTTGCAAAGGTGCAGAATAAGATGCACTATGCCGTGCATCGCCATACGGCGGCAGAGCTGATCTATGAGCGTGCCGATGCTGAAAAACCGCACATGGGGCTTCACACATGGAAAGATGCTCCCAACGGCAAAATTAAAAAGAGCGATGTTTCGGTGGCGAAAAATTACCTGACCGAAGATGAAATGAAGTCCATGGAGCTGATCGTTTCGGCATACCTCGACCTTGCCGAGAACCGTGCCCGCCGTCATATTCCCATGACCATGGAGGACTGGGCTAAGCGGCTGGACATCTATTTGCAGGCAGATGATCTGGAAGTGCTGAAGGATGCAGGCAAAATCTCGGCACAGCTTGCAAAGATGCACGCCGAAACGGAGTTTGAAAAGTACCGTGTGGTGCAGGATCGCCTGTACCAGAGCGATTTTGACAGGTATTTGGAGGAAACTATTAGTACAGAGTGACCTAGGCGGAGGAGAAAAGCTGTGGCAAAAATCAGAGAAAACGAGCCGCTACCCCCACATACGAAATTGTCGTATGATGAATGTTACGCTAAGCTGATTTTGGAAAAATTCTTTCCGAACAAATATGAAAATCTGCAACTAAGTGATAAACCGGATTTGAGAGATTTGAAACATAATATTGGTATAGAAGTGACCTCTGCAATTCCAAAAGAAGAGCAAGAAGCATTAAACTTAGCGGCTATGATACCGTATGTGGACGAACAAGCCCAAGAGCGTAGACGCAAGAGATTGAAAAAAATGGGATATGCTACACGAAGTATGGGATGGCACATCCACCTGAATCCTATAGGTATGATGGCGATTTCAATGATGTAAATATAAAAGACACTCCTTGTAAAAGATTTCTTGAAGCATATGAAGAAAAAATAAGAAAACTAAATAGTGGCAATTATGCGGAATTAGAAAGATATGATTTGTATGTTTACTCGGAAGAAGTTATTGATAGTTGGATGATTCCAAAGCTCATACAGGCAGTAAACTCTATCAATGTAGGAGTAAAGAAATATAGATATATCTATTTCGTTACGCTATGTGAAATACTAGTGTTTGATACAGAACATGACGAATGCGCAGGAATTGATATAGCTGGCGGAAGAAAACTTGATGGATTGGGAGAAAAAGCAAGGAAGATAGTTGAGGCTGGTGAAAAAAGATGAGTAAGCTGGAAGAACTGATTCAGGAACTTTGCCCGGATGGTGTGGAAACATTTCCATTGGAAGAGTGCTGTAATATTCTTGATAAAAAACGTAAGCCTGTAACAAAAAACTCTCGCGAAAAGGGAGAATATCCCTATTATGGAGCTAATGGAGTACAAGATTACGTTTCTGATTATATTTTTAATGGAAAGTTTGTCTTAGTTGGAGAAGATGGTAGTGTAATAACAAAATCTGGCACACCTGTTGTGACATGGGCAGAAGGAAAAATTTGGGTTAATAATCACGCACATGTTATAGAAGAAAAGTCGGGGACAATGCTTCGGTACCTCTATTTTTATATTCAAACAATTGATGTTACTTCATTAATTCATGGAAATATCCCTAAACTTACGGGTAGGGATTTCCGGTCACTGAAAATTGCGCTTCCGCCGCTTGAAATTCAGCGTGAAATTGTCAGTATTTTAGACAATTTCACAAATCTTACAGCGGAGCTTACAGCGGAGCTTACAGCCAGAAAGACACAGTATGCGTATTATAGAGATAATCTTCTGACAACGAAACCTCAGTGGAATCATGTTAAAATACTTGATATGCTTTCACAGCCAATAACAGATGGCCCACATACAACACCTCAATTTGTTCAAAATGGAGTGCCGTTCATTTCTGTTGACTCGATTTGGGATGGAAAGATACATTTTGAAAAAAGGAGAGGATATATTACCGAAGAATTTGACGAAGAGTGCTGTAAAAAATATAAACCACAGAAAAATGATGTTTATATGGTGAAATCGGGCTCAACAACTGGAAAAGTAGCGTTTGTTGATACAGATATTAGATTTAATATATGGTCACCGCTAGCTGCAATGAGAGTGAATGAAAAAAATTCGGCAAGATTTCTTTTTTATTTGCTTCAAACAGAAAGAGTTCAAAAACAGGTAAAGGCAAAATCTAGCCATGGGTCACAGCCGAACCTAGGAATGCGAGAGCTAGAACAATTTGAAGTGGATATTCCTCCCCTTGATGTCCAAAACCGCATTGTGAATGTACTGGACAACTTTGAGAAGATTTGCTCCGACCTCAATATTGGCTTGCCTGCTGAAATTGAAGCCCGGCAGAAGCAGTACGAGTATCACCGAGATAAGCTCTTGACATTTGCAGAAAATGGCAACACAATTTTGAGCAGAGCAGAGCAGAGCAGAGCAGAGCAGAGCAGAGCAGAGCAGAGCAGAGCAGAGCAGAGCAGAGCAGAGCACTGATTAAGCTCCTACAGTATGTGTTTGGTTATGCCATGTTGCCGCTGAGTGAGGTTGCAAATGTTTTTCGAGGTGAGTACATTACCAAGAAAAACGAAAACGCTGGTAATATTCCCGTGATTTTGGGCGGACAGGAACCAGCATATTATATTGACCGTGCTAACCACATCGGCGAAATTGTCGCAGTGGCTCGGAGCGGTGCATCTGCTGGATTTGTTTCTTACTGGGATGAACCGATATTTATTACGGATGGCTTTGGGTATGAAGTAAAGAAAGAAGTTGCCATACCGAAATATCTATACTATGTGCTTAAGAATAAAGAAATAGAACTGAACGGTATGAAGCGTGGCGCAGGCGTTCCTCATGTGAGTGGAGAAAGACTGGGAGAGATAAATCTGCCAGTGCCGCCTATTGAGGAACAGAAACGGATTATTTCTATCCTTGACCGTTTTGATTCTATCTGCAATGATTTGACCAGCGGCCTGCCCGCAGAGATTGAAGCAAGACAAAAGCAATATGAGTATTACAGGGATAAACTGCTGACGTTCAAAGAAAGAGGATGATGAGGTGACAACAGAGCAAGTTATATTGAGTGCGATTTTAACATTGACGGCATCCATTCTGACAGCATTTCTGACTTCTAAAATTACGCGAGATAATGAAATGCGAAAAATAATACATCAAAAAAGATTGGAGCTTTACCTTGAAGTTTTTGAACAGGTAGAGTTACTATTAAAAGATTGGAAAAAGATATTCGACAAAGAATACTTTGAAAAGATAGCATCATACAAGTCAAGAATGAAGTTGCTCGCTTCTGAAAAAACGACAGAAGAGTATAAAAAGTATTATGAGGTGCTGCGTACATCTGTAAATGAATACAAAAAGTTCAAAGACGACAATGATCCAGATCGGGCAGAGGATATGTACGAAGAGGATGAAGATGGCACAATATATCAAATATACTATCCCACAGATGAGGATTATAGCGAATATAGATATAAGATAGATTGCTATGAGAAAGAGCAAAAGAAACGTATGCCCTTAATGAGAGAGTATATTCAGAAAATAGTAGATGCAATGAGAACAGACTTGGGAAGTAATTTGGATAAGGAGAGCGCAATATATGATTTCGTTCAACGTTGTCGCAAGCACGAGTGAAGATACCGTTGTTGCCACCTATGAACCCTCCAAGGTGCGTTCTGACAGCTACCAAAGTGAGGCGGAACTGGAAAAAGAGTTTATCCGGCTGCTGTGCGAGCAGGGCTATACCTATCTGCCGCTGCATACCGAGGATGAACTGATTGCTAACCTCCGCAGCCAGTTGGAAGAGCTGAACCACTACCAGTTTTCCGATACGGAGTGGCAGCAGTTTTTCAGTGATGTAATTGCCAACCCCAACGAGCATATTCCTGAAAAGACCCGGAAGATTCAGGAAGACAATGTGCAGGTATTGCACCGGGATGATGGCAGTTCCAAAAATATCACACTGATCGACAAGAAGAACATCCATAACAACCGCCTGCAGGTCATCAACCAGTATGAGGTGAAGCAGGCGGACGGTGCGCGGCATGATAATCGCTATGATGTGACGATTCTGGTCAACGGCTTTCCGCTGGTTCATGTGGAGCTGAAGCGGCGCGGGGTGGCCATCCGGGAGGCGTTCAACCAGATCAACCGCTACCAGCGGGATTCGTTCTGGGCGGGCTGCGGCTTATATGAGTATGTGCAGATTTTTGTGATCTCCAACGGCACAAATACCAAGTACTACTCCAACAGCACCCGCTATAATGCCATCAAGGACGCCAAACACGGCAAGACGAAAAAGGAAAAGACCAGCAACAGCTTTGAATTTACCTCCTACTGGGCCGATGCGAATAACCGTGTGCTGACGGATCTGATCGACTTTACCCGGACATTCTTTGCAAAGCACACGATCCTGAGCGTGCTGACCCGGTACTGCATTTTTACCTCAGAAAAGATGCTGATGGTGATGCGCCCATATCAGATCACGGCAACTGAGAGGATATTGAACCGTATCGAGATCGCCAACAACTACAAAAAGTATGGCAGCATCGAGGGCGGCGGCTACATCTGGCACACCACTGGCTCCGGCAAGACGCTGACCTCCTTCAAAACGGCACGGCTGGCATCGCAGCTGCCCTACATCGACAAGGTGTTGTTTGTGGTAGACCGCAAGGACTTGGACTATCAGACGATGAAGGAGTATGACCGCTTCGAGAAAGGAGCGGCAAACTCCAACACCAGCACCACGATTCTGAAACGCCAGTTGGAAAACCCGGAAGCACATATCATCATTACCACCATCCAGAAGCTGGCGACCTTCATCAAGAAGAATCCGGGGCATGAGGTCTACCAGAAGCATGTTGTGATCATCTTTGACGAGTGCCACCGCAGCCAGTTCGGTGATATGCACGGTGCTATCGTTCACAACTTCAAAAAGTACTACCTGTTCGGTTTTACCGGAACACCGATTTACGCAGCAAATGCAGGTACGAGCGGAAAACCCGGTATGAGGACAACGCCTCAGTTGTTTGGCGGTGAACCAAATGAAAAAGGCGAAAAGGTTCTACCACTGCATACCTACACCATCGTGGATGCCATCAACGACAAGAATGTGCTGCCGTTCCGTGTGGATTACATCAAAACGATGGACGCAGAGCCGGACATGGACGACAAGCAGGTTTGGGACATTGACCGGGAAAAGGCGTTCATGGCACCCAAGCGTATTTCTCTGGTGACAAAGTACATCCTCGACCACTTCGACCAGAAAACCTATCGGGGAGACAAATCGTATGAGTTTAATCTGCTGACGAATGTGGCAGAGGTGGCCTCTGCCCAGCGTGGTGCGGTGGAGGAAATCAAGCAAAAACAGCGCGTCAGCGGTTTTAATTCGATTTTCTGCGTGGCTTCTGTGCCGATGGCAAAGCTGTATTATCAGGAGTTCAAAAAACAGATGGCGGCAGATCCAACCAAGCGGCTGCGCATTGCTACCATTTACAGCTATGGAGCCAATGAAGCGGAAACGGATGGCATTCTGGACGAGGAAAACCCGGAAGATACCTCCAACCTCGACCAGAGCAGCCGGGATTTTCTGGATGCCGCCATTCAGGATTACAACGAGATGTTCCATACGAACTACTCGACCGATGGTGAACGGTTCCAGAATTACTACAAAGATGTATCGCTCCGCATGAAGAACAAGGAACTTGACCTGCTGATCGTGGTCAATATGTTCCTGACGGGCTTCGATGCCACGACCCTGAATACCCTTTGGGTGGACAAGAACCTGAAGATGCACGGTCTGATTCAGGCGTTCAGCCGGACGAACCGTATCTTGAACAGCATCAAGACCTTTGGCAATATCGTCTGCTTCCGCAATCTGCAAAAGCGGGTGGATGCGGCTATTTCGCTGTTCGGAGATAAAAATGCGGGTGGCATCGTTCTACTGCGTAAATATGCAGACTATTACCATGGCTATACGGATGAGCAGGGAAAATACCATCAGGGTTACACCGACATGATCGATGACCTGACGCAAAAATTCCCGCTGACAGAGCCGCAGATCATCGGAGAGCAGAACCAGAAGGACTTTATCGTGCTGTTTGGTGCACTGCTGCGGATGCGGAACTTGCTGTCTTCCTTTGATGATTTCAAGGGCAACGAACTGATCTCTGAACGGGATTTACAGGACTATTTGGGCCGCTATCAGGATTTGCGGGATGAATGGCGTAACAAGAAGCACGATGAAACCAAAGAGGATATCACGGATGATGTGGTGTTCGAGGTGGAGCTGATTCGGCAGGTCGAAATTAACATTGACTACATTCTGATGCTGGTCAAAAAATACCATGACACCCATTGCGATGATAAGGAAGTGCTCATCACGATTCGCAAGGCGATTGATGCCAGCCCGGAACTGCGCAGCAAAAAGCAACTGATTGAAACCTTTATTGCAGGGGTCAACGATGTGGATGATGTGATGGCAGAGTGGAACACTTATGTGTCCGAACAGCGGGAGAAAGAGCTTGCAAAGATCATCCAAGAGGAAAAGCTGAAGGAGCCGGAGACACGCAAGTATCTGGCCAATGCGTTCCGTGACGGTGAGATCAAGACCGTGGGCACCGATATTGACAAGCTGATGCCGCCTGTTTCTCGCTTTGGCGGCGGTGGCCGTGCGCAGAAGAAGCAAGGCGTGATCGATAAGCTGAAGAGCTTCTTTGATAAGTTCTTTGGGATTGGCGGAAGTTCAATGGCAGGGGATGATAGCAAATAATATTTGATATTAGGAAAAATATCTGCTATAATATTCACAGAGATTCCACTGGTTGTGTGATACTATCCTGATACTAAAAAATCAGCAAGCCACATCTACCACGGCAATCTCATGGAAAAGTGAACATCCAAGAACAGAATTACTAAACAAATTTGTTTAGTAAGAATCTGGACTTACCGAGCTCGAGTAATAAAAATTTGCCTTCCAACTTTTTGAATCCATCAAAAATAGAACGGAATAACGTATAAAAAACGGCCCTGCTTTCAAGATTTTTTGCTTGAAGGCGGGGCTTTTTCGCGTCCAAAGCAACAGAAAAAATAACACCCGAGGAAGAATCAAACCAGTATCACGGTTTCTTCTTCCCTGGGAAAGCCGGAGCTTCCAGGCGGTCCGCGACGTTGTTTGCTCGATCCGGGTACAGGTGGGCGTAGGTGCCGGGTGTGGTCGAAACCTTTTCATGCCCAAGGCGCTGGTGTACCAGAAAAGCATCCGTGAACATGGCTAAAAGGGATGACCACAAAAATATAAACCTTTTATGAAATCCTCTTGACAAAGTGGGAAGAGGCAGTATAATAAAAATGAACATTGTTCATATTGAGGGTGACTACATGAATACGATCGTGACCTCCAAGGAAGAGATCTTAAAAAACAGCCGTGAGCTTATCCGGGAAAAGGGCTGGGCGGCAGTCAGCATCCGTTCTGTCGCCTCGGCATGCGGGGTCTCGGTCGGCTCGATCTACAACTATTATGACTCCAAGGCTGAGCTTATCAGCGCCACGGTCGAGAGCGTCTGGTGCGAAATTTTCCACCGCCCGCAGGACGAGGCCGTATTTCAGGACGTGCAGACCTGTGTCAAATGGATGTACGAGCGCATGGCCTACGGCTATGAGCAGTATCCCGGATTCTTCACACTGCACTCTCTCGGCTTTATGCAGGAGGACAAGGCCGATGGCAAACGGCACATGCAGCAAATCTGGCACCATATCTTAAACGGTCTGTGTACGGTGCTGCAACAGGATACCAAAATTCGTCCGGGCGCTTTTAATGAGCAATTCACCGTTGAAAAATTTGCCGATGTGCTGTTTTCGCTTATGCTGTCTGCTTTGCTGCGGCAGGACTACGACCCCGCCGCTGTGCTGGAGATCGTGCGCAGAACCTTATATTGACCGCATTTTCTTCCCACACTGCTGTGGGAATTTTATAACGTCCAAATTGAACGCTGTTCACTCAAAGGAGACACTCATAGGAAAGTTCATCGCAGTATCCTGCTGCGGCTCGCCTGCCTTGTGTGGAGCACTGCCAGCTTCAACATCCTGCGCGTTGGATGCAGCTATGCCAGGCAAGCCCCTGATGACCGTAAAAACTAAGATGACCCTGCAAAAAAATGCAGTGTTACAATAAATTTGATGTATCGACAAGGAGCAATCAACTATGCAAGCAATCGTAGAAACTGTTTTTGATGCGGTATATCTGGTATCCGTCATCACCATCGGTATCCTGATGATCCGCGGCTGCAAGGGCAGCCACCAGTTCAAGCTGTTCGGTCTGATGGCTGTCGTTCTGGGCGCCGGCGACTCGTTCCATCTGATTCCCCGTGCGCTGGCTCTATGCACCACGGGTTTTGAAAACTTTACCGTTCCCCTAGGTCTGGGTAAGTGGATCACCTCTGTGACAATGACAGTCTTTTATGTGCTGCTGTACTATGTCTGGCGTGAGCGCTACCGGGTCAAGGGCAGCAATGGCCTGACTGCCGCCGTCTACGGTCTGGCTGCTGTGCGTGTTATCCTGTGCATGATGCCGCAGAACCAGTGGCTGAGCGATGGATCCCCGCTGTCCTGGGGCATTTACCGTAATATTCCTTTTGCACTGATGGGCCTGCTGATCATCGTGCTGTTCTACCGCAGCGCCAAGGAGCACAACGACTCAGCTTTCCGCTGGATGTGGCTGACCATCGTGCTGAGCTTCGGTTTCTACATTCCCGTTGTTCTTTGGGCCAATGCCATCCCCATGATCGGGATGCTGATGATCCCTAAGACCTGCGCCTATGTGTGGACTGTTCTCATCGGCCATTCTGCCATGAAGAAGGAATGTAAGTGATTTGTACACCGTACCGATAAAAAGTAGGGCTGTCACTTAAAAGAGAGCTGCATCCTGAACGTCCAAGAATAGGCTTACCAACAAACTTTCAGCGCTCTGCCTTTTGGCAGGGCGCTTTTATATTGCAAAACTTCGTACTTTCTGTTATAATCAAATCAACAACTGATGAGCAAACGAAAGGTTGTGTAGAAAGAAGGCGGGACAGATGTATTTCCAATACGGCGAAGCGGAAACGGCGTATCTGAGCGCAAGAGACGAGCGAATGGCGGCGGTCATCGCACAGGCGGGACACATCGAGAGGGAAGTGGATACCGACCTCTTTTCGGCGGTGGTACACCACATCGTCGGCCAGCAGATCTCCACGAAAGCGCAGGCGACCATCTGGAAGCGGATGCGGGACGAGTTCGGCGTGGTGGATGCAGCTGCCGTCCTCGGAGCCGGGGTTGAGAAGCTGCAGAGCTTCGGTATGACCTTCCGAAAGGCTGAATACATTACGGACTTTGCCCGGAAAATCGAGAGCGGAGAATTTGACCTCGAGGGTATCCGGCAGAGGCCGGACGATGAGGCCATCCGGGAGCTGAGCGGCCTGAAAGGCGTCGGTGTCTGGACGGCAGAGATGATATTGCTCTTCTGTATGCAGCGGCCCGACGTGTTCAGCTACGACGACCTTGCCATCCAGCGTGGGCTGCGGATGGTGTACCACCACCGAAAAATCGACCGGAAACTGTTCGAAAAGTACCGCCGTCGGTTCAGTCCCTATTGCAGCGTGGCCAGCCTCTACCTCTGGGCGGCAGCAGGCGGCGCGGTGCCGGGCCTCAAGGACTACGCGCCGACCCAAAAGCCGAAAAGGAAGGGATGAACCGCCATGACCTATACGATGCATTACGATTCGCCGCTGGGAAAGATACTGCTGGCAGCAGACGAAGAAGGGATGACCGGAGTATGGTTCGAGGCACAGAAGTATTTTGCGGCGAAGCTTCCTCCAGAGCATGAAGAGGGGACAATGCCGGTGCTGGGAGACGCCTGCCGCTGGCTGGACGTCTATTTTTCAGGCCGGGAGCCGGACTTTACTCCGAAACTCCATCTTATCGGCTCCGATTTCCGACAGGCGGTGTGGGCGCTGCTGCTGCAGATCCCCTACGGACAGACCACGACCTACGGCGCACTGGCAAAACAGCTGGCGGAGATAAACGGCGGAAAGCACGTCTCCGCGCAGGCTGTGGGCGGCGCGGTGGGGCATAACCCTGTTTCCATCATCGTACCCTGCCATCGGGTGGTGGGCAGCGACGGCAGCCTGACCGGCTACGCGGGCGGCATCGACAAGAAGATACGCTTGCTGACGCTGGAAAACGCAGAGGCGGCAAATCTTTACCGATAACAAAAAGCAGGCCATCCCGGCGGGATGACCTGCTTTTGCTATATGTATCGTTTACTTGTTCTGGATGTACTCGTCGATGGCCTTGGCGGCAGCCTTGCCTGCGCCCATGGCCTTGATGACGGTGGCGGCACCGGTGACGGCGTCACCGCCGGCGTACACGCCCTCGCGGCTGGTCTTGCCCTCGTCGCCCTCGGTGACGATGCAGCCGTGCTTGTTGGTCTCGAGGCCCGGCGTGGTGGAGCGGATGAGGGGGTTGGGGCTGGTACCCAGGCTCATGATGACGGTGTCCACGTCCATCGTGAACTCGCTGCCCTTCTTCTCGATGGGGCGGCGGCGGCCGGAAGCATCCGGTTCGCCCAGCTCCATCTCGATGCAGGTGATGGCCTTGACGAAGCCGTCCTCATCGGGCAGGATCTCCACGGGGTTGCAGAGGGTCTTGAAGATAATGCCCTCTTCCTCGGCGTGCTCGACCTCTTCCTTACGGGCAGGCAGCTCAGCCATGCCGCGGCGGTAGACGATGTAGACCGTCTCAGCGCCCAGACGCAGGGCGCTGCGGGCAGCGTCCATAGCCACGTTGCCGCCGCCCACAACGGCGACCTTCTTGCCGGTGCGGATGGGGGTCTTGCTGGTGGGCAGATAAGCCTTCATCAGGTTGGAGCGGGTGAGAAACTCGTTGGCGGAGTAGACGCCCTTCAGGCTCTCGCCCGGGATGCCCATGAAGCGGGGCAGGCCGGCACCGGAACCCACGAAGACGGCCTCATAACCGTACTCACCCATCAGCTCGTCGATGGTGAGCACCTTGCCGATGACCATGTTGCACTCGAAATCGACGCCCATCTTCTTGAGGCCGTCGATCTCCTGCTGGACGATGGCCTTGGGCAGACGGAACTCGGGGATGCCGTACATCAGCACGCCGCCTGCGACGTGCAGGGCCTCGTAGACCGTGACCTTATAGCCCAGCTTGGCGAGGTCGCCTGCGGCGGTCAGACCGGCAGGGCCTGCGCCGATGATGGCGACCTTGTGGCCGTTGGACTCAGGCACGACGGGGGCAGTGTGGACATTCTCACGGTGCCAGTCGGCCACGAAGCGCTCCAGACGGCCAATGCCAACGGGCTCGTTCTTGATGCCGCGGGTACACTTGCCCTCGCACTGGCTCTCCTGCGGGCAGACACGGCCACAGACGGCGGGCAGGGAAGAGGAGCGGTTGATCACCTGATAGGCGGCTTCAAAGTCGCCCTCGGCCACATGCTTGATGAAGCCGGGAATATCGATTTCAACGGGGCAGCCGCTGCGGCAGGGGTGGTTCTTGCACTGCAGGCAGCGCTTGGCCTCGTTCACGGCCATCTCCTCGGTGTAGCCAAGGGCGACCTCTTTAAAGTTTTTGTTGCGGACGTTCGGCTCCTGGCTGGGCATGGGGCACTTTTTCGGGTCCATATTCGGCATGATCACTGCACCTCCTGCTTCAGCAAATTGCACTCGGCCTCGCGGGCGTGTGCCTCAAAGGGCTTGTACATCGTGCCGCGGTGCATAGCCTCGTCAAAATCGACCTCAAAGCCGTCAAAGTCGGGGCCGTCCACGCAGGCAAACTTGGTCTGCCCGCCCACGGTCAGGCGGCAGCCGCCGCACATACCGGTGCCGTCCACCATAATGGGGTTCATCGAGACGACAGTCTTGACATTGTGGGGCTTGGTCGTCTTGACGACAAATTTCATCATAATGAGTGGTCCAATCGTGATGACCTCATCAAAGTTCGCACCGTCCACAATGCGCTGCTCCAGCGGCGCGGTGACAACGCCCTTCTCGCCGTAGGAGCCGTCGTCGGTCATGATGATAAAGTCGTCGCAGCAGGCGCGGAACTCGTCCTCCAGAATGACCAGATCCTTGTTGCGGAAGCCGACAATGCCGGTGACCTTGGTGCCCTGCTCATGCAGTGCCTGAGCTACGGGCAGCGCAATGGCGCAGCCCACGCCGCCGCCGACCACGCAGACATTTTTCAGGCCTTCGATCTCGGTTGCCTTGCCCAGCGGGCCGACAAAGTCGTGCACGGCTTCGCCCTCTTTGAGGGAGTTCAGCTGCATGGTACCCGCGCCGACAACCTGAAAGATGATGGACACGGTGCCTGCCTCGCGGTCAAAGCCTGCAATGGTCAGGGGGATTCGCTCGGAGTCCTCCTTTGCGCGGACAATGATAAACTGGCCGGCCTTTGCCTTCTTGGCAATGAGCGGCGCATGGATACAAAGCTCGGTTACGGTGGGGTTTAATTCTCTCCGTTTTACGATGGTAAACATAGTGCTCCTCACTTTCGCTCAAAACGCGGTCTTTTTGAAGAAACGGATACAGACCGGCGATCCGAACGCATAGCTCTCTTGTTTTGTCAGGCGGCCATCCTCGCCGATGGCAAACACCGTGATATTGTCGCTGTCCTGGTTTTCGGCCAGCAGGTAGCGGCCCGTGCGGTCCAGCGCAAAGTTGCGGGGCGTTTTGCCGCCGCTGGGCTGGCACTCGATCCAGGCAAGGCTGCCGTCCTCCAGAATGTGGTAGGCCGTGATGCTGTCATGGCCGCGATTGGAGGCATACAGGAATTTACCATCCGCCGTGATGTGCAAATCGGAGCAGATGTTCTCCCCCGTAAAGCCGTAGGGCAACGTGGAGGTCTCCTCACACAGGGTCATATTGCCTGCGCTGTAGCGGTAGTGCATGACGCGGGAGCCGATTTCGTTGATGAGGTAGAAATCCTTGCCGTTCGGGGCGAACTCGCCGTAGCGCGGACCGCAGCCGCGTTCTACCGTGATGGTTGCATCCTCGTCCACGCAGACCGATGCGCCGTCATACCGATAGGCCACGACCTTGTCCATGCCCAGATCGGGCACGAACATCAGCGGGCAGTCGGGCGCAAAAAGGCTGCTGTGGGCATGGGGGCCTTTCTGGCGAATGGGATGTACGCTGCTGCCCTCATGCTGAAAAATCGTCTTATCCGCCTGCAAATCACCCTGCGCATCGCGGGGGAAGATCGTGACCGCGCCGCTGGCGAAGTTTGCCACCGACACAAATGCGCCGTTGGGGGCAATCTCCACATGGCAGGGATCTGTACCGGCGGTGTTGAAGTCTGCCTCGATCTGCATCGTGCCATCAGGCTCGTAGCCAATCTGGGTCAGACCGCCGCCGAACGCACCGCCGTACTCCTTCATTTCGTTGACTGCGTAAATTTTGCGCTGTTCCTCGTCGATTGCCACAAACGACGGGTTGCGCACGGGCAGCGTCGTCAGCGTCTCGATCTTGCCATCCTCAAAGCTGCAAATCGAAACACCCTTGCCCTTTCCCTGGAAAACCTCACCAGTGCCGAACAGAATTGGCTCGGTGTAGGTGCCAAGGCAGAAAAACTGTTTCATAGCTGCCACCCTTTTACTTCTTTTCCACACGCTCAACGGCCTTGACAGCCTCGATGATAAAGGCGTCGCGCTTCTTCATGTCGTCCTCAATGCTGCGGGTCGACCAATCATAGAAGCCCTTGCCGGTCTTGGCACCCAGGTCGCCCTTCTCCACCAGTTCCTTGATGTAGGGGCTGGCGGTCTTGTCGGCGCAGATGCTGGGCAGCACGGTCTCCTGCACGGAGAGACCCAGGTTCAGACCGATGGCGTCCAGATGCTTCAGCGGGCCCCAGACCGGGAAACGCATTGCCATGCCGCAGCTGATGGCGGTGTCCACATCCTCGGCGCTGGCAAGGCCGGAGGCAACGATATCGATAGACTCACGGATGATGGCCTGGAATACACGGTTTGCCAGCTGGCCGGGCAGGTCGCGCTTGACAAGCACCGGGGCTTTCTTCCACTTGCGCAGTTCGTCGCGGACTGCCACGGCGACGGCCTCGTCGGTCTTGTCGCCCATGACGACTTCCACCAGCGGAACCAGGTGGGCAGGCAGCCAGAAGTGGGTGGTGACGGTGCGCTCCGGGTGGACGCACTTGGCGCTGATATCGGTGATGCGCAGACCGCTCGTGTTGGAGCAGATGGGCACTTCCACGGGCAGCACGGCATCCAGCTGGGCAAATAGGTTCTGCTTGGCCTCGACATTCTCAATGATGGCCTCAATGACCAGGCGGGCGTTCTCCGCCGTCTTGATACTATCGTCGCTGGTGGAGAGCAGCTCAATAGCCTTCTCGGCCTCCTCGTGGGTATTCAACTCGTTCTCCTCGCGCAGGCGGATGCACTCAATGGCCTTCTTGCGGCCATTCTCGGCGCGTTCGGCGCTGGTATCCACCAGCACAGTCTTGTTGCCGGCCAGGGCGCTCATAGCACCGATGCCGCTGCCCATCATGCCGCTGCCAACGACCATTACGATATCTCTCATTTTAACTTTCTCCTCTCGTTGTGTTCAATCTTCGGGGAACAGCAGCACGACGCGGCCTTTTGTTTTGCCGTCGCGCAGCAGTCCCAATGCTTCATTGATCTGTTCAAATGGGACTGTCTTGTAGACGTAGGGAACGATCTTACGCTGGTTCACCAACTCTACGACCTCGGCCATATCCTGCCGGGTCATGCCGCGCATTCCCAGAATCTCCTTTTCAAATTTCATAACTTCCTGATAGTTGACCTTGAAATCCTCGCTGATATAGCCACAGACCAGCACTTTGCCGCCGGGCCGCACCATGTAGACGCCCTCATTGATGGACCATTCCAGGCCGATGTTGTCCAGTACCACATCCACACCGCGCCCGTTCGTCAGTTCAGCCACGCGGGTGCGCAGATCCTCGCAGGAAGTATCTATGACTGCGTCCGCGCCCATCTGTTTTGCCACTTCCAGCTTGTCTGCCTTGCGGCTGGTGGCGTAAACCGTTGCGCCCATCAGCTTGGCGATCTGGATAGCGTTCATGCCCAAACCGCCGACGCCCAGAATCAGCAGCGTCTGGCCGATGCCCAGTTTTGCCTGGTTTTTCAGACCGTTGTACATACAGCCCACTGCATCCGGGATGCCGGTAATCTCCTCAAACGGGATTGTGGGGTCCACTGTAAAGGCGTTTTTTGCCGGGATGACGCAGTATTCCTCGTGGGAGCCGTCCCGCTCAAAGCCGATACGGACCAGGCTGCGGCACAGGTTTGTGCGCCCGATGCGGCAGACCTCGCACTCGCCGCAGACGATATCAATGGCAGCGGAGATATGCTCGCCGATGCGGGCGGGGTCTACCCCCTTCCCCACGGCCACAATGACGCCTGCCATTTCATGGCCGGGGGTGTAGGGCAGGTGTACCGTGCCGATCTTACCGTCCTGAATGTGGATATCCGACACGCACAGACCGCTGGCACGCACTTTGACAAGCACCTCGCCGGGGCCGGGCACAGGGATAGGCTTTTCCTCAATTTGCAGGGGTTCGTGATAACCGCGCAGCACCGCCGCGCGCATGGTTTCTTTCATTGCGGAACCTCCTTCACGCATTCTAAAGAAACAGCCCCGGCACCGGAATGGTTTCCTGGCCGGGGCCGTTCTTGTCAACAGCTGTTACGGATTGATAACGACCTTGATGGAGCCGTCCTTCTTGTGCTCAAAAATGTCAACTGCCTTCTCGTAGTCTTCCAGCGGGAAGGTGTGGGTGACGAGCTTGTCGCCCTGGATCGCGCCGGTGGAGAAGAAGTGCAGCACCTGCTCAGAGACGTTGGGGTTCGCCTTGGAGCCGACAATCGTCAGCTCGTTGAAGTTGACGGTGTTGGCGGGAATCATAACGTCACCTGCATGGTAGGTGGCAATCAGTGCGACCTTGCCGGTCTTGCGGGCCATCTTGCAGGCCTTCATCGGGGAGTCGGCAGCGCCGGAGCACTCCATGACTTCATCCGCACCGATGCCGTTGGTCAGCTCCAGAACACGCTGGACGGGATCCTCTTTCTCGAAGTCGATGCAGACATCCGCGCCCAGTTCACGGGCCTTTTCCAGCTTGGCGCCGCGGCCAACGACGATAACGCGGGCAGCGCCCAGTGCCTTGCACTCCTGCATGGCGCACAGACCGATGGGACCGGGGCCGATGACAACGCAGGTGCCGCCGGGGGTGACGCCTGCCATCTCAACGCCGTGGAACGCAACACCGGCGCAGTCGGTCATAGCGGCAACATCGTAGCTGACGTTATCGGGGATGATGTGCAACGCACTGGTCTTGTAGACGTTGTACTCGGCGTTGGCGCCCTGCCAGTAGAAGCCGTAGTGGCGGTGGCCCATATCCAGCCCGCCGTCGTGGCCGTCCTTGCCGTAGTTCAGGCAGACGGTGTAGTGGCCCTTCTTGCAGTTGTCGCACTTGCCGCAGCCAACGTGGGCCTCACCGGCAACGCGGTCCCCGACCTTGAAGTCGTTGACGCCCTCGCCCAGGGCAACGATCTGACCGGCCCACTCGTGGCCCATGATGAAGGGGTAGTACGGCGGCCAGTTTGTCCAGGCGTAGTCGCCGTGGATCATCTTGGGGTCAGAGCCGCAAATGGCAACGCTCTTGATGCGGCACAGCACCTCGCCGGGGCCGGGCTTTGGCACGGGGACGGTGGCAAGCTGCAGCTTGTCGTAGGCGACCAGAGTCATAGCTTTCATAGTCTCAGGGATGTTGAAATTTTCCATTGTTTAACACTCCTTTATAGAATAGGCAGAGAAATGATTGGTTTACGCTGCTTTGCGCAGGGATTTCTGGTTATCCAGCACGACAGCCACAATGATGATGAGACCCTTGACAACGTACTGCAGGTCAGGGCTGACGCCAATGTAAATCAGGCCGTAGCTGATGATCTGGAAGATGATAACACCGATGACAACGCCGGGCAGGGTACCGGTGCCGCCCTTCATGGAGACACCACCCACAACACAGGCCGCGATGGCGTCCATGGCGTAGTCAGCACCCATGGTGGAGTTGGCAGAACCGGTACGGCCTGCTTCCAACACGCCGCCGAAAGCGTAGAGCAGACCAGCGATGATGTAGACGATGATGATGGTGCGCTTGACGTTGACACCGCAGACCTTGGCAGCCTCGCGGTTGCCGCCGATGGCGAACATATTCTTACCCAGCGTAGTGCGGTTCCAGATGACCCACATGACCGCCACAACGGCGATAGCGTAGAACATCAGGTAGCTCAGGCTGATATTGCCAATGCGGATGGTGCCCTGGCAGAACTTGGAGTAGGTCTTGGTAAAGCCGGACAAGGGGTTCGAGTTGCAGACCGTGTTGAAGTACTGCAGGCACAGGCCGTAGCTGATGAGCTGCACGCCCAGGGATGCAACGAAGGGTGCAACGCCCCAGTGGGCAACGATGAAGCCATGGGCCGCGCAGATGATGCCCAGTATCACCATGACCAGCAGCAGAGGCACAATCAGCGGCAGTGCGGGGACCTGGTCAGCGCTGAAAACGCGCTGGGAGTAATCGACTGCCTGTAAAAGCGAAGCCGCCACAACAGCGGCCAGACCAACTTCACGGCCGAGAGCCAGGTCCGTGCCGCCCAGCACGATGATACCGGCAATGCCGCAAGCGTAGATGACCTTGGTCGCGGACTGGGTCAGGATGGTGGTAAAGTTAGAAACACGGACAAAGGAAGGCTCGATTGCAATAATGACCAGCAGCAGTGCGCCAATGATAAAATACAGCGAATAGTCGTAGAGCCAATCCACAATTTTTTTGGATTTCAGCATTGAAGTTTCCCCCTAAAATCAGACGAACTTGGTGGCATCCACCATGATATTTTCCTGGGTGGCGTGTTCACGGTCATGGACCAGATCATACTCTCCGGTCAGATGGCCGCTGCTCAATACCAGTACGCGGTCACAGATGCCCAGCAGCTCCGGCATTTCGGAGGAGCAGATGATAACGCCCTTGTTCTGCTTGGCAAGGTCAAAGATGAGCTGATAAATTTCGTACTTGGCACCGACGTCGATACCACGGGTCGGGTCATCCAGCAGGAAGACATCCGGGTTCAGCAGCAGCCAGCGGCCCAGAATGACCTTCTGCTGGTTGCCGCCGGACAAGTGGCGGATCTTTGTCTTGGTGCTCGGCGTCTTGGTGTGCATGGCGTCGATCATCTTCTGGGTGTCCTCGGTCATTTTCTTGGTGGACAGCCAGCCGACCTTGTTCGTGTAGTTGCCGATGCCTGCGATCGCCGTGTTGAAGTCCAGACCCAAATCAGGGAAAATACCGTTGAAGCGGCGTTCCGCGGTACACAGGGCAAAGCCGTTCTTGATGGCTTCCGCCGTGCTTTTGTTGCGGATCTCCTTGCCTTTCAGCGTCACGGTGCCGCTCTCGCGGGTGCGTGCGCCGAACAGCGTTTCCAGCAGCTCGGTACGGCCCGCGCCCAGCAGGCCCGCAATGCCCAGGACCTCGCCTTCATGCAGGTCAAAGGAAATATCATGGATGTGGTGGCCCAGGTCATTCAAGTCCTTCACGACCAGAATTTCTTTGCCGATGGTTCCCTGCTTCGGCGGGAAACGGTCGGTCAGTTCACGGCCGACCATCAGACGGATGACTTCATCCACATTCGTTTCTGCGGCGCGCATCGTCTTGATGAGCGCACCGTCGCGCATGACGGTGATATCGTCCGCAATGCGGAAGATCTCCTCCATCTTGTGGGAAATGTAGATGATGCCTTTCCCCTGCCTGCGCAGCCCATCGATGATCCCCATCAGGATATCGACTTCTTTCTCATTCAAAGAGGAAGTCGGCTCGTCCAGCGCGATGATATCGCAGTTGTAGGAGACTGCCTTCGCGATATCCACCATCTGGCGCTTGGAGACCGTCAGGCTGGAAAGCCGGGCACGGGGGTCGATCTTGACCTCGCCGCCCAGGGTTGCCAGCACAGCCTCGGTGTCTTTTACCATCTTAGCGGTGTCGATCAGGCCAAACTTTTTGGGAAAGCGCCCCAGCCAGACGTTTTCCATCACGCTGCGCTCAGGAACCTGTTCCAGTTCCTGGTGAACCATCGAGATACCGTTGAGTAATGCCTCATGCGGGGACTGAAAGTTGACTTCCTGCCCACGCAGCTTGATGGTACCCTCATCCTTGTGGTAAATGCCGAACAAGCATTTCATCAGAGTAGACTTGCCGGCACCGTTCTCGCCCATCAGTGCATGGACTGTGCCGGGGCGCACATAGAAATCTACCCCTTTGAGCGCCTGCACACCGGCAAATGCTTTGGTAATGCCGCGCATTTCCAACAGGTATTCCTGCGGAGCCGCTGCTCTGGTCTGTTCCTGTTGTGTCGTACTCATTTTTCTGCTCCCTTTTGGGTCTTTTTCATTCCGAATTTTGGGGGGTGCCCCGTTTATTGGGTACAAAAAGAGCGCAAAGCAGCCCAGCACTGGTGCCGCTCCACTTTGCGCTTTATCATTCTTTACCTGTTACCAGGTCTTGTAATGTCGTTTCCAGGCATTACATACAGGCTGCGTAGTCGTCCTGAGCAGTCTTGAGGGTATCCTTGGTGATAGCAACGTCATCAACGCGGACGTCCTTGCCGAACTCGCCGTAGTGATACTCGGTGCCGTCCAGGGCTTCCTTGCCGGCGGTCAGGTTCTTAGCCATGTCGATGATGATCTTAGCCTCGCGATAGGGAGAGGTCAAAACGGTGCCAGCCATGTAGTCATCCTCGATCATTTCCCAAACATCGGGGATACCGTTGATGCCGTACACAATAGGACCGTTGCCGTCGTCAAACGCACCGGCGGTCTTCAGGGACTCAATAGCGCCCATAGCCATGGTATCGTTGTTGCACAGGACAGCTTCGATCTCATCACCGAACTTAACGTTCCAGGCGTCCATGACGTCCTTGCCCTTGTCAGAGCTCCAGTTGCCGTCCTGGATGTCCAGCTGCTCGGTCTTCATAGTGCCGTCAGCAGCCCAGCCCTCAAACAACTCGTTGATGGCCGCGGTGCGGTAGATAGCGTTCTGCTGTGCAACGTTGCCCTGCAGCAGCACGTACTGCAGCACGCCGTCGCCGTTCTTATCCAGCTTGGAGGAATCAGCGGTCCAAGCGTCGTAGACCATCTGTGCCTGCACAGCGCCCGGGTCAGACCAGTCCAGACCAACGTAGTAGGCCTGCTCGTAGTCGTCCAGGATGCCGCCGACCAGGTCGGGAGCGCGGTCCGCGTAGATGACGGGGATATCATACTGGCGACAGAGATTGTTGATCGTCTCGCCTGCACCGGAGTCAACGGGGTTGACGACGATCAGATCATAGCCGCCCTTGGCCAGCGTGGTGGTGATGGCGTCGGTCTGGGTGGACTGGTCGCTCTTGCCGTCGAAGGAATCAACAACGACGTTGTTCTCTGCGCCATAGTTCTCAAGACCTTTACGGATGTAGGTGGTAAAGGTGTTGGAGTTCTCATACATAAAGAAAGCGATCTTCAGCTGCTTGCCCTCGGAGGCAGTGCTCTCGGCGGTGCTCTCCGCAGTGGAGGTGCTCTCGGTTGCCGTAGAGGCAGCAGTGGAAGCAGAGGAACCGCAGGCGGCCAGGCTCAGAACCATACCGCCGGCCAGTGCAAGGCTAATCAACTTTTTCATAGTGCTTTTCTTCCTTTCTCTTTGGTTAAGTTTCTCCGTTTTTCTCCAGCTTTTTCTTCTGTACGTACTTTTCTACACGTTCGATGATCAAAGCCATGTGGCGCTGCATAAAGAAAGCCGCTTCTTCTGGTTTGTGGTTGATCACACACTGGAGTACCATGCCATGATAGAAGGTACTGTCGATATCGGTACCTTGCGCATCCAGGAAATCCTGCATGACCGGCAGGATCATTCGGGAGACGATCTCCATCATTTTGATGTACAGCATATTGTGGGATGCTTTGGCGATCTCGAAGTGGAAGTCTGTGTTGCGGCTGGCAAAGGTGCGCATGTTTTTTCGCCCCTCTGTACACTGTTCAAACAATTGCCGCAGCAGGACAACGTCTTCCTCGGTTGCATTCTCTGCTGCCAGACGCGCGGCCTCAACCTCGATGCCTTTGCGGAACTGCATGATCTCCAGCAAGTCCATACTGGAGGTAAGCGTTGCCGGGACAAAGAAATTCAGGTATACCGAACTGTCCACCGCCCGCATGTAGGTACCGCCGCCTTGCCGAGTCTCGGTAAACCCCAGTACATTCAGCTTGTTCAGCGCCGCGCGCAGTGTGTTGCGGCTGACCTGCAAGTTGTTGCAAAGGATCATCTCCGACGGGAGCCGGTCACCCGGCTTGTAGTTACCGTCCATAATCATCTGCATGAGCGCATCGTAAGTTTGTTCTACAAGTGCTGCTGCCATATTTTAGACCTCCAAGGGTTTTCTTCTTATTGTAGTGCAGCCTCCCTTCTACGTCAAACGGTAAATTTGTAGCACAGCTTTTTGTTTGCCGAAGTTGTTCTACAAGTTTACTATACCAATCCGCTTTGTTTTTGTCAACTGGTTTTTATGCATTTTCCTTGCATTCTGCGTTTTGTAGCATAATATTTCAGTGTAATTGTACATTTTGCCGAATCTCCGCCGGAGTGGTTGACTTTACACCCTAATATAGCTATACTCTTTTCGGAGATAGATTTGTTCTACAAATTAAAGTGTATCAAGTAATCGTCACACTGATGTACTACAAATTGCTCCAAAAAAGAAAAGGAGTTTTTTCTTATGATCAAGCACATTGTATTCTGGAAAATCAATAAAGATGGTACAGATTCTGACCGTCGCGCCACGGTGGAGGCGTTCCGCAAAAAGACCGAGTACCTGCAGACCATCATCCCGCAAATCAAATCCGCCACGGTTGGCTACAATGTCAACGAGGGCGATGTCTTTCACGTCTGCATCGACTCTGTTTTCGATTCCCTGGAGGATCTGAACACCTACATCGATCACCCTGAGCACCAGAAGGTCCGCGCCTTCATGAACGAAGTCTCCTACGACAAGACCGTCTTTGACTACGAGTTCTGATCACCACCATTCCTGACTTGCTCCAAGTCTCGTCTTCCAAAAAGGGGCAGCGG
>ENA-OPBM01000400-OPBM01000400.1-human-gut-metagenome-genome-assembly--contig:-NODE-400-length-36178-cov-3.688702_pt1 | contig 36178 bp, 29 predicted proteins | sample MGYA00241069_ERZ501454 | MGnify/ENA primary metagenome ERZ501454 (study PRJEB25962, sample SAMEA2042625) | human gut metagenome | biome: human gut; feature: human-associated habitat; material: faeces... | reverse complement strand
CTATTTTTCACGAGAATGCTTCAATGTATGGATACCTTGGTGATAACCCTGTAATAGGTACCCCACAAATATTTTATGAAGACTTATCTTCAAAACCATCTATGGTTTCAGAAGGGATAAATTGTCAAATGGTTATAAAGAATATTGATATTTGTGGGAATATAGCTTCAGCGAGTATTTTAGTAAATAATTTTTTTGGTGCTTTTAAAATAGAAGATCAATTTCATTTATTAAAAGTAGATGGAAGCTGGAAAATCATGTGTAAAACGTTTACAACAATTAATTAGTATTATTAAATTATTAAAAAAATAAGTAGGATAAGTTTAATTTTATACGATCAACATTAATAAACTTATTTTCCTAGAATATATAATTTATCAATAAATACAGTCAAATTATTGACTGTTTTTCTTTACACCTTCACCCCTTTGTGATAACATTATAATAGGGTGATGTTAGGAACGATCATTGGTATTGAAGAAGATACCGTTCTAGTTAGACTTAATATAGAACTAGATAAATTTCAAAACATTGTTAATCTTCACGTTGTAATGGAAGATGACAATGGAATATTAGTTGGAGAAATAGCGGATATTAAAGATGGAATAGCTTATATTAATTTACTGGGAGAAATTATTAATAATAAATTTACCTTTGGTGTTATTAAAAAACCATCTTTTGGTGCCTCAGTTAAATTAATATCAAAAGAAAAAATTCCAATGATCATCAGTGTTGATAATTATAAGGAAAGTAAAGACTTATATATTGGAACAAGTCCAATATATAATGGAGTTCCAATTGCTTTTAACATCAATGATTTTTTCGCTAGCCATTTTGCCATCTTTGGTTCAACCGGAAGTGGTAAATCATGGGGAGTTGCTCATTTAATTCAAAGTATTTTCAATAAAAAAAATACTGTAGCTTACCGTGCTAGTATCTTTATATTTGATGCTTATGGTGAATATCATTCAGCTTTCAAAAATATTAGTCAATTAACTCCAGAAATTTCATTTAAAGCTTATACGACAAACACTAAATTTAGTGACACTGAAGTCTTAAAAATTCCTTTATGGTTGCTTACAATTGATGACATTGCTTTACTTTTAAACGCTGAAAAGCCAACTCAACTTCCAATTATTGAAAAGGCTTTAAAATTAGTAAACGTTTTTGCCAGAGAAGAAAATGATGTTATTAAACAGAAAAATGATATTATTGCTAGAGCTATTTTAGATATTCTCTCTAGTGGTAAACCATCATCACAAATAAGAGACCAAATCTTCTCAGTTCTTTCAAATTATAAAACTAAAGATTTGAATCTTGAATCAACAATCTATCAGCCAGGATATGAGCGCAGTTTAAAACAATGCCTAATTATTGATGCAAGTGGTAAAATTAGAGAAATGGAATTACTCACTAAATATATGCAATCATTCTTAGATGATAATATTGAGCTTTCAATGCCTGATGGTTCATTCAAATTTGGCTTAAGCGATTTAAGTTTAGCTTTAGATTTTGCCTTAATCTCAGAAGGCTCATTAAATAGTGAAAGGGTTTATGATGAAGCAAATGTTTTAAAGGTAAGATTACATACTTTAATGAACAGTGACTATGCGATTTATTTTGATTGTAAAGATTATATTAGTATTGATGATTACATCAAAGACCTATTATCAGTAGGAAATGGTAGAAAAGCGCAAATTATTAATTTCAACATTAACTATGTTGATGATCGCTTTGCTAAAACAATTACTAAAATATATTCAAAGCTATTATTTGAATATGCTAAAAATATGGAAAAAAGAGCTTCATTACCATTCCATATAATTTTAGAAGAAGCTCATAGATATGTTCAAAACGATAATGATATCAATCTTTTGGGTTATAATATATTTGACCGTATAACTAAAGAGGGAAGAAAGTACGGAGTTTTACTTGGGCTTATTTCCCAAAGGCCTTCAGATCTATCAGAAACATCAATATCGCAATGTAATAATTTCTTGATTTTTAAAATGCTTCATCCAAGAGATGTTCAGTATATTAGAGAAATGGTTCCTAACATTACTAATGAAATTGTTAAAAGATTAAGAGTATTGCAACCAGGTAATTGTATTGCCTTTGGTAGTGCCTTTCAAGTTCCCGTTCTAGTTAAATTAGATAAACCAACGCCACCTCCATCAAGTAGTAGTTGTGATATTAGTGCAAATTGGTTTATTGATAGAAAATAGTTAAAACTATTTAATAAAGGAGCAATAACTGTGGATTTAAAACAATTACAGAAAGAGATTTGGCAAAATAAAATTGCTAAAGGATTTAACATAACAGATGTTAATAAAGAATTTTGTTATCTTTATGGTGAAGTAGCTGAAGCCTATGAGGCTTACCGAAAAAAGAAAGACGACTTAAACGAAGAATTAGCTGACATTGCTATTTATTTGTTTGGTCTTTCAGAAATGCTTGGTTTTGATTTGCAAACAGAGATTATGAATAAAGTTTCTAAAAATTCCAAAAGAGTATATAAAAATATTGATGGTGTTAATGTTAGAGTTACTGAATAATAACATTAAGATAATATATAAATTATGATTAATTTCATAATTTTTTAATGCCCACTTTCAAACTTAGTCATATACTACAGTGAGAATATGGGGGGAGTTTATGAAATTAAACGAATTAAAGATAGGTGAAGAAGCCATTATTGAAAAAATGGTCGCTAAAGATAATATCCGAAAAAGACTATTAGATATTGGCCTAGTTAAAGGCGCAAAAATAAAACCAATTCTAATTAGCCCGGGCAAAGATATGATTGCTTACCATATTAAAGGTGCTGTAATTGCTATTAGAAAAGATGATACTAAAGATATTGAGGTAAGCCTATGAATGTCGGCTTAGTTGGAAATCCCAACGTTGGGAAAAGTACTATTTTTAACACCTTAACAGGATTAAGACAACATACAGGTAATTGGCCAGGAAAGACTGTTGAAAAAGCTACAGGTTATAAAAAACATAATGGAATAGAATATCAGATAGAAGATCTACCAGGTACATATTCATTAATGGCTCATTCAAAGGAAGAAGAAGTGACAAGAGACTTCATTTACTTTAATAATTATGATGCGTTAATTATCGTTTGCGACGCTGTTTGTTTAGAACGTAATCTAAATCTAGTACTTCAAGTCCTTGAAGTAACTGATAAAGTTGTTGTTTGCGTTAACTTAATCGATGAGGCTAAAAAGAAAGGAATAACCATTGACTTTGAAAAACTATCATCAATTTTAAAAGTACCAGTTATTCCAACCACTGCCAGAAGCGGCAAAGGTATTGATGAATTACTAAACGCTTTAGAGCAAGCATGTAAAACCAAAAAATCAGCTTATAAAGTTGAATATAATGATATAATCAAAGAGGCAATCCAAATAGTAAAGCCAATTATTCGGGAAGAAGTTACAATAAATAAAGATGCCATCGCTTTAAAATTAATCAATAATGATCCAGGCTTTGCTGAAAACTACGAAGTAAAAAACGATAAAATATTAAAAAGTAAAATCAGTGAAGCCAAAGATTATCTATATAAAAAAGGAATTAAAGGTCATGATTTGGAAACAATGATTACCGAAGACATTATTAGTGATTGTGAAAAAATAAGTAGTACAGTCGTTAGTTTTTCAAAAAAAGACTATCAAAAAAGAGATAGAGTAATTGATAGAATTTTAACTGGGAAATTAACAGGTTATCCAATTATGCTTTTAATGCTATTAGTAATATTTTGGATAACTATTACTGGCGCTAACTATCCATCTGAATTACTTTATGACTTTTTCTTTGGACTTGAAAATCATATTATTAATTTTCTTGAATTTTTGCACATACCAGATGTTGTTATAAATTGCCTAGTCTTCGGTGTTTATCGCGTCTTAGCTTGGGTTGTTTCTGTAATGCTGCCACCAATGGCTATTTTCTTTCCACTTTTTACATTGCTAGAAGACTTGGGTTATTTACCACGTATAGCCTTTAACTTAGATAAAGCATTTAAAAAGTGTGCATCGTGTGGTAAACAGGCTTTAACAATGGCTATGGGATTTGGCTGTAATGCCGTTGGCGTTATTGGCGCTAGAATAATTGATTCGCCAAGAGAACGATTAATTGCTATTTTAACTAATAGTTTTGTTCCATGTAATGGCAGATTTCCTATTTTAATTTCAATGATAACGATGTTTTTCATTATTAGTATGGGTAATAGTTCATTAGCCAGTGCGGCAATTTTAACCTTAATGATTTTAATTGGAATTATTATGACATTTATTATGTCTAAAATACTATCGAAAACAATATTAAAAGGAATGCCTTCATCATTCACTTTAGAATTACCGCCTTATCGAAGACCACAAATCGGTAAAGTAGTTATCAGGTCAATCCTTGATCGAACTTTATTTGTCTTAAAAAGAGCAGTGTGTATTTCCGCACCAGCTGGTTTAGTTATATGGCTTATGGCCAATATAAATATTGGCGATGCAAGTATTTTACAAATTTGTTCAGGTGCCTTAGACCCATTTGCTAGATCAATTGGGTTAGATGGTGTTATTTTAATGGCCTTTATTTTAGGCTTTCCAGCAAATGAAATTGTTATTCCAATAATGATAATGGGTTATATGTCTTTAGGTTATATAACTGATTTTGATAACCTATCATCATTAAAAACATTATTTATTGATAATGGATGGACGACATTGACCGCTATTTGTGTTATGTTATTTGCTTTAATGCATTGGCCGTGTTTAACAACCGTTTTCACCATAAAAAAAGAAACTGGAAGTAATAAATGGGCTTTACTATCCATCTTAATTCCAGCACTCACAGGAATTATAGTATGCTTCCTTGTAACTCAAATCTATCATTTAATTTTCTAAAATATCATTTAATAATTCTAGATAATGTATATTGACTTTAGTTTAAATAGTTTATATAATCAAGATTAGAAAAGGATGTTATTATGGAAGAAAAAATTAGGGAAGAATTATTTGCTGAAATGATTTTGCCAGCAAAACGTTATCAAAAACCATTTATTATTACAATGTCTGGACATTGTGGCAGTGGTAAAAGCTATATTAGTAAATTGCTATCACGTGAATTGTCGGTTTATATTATCAGTGGTGATCGCATCAGGGATAAAATTTTATCAATAAATTCTAATTTTGATCCACAGGAATTATATAATATGAAAAACCGTATTAATATTTATATTATAAAGAAATTATTAGAAAATAATGTTTCAATCGTTATGGACCGTAGTGTTTCATCAATGGAACAATTAAATTTAGTAAAACAATTAGCTAATAATGCGATTACGATAAAATTATTATCTGATGATGACACTAATAAAAAAAGAGTTGTAAGTAGAGATAAAATAAATCCTGTAATTACGCCAATTTATGGCGATTATGAAAGCCCATCAGACATTTTAACAATAGAAGCATATGATGAAGTTAAGTCCCGTAAGATATATGATATTCCAGACATTTTGTTTAATTATGAAATAGATACTACTAAGAGTTTAGAAGAAGTTGAAGAACAAGTTATAAAAATTTCCAAACAAATAAAATCAAAGGCTGAATAATCAGTCTTTTTTAATCGTTATTTTTTATCAGCGTACCACTGCAGTTTACAATAAATTAACTAATGCGTTAACGGAAGTTTCGCTATAAAGGCCTTTAGGGGTTGAAATTATTGACATAGGGGGGGGGGGGGGGGTATAATAGCGATAATAATGTAGTAACTAAATCAGTATAGGAGAGTAGTGTAAGTATGAAACAAAAACGTAGGAAACGAAGTAACATAATAATAGTAAGTTTATGTGCGATAGTCTTATGCATGGCAGTAGGGTATGCGGCATTTTCAAGTGTGTTAGATATTAAAGGGACAAGTAGTATAACCAGTACATGGGATGTTGAAATCACAAGCGCGAAAATAAAAGGTACAAAAGGCGAGGCTGAAAACGTTAAGGGTCCAACTTTCGATAGTTTGTCAGCAACAATGGAGGCTAATTTTTATGTTCCAGGTGATGCTATTACATATGAAGTTACTGTTAGTAATTTAGGAACTTTAGATGCCGTTCTAGATTCGATAAAAATAAACCTTGAAGATCAGAATGTCATTTTGTTTACAGTCGATGGTATAAACTCTGGTGAAGAATTGTTAAAAGGGGCATCAAAAACATTTAACGTAACCTTAAAGTATAATGAGGATATTACCAGTCAACCAAGTCTGTCAACAGTATCATTTACAATGAATATGAACTATCTTCAAAAGGGAAATAGTTCAGACTTTTCAGACGCTAATGTTCCAAGTATCGAACAAGGATTGGCAATTAATAGTATAGAATTAACCCCATCAGAAAAAAGCATTAGTGCTAAGATAATAGCCAACCAAGCAAGTGTCTATTATTATTCAATAGATAATGACAAATGGTATGAAAGTATAAACAATACGTATACAATTAACGATTTAAAGCCATACACTGATTATACAGTTTACGTCAAGGCCGAAGATGACGAAGGGAATGTCGTAGTGTCTAGTAAGCAAGTGAAAACTACTGATACCACTAATCCGACTATTAATTATAAATTAGGAACAAATACGGTTGGAGAAAATAATTGGTATAAAGAATTAAATATCGAAGCTGAAGTTAAAGACAATGACCAAGTTAAAGAGGCATTATATTGTATGACAACTAATGATAGTTGTACACCAGATAAAAAATTAACTTTAACTAATAATAAAGGGACTATAGCTTTAGAAAGTAATAGTAAAAAAGAAAAAGTATGTATAACTGCCAGTGACAGAAAAGGAAACAATTATACAAAATGCTCTGATTCCTATCAAGTAGATAGTATAAATCCAACTGTTGATTCACTAACCCTAACACCCGACGATGATACAATGACTATAACCGTTACAGGAACTGATGCACATAGTGGATTATATACTTATTACTACAGTAAAGATGGGGGAGCAACATACGTAAGTAGTTCGAATCCAAATTATACCTTTACCTCATTAGAGGAAGGGGATTATTTAGTAACTGTATACGTTTTAGATAAAGCGGGAAACAAATCAGAACTTGCTGCTAAAACGACAACCATAAGGCATGCTAGTTTCTGTGCCCACAATGACATAAATGACTTAGGTGATTGTGTAGTAGCAACCGAAGCTGGAAATAAAGATGTAGCTGCCGCTAAAACGGCAATAAAAGAAAAAGGAACTCCAAACTTTACAGTAACAAGTCCTAGTATTACATACAGTGAAACCCATGGCAATACTACTTCTAATTATGACTATACAACATTCCACAACATTGGAACAGGGTATACTTTCAATACGGCGACAGGGTACTATACCTTAAAAAATTATACACTAAAAGATCCAACCACCGTTGATTATTCAACAGGCGATTATTATACATGTATTAGTACTAATACTAGTTGTACAACCCTATATAAAATTGTAGGGGCAAGTAGTACTGTAAATAGTTCAACTGGAGTTACAACTTATAGAATAGTAAAATATAATTATGGAACCAGTATAAAAAGCTATGATACCAGTGAGTCAGGATTATATGCAACAAGTGATGATAATGGAACAAGCTATTATTATAGAGGAGCCGTTGGTGGAAACTATGTAAAATTTGCCGATAAATACTGGAGAATAATTAGAGTAAATGGTGATGGAACTGTCAGAATGATATACGATGGAACTGCGGCTCATCAAAATGGTGAAGCAAGTAGTAATAGACAGGTTACGACTTCTGCCTTTAATTCATGGTGGAGTGATAATGGTTATGTTGGTTATATGCATGGTGACATGAGTAATAACGAAATAACTGAATATAATCTGGCCTTCACATATACAGGTTTATCAAATACAGCTAAATACTATTTTGGAACTAGTTATACTTATGATAAAGCTAGTAATGCCTTTAAATTATCTGGGGATTTAACCGCTGAAACATTAGCTGAATACAATACCAACCATAATAATGCCAAACTTTATTCATGTTTTTCTACTTCAACTGCAGGAACATGTCAAAGATTAGTACACATTCAAAAATATGTAAGTCCAACTTCAATGAGTGTTACAGCTGTTGAATACTCAAGTCCTTCATATAATGAAGCCCATGCTAATCAAAGTAATAGTACTATGAAGACGTATTTGGATAATTGGTACAAAAGTAATTTAAACACATATAATGATAAAATATCAAAAGAAGCAGTGTTCTGTAATGACCGAACAAAATCAAGCCATAATAGTGGTTTATATCAAAACACAGGGTATGGAATAACCCCAACAATTTATGGATATGATCGTTTCTACTCGTGGGATGGAGCAGCTAAAGGGCCAAGATTAACATGCCCACAAAGTAATGATAAATTTACCGTATCAAGTACGACTGGAAACGGAGCCTTAACTTATCCTGTAGGATTAATTACAGCCGATGAAGTAAACATGGCAGGTGGAAAAACAAGTGCGCAAAATTTATTGTATTACTTGTATTCGGGCACAACCTACTGGACCATGTCGCCGTCCCACTTCAACGATTGGTGCGGTGCCAGCGAGTTCTACGTCACTGGTGCAGGTGAGCTCGCGGGCAGCAATGTGAGCAATGGCTACGGCGTCCGCCCCGTTATCAATCTAGATCCTAAAAATCTAACATTCACAGGATCTGGAACCATGGAAGATCCGTTTGTTGTTTCGTAAGAAACAACTTTCTTCTAACATTATCTAGTATAAATGGTCAAAAATGACTCTTCATTTTTGACCCGGGATTAATCTACAAAGTGGTAGTTAATCTGTCGCCGTCCCTCTTCAACAACAATTCCAACGCTAACGAGTTCATCGTCAACAACGCAGGCGAGCTTACGAACACTGGTGTGAACAATGGCTACGGCGTCCGCCCAATTTCCTACTACAATTAGTGATCATTTACTAATGAACCGAGAAGTTACGCGGCTATGGCTAATAACGAGAGGAAGTAATTGCTAACGCAATAATCATTTGCTAGATTGGAAACAAGGTTAGTCCCTTGCTAATAAGCTAAATATAAGATATAGACGTTATATAACTTTGTTTATGTAACTATTGCTATATTATTTAGTAAGGAATACTTAAGTGTTCCTTACTATTAAATATTTGGAGGGCCATATGAAACTATATGATATTTATACCGATTTAAAATCCAATTTTATGGATGCAGTAGTATTGACCAAAAGTGGTAAATTCTATGTCACCTTTGATAATGATGCCTTGCTCTTAAGTTATTTATTTAAATATAAAAAAATAAATAATAAAGTAGGTTTCCCTGATACTTCTTTACCAACCATTCTCAAAAAATTAGAAGAAAATGACATAAGTTATATTGTCGATGACGAGTTTAAATATATTAGCGAGGATAGTAAATATTATGTTTTATTACAAAAAGCCAATGAAGATTTGATTGTTACTAATATGTGTGGAAGTCTTGTGATGAAAATAAAAGAAAAAGTAAGTGAAGATTTTGCTAATTACGAAAAGATAAGGAAGTTAATTGATGAATTATAATTTTAAAGTATTAAATAATTCTTACAAAACCATTAACTATATTAATAAAATTCTTCCAAACTTTCCTAAAAAAGAAGTTGTATTAAAACAAAATATTGAAAAGACTTGTTATGAAGTTATCGAAAATATATTTGCTTATAACATCAATGAGAGTACTCGTATTAAAGATAAAAACATTAAAGATTTACTCATCAATTTATCAATGCTAGATTTCTATGTACGAGTTTCTTATGACAAAAAGATTATCAGTAAACATCAGTTTGAAGTTGTTAGTCGTTTTATAACAGAAATCAAAAAGATGGTTTATGGTTTAAAAAAGAGAGAGGTAGTTGCCAATGAATAAAAAGAAAGTAATAATAATTTCCCTTAGCCTTATTATCATTGCTTTTCTTATTTACGTTTTCTTTATTAAGAAAAATGAACCTGTACAAATTGAAAAACAAACAGTTAAACATGAGACAGTTGAGTCTATCTATAAGACTGTTAAAGTTAATGATTGTACAGAGCTTGTTAGTTATGATAAAGATACTAACGTAAATGAGATGACCACGGAATCTATACTTTACTTAATATTTAATCAAATGAAAAAAGATAAAGTTTTAAAAGATAGTATTGAATTAAAAGAATATCAAGTTTCAGCTAGTAAAGTTTTTCAACAAGATCTTTGGCCTAAAGAGTTTAAAAACTATATATATGATGGATATAGTTATAGTTTAAATGGGGATACAATAACAAGAGAAAAAAAGAAGTGTTCTAGTCAAAAATATGTTTCAAAACTTTATGGATATAGTAGTAAAGATGAGACTTTGGAAGTTGATGTCGCCGTAGCTTATATTAAAAATAATAAAGTTTATGATTTAAAGAATAATGAAATAGGGGATTATGATAAAAATAATATTAATAAAATTTTAGACAAAGGTACTATTCAAGTATATAATTATGTTTTAGAAAATGGTAATTATTATTTAAATAGTATTGGTAGTAAATAATGGCAGTATGTTATGATGATATTTTATCAATTGATAAAATAATTGAAGTGTATAGAAATATCCGTTCAAACACCTGCCATAAAGAAAAGCTGGTTCGTTTTGAACTAGCTTTTTCTTGTAATGTTGTAAAAGTATTTGATACCTTAAATGAAAGAAAATATTTTCATCATCGCTATAATCTTTTTCTAATTTCCAAGCCTAAATATCGTATTATTATGAGTGAAATCATGTATGATAAAATCGTAAATCATCTTGTTAGCAAATATATTTTACTTCCAGTTTTAACCCCTAAGCTCATTGAAATGAATGTAGCCACCAGAAAGGACAAAGGAACAAAAGCCGGTATTTACTATACAAAAAAATATATAAATACACTCAAACAAAATCACGATAAAGTATATGCCCTAAAATGTGATATCAGTAAATATTTTTATAATATAAATCATGAAATACTTTTAGAAAAATTAAATAAAGATATAGACGATCCCGAAATATTAAGTTTAATTTCTAATATTGTTCATAGTACTGATGAAGAATATATAAATATTCACATCGACCGAATGATTAATAAAGAAATAAATAGATTAAAGGAAATTAAAGCTCCCGATTTAGAAAATAAAATAAAACAATTGAAATCATTACCACATTATATTAAGGGTAAAGGCCTACCAATTGGTAATGAAACCAGCCAGATTTTAGCAATCTACTATTTAAATCATTTAGATCATTATGTAAAAGAGCAACTAAAAATAAAGCATTACGTCAGATATATGGATGATTTCATTTTATTTCATCACGATAAAGAATATCTAAAAGAATGTCTTGAAAAAATCAAAATAGAATTGGACAAAGTTAAATTAACCTTAAATAAGAAAACCCAAATTTATGACTTAGACAAAGGCATGAACTTCTTAGGTTATAAATTTAAATTAAATGATAAAAGATTAATTACGCTTATAAATAATCAAACAAAAAAACGTGTTAAACGCAAACTAAAACGACTTAAAAAGCAAAATGCTCCTAACTACGAATTAGTAAAAGCTAGTTACAACGGCTACTTTATTAAAGCAAATAGTAAAGGATTTTTATATAAAGCGAAATTTTAAAAGGTAGATTAATTATCTACCTTTTTACCTTGATAAGAATTCCTTTTTACCATTTCCTTATCAATATCATTAAGAACGCTAACTTTTTTAGTTAACCAAGTAGGCGCAACCAAGTCAGAAGCCATTGGATCACCAGTTAGTCGTTCAATTACTATTTTAGAATTTAAATGTTCAAGTTGATCACAAACTATGTTTACATATTCTGCTTCAGAAAGAAGACTAAAAGGTTTCTTTAAATATAATTTTTCAAGAGGTGTTTCTTTAAGTATGCCAAGCATGTGAATTTTGATTCCATCAATTCCAATTTTGCTTAAGTGCCTAACGGTTTCAATCATCATCTCTTTAGTTTCATAAGGAAGTCCATTAATAATATGTGCAACGACAAAAATATTCCTTTTCTGTAATTCCTTAACCATATTATCAAAACATTCTAAATCATGACATCGATTAATTAATCTAGTAGTTTTTTCATGTATTGTTTGCAATCCAAGTTCGATGGTTAAAAAAGTCTTTTTGTTAAGTTCCTCTAAATAATCTAAGCAATCTTTATCAATCGCATCTGGCCTTGTTGCAATCGCCAAGCCCACGACGTTATCTAATTTCAAAATAGTTTCGTATTTTTCTTTTAAAACCGAAAGTGGGGCATAAGTATTAGTTCGCGCTTGAAAGTATCCGATATATTTAGCCTTTGGCCATTTTCTATGCATCATGGTTTTAACCTCCTCAAACTGTTTTAGTAAGTCATCGGTAGGCTTTCCGGCATATTCTCCGCTACCAGTTTTAGAACAATAAATGCATCCCATATGCCCAACTTTACCATCGATATTCGGACAGGTAAATCCCGCATTTAAGCTAACTTTAAAAACCTTAGAGTCAAATTTATGTTTATAAAAATAATCTAAAGTATGATATCTTTTATTAGTATCTGAATAAGGAAATCCATTCATAAAAATTCCTCCTTAAGCTATAAACTATTTTACCATAAAACTCATTCAAATTTCTTAAAAGATTAAAAATATATTTTTAAAGTGCATATCCTTATTATAAGGAAAGCTTTAAAACAAAAAGTTTTCTAGTTTGATTTTGTGTGAAAATGTTATGAAAAATGGAATTTTTTCACAAAAAAACTTTATATTATAAGGAAACTTTGATATAATTACCATGGGAGGTAGAAAAAAGTGAAAAGGAATTTACTTAAAGCAATTGGAATATCTTTCTTAATTTTTGTCGTTCTTAGTTGGATAATTCCAGTCGGCACTTATTCTAATGGTGAATTCACCAAGGGTAGTGTTGATGCTGTTGGTTTGTTTGATTTAGTAAATGTTCCAGTTTCAACTTTACTTACATTTGCTTTATATATTGCAGTATTTGCATGTATAGGCGGATTATATGGAGTAATGGAAAAAACAGGAGCATTAACAAGTTGGGTTGAAAAAATAAACAAGAAATTTAGTGGTAAAGAAAAAGGATTCTTAATCTTTACAATTATCTTCTTTGTTGTTCTTTCATCAGTAACTGGGTTAGTATTACCATTATTTGTCTTGGTACCATTATTTGCCATGATTTTATTCGCAATGAATTATGACAAAGTTACCGCTATGGCATCAACTGTAGGAGCAATGTTAATTGGTTCTGTATGTTCAACATATGGTTTCAATATAACAGGATATACTAAAAACATTTTAACTTTAGACATGAACAATGAAATCTGGGCTAAAGTAGTATTATTAGTACTTCTTACAGCTGCCTTAATTTTCTTCGTTTTGAAATTTCAGGATAGAAAGGCTGCCAAAGTAGCTGCACCTAGGAAAGAAGCAAAAGTAGAAAAAGAGGAAAAGAAAGAAGTTAAAGCGCCTGCTAAAAAAGAAACAAGTCAGGCTAAAAAAGCACCAGCTAAAAAGCCGGCTGCTAAAAAACAGGCAAACAAAACTAAAAAAACGACAACCAAGAAGACAACACAAAACATGGCTGTTGCCAAAGATGTTAAAAAGGTTAAAGATGCTAAAAGCGTTAGTATCATCCCATTAGTAATTATCTTTGTATTAATGCTTGTAATTACTATGGTTGGTATGTATAACTGGTATTATGCATTTGGAATCAATGTATTTAACGACATTCATACTAGTATTATGAGCGTTAAAATAGGTGATTTCCCAATCTTTGAACACTTATTAAGTGGCATTAGTCAAATCGGTTATTGGGGTAACGTTGAATTCATCATTATGATGGTATTCGCTGCTGTTATAATCGCATTTATTTACAAATTAAAAGTAGGACAATTCGTTGAAAGCTTTATAGCAGGTGTTAAGAAAATGTTACCAACTGCTATCTATGCCGCTTTAGCAAGCTTAATTTTAACAGTGTTATATCAAGCTTCATATAGTGGTACTGGAACTATAACTGATACAATGTTCAATGCAACAATGGGTATGTCAGATGGCTTCAATGTTTTAACTACTGGACTTACTGCATTCTATGGAAGTTTCTTCTACAATGATCTATATTATTTATTATCTAGTATGGCTGCATACTTAACTAGCTTCGATGCTGGTTCATTAACAATTGCAGGTTTATTAGTACAATCAATTTATGGATTAGGAATGATCATATTCCCAACAAGTGTTATTCTAATTGCTGGTCTTAGTTATTTCGATGTATCTTGGAAACAATGGTTCAAATACATTTGGAAATTCGCTTTAGCAGTTCTACTAATTGTTTTATTAGTTTGCTGCATACTAACAGTTATGTAATAACAAAAGAAAGCTAAAATAGCTTTCTTTTTTTCATTTAATTTTCACTTGACATTCATTTTGTTTTCACCAAATACTTTTATAATTTTTATATAAAATATGAGGTGTATTGTGTGAAAAAAAATCTATTAAACTTATTAAAAAGATATAAGCATCCTTTAGTTTTTTTGTTAGCGATTACGGTTTTTGCTTTTGCCTTCACTACCCACATTTACCCTAAAGTAAAAGCTAAATTATTAGAAGATGAAACTTGGCTTAGGGCAAATATAAATATAAAGCTAGATCAAACATTAGGGGATAATATTTATGTTATTGACGCTCCAGACGATGTTGATATTTTTACTGAGACTTACCAAAAAATAATTGAAGATAAAATTAATAAACAATTAAAAAAAGGAAATTATACCTTTGATAGTCCATTAATTATTTTAAACCCTTATGGAACAAACAATACGGGATTAAATATTTATTATACTGATGACACTGATGCTACATTATCATATACGATAAAAGCAACAGGTACTAATGATTATTCACAAACCTTAACTAAAAAAGAAAATTCTAATTATGAATATCAAATTATAGGCTTAGTTAGTAGCAAAACTAATATCATTGATTTAAAGTTAATGGCAAATGGTCAAACAATTAAAACTAATAAAATAAAAATAAAAATGCCTAAAAGTGAATCTAAAGTTGATGCAAAATTAGATACTGAAAAAGGTAAAAGTAAGAAATCTTTAACAGACGGCTTATATGCTTTATTGGGACATGATAAAAGCTTTAATTCTAATATTTATCTTTATGATAATGATGGAGTTTTAAGAGCAGAATTAGGCTTAAAGTCATATCGTACTGATCGCATAATTTTTGAAGACGATTATATGATTTATTGTTATAAAAACAACGGATTCATTAAAGTTGACAGTACCGGCAAAATTATTGATTTTTATGGTATTAAAGGGTATACAATGCATCATGATTTTGTTTATGATGAAATTAACAACAAACTAGTTATTTTAGCTAACAAAAACAAAGAAGACACAATCGAAGATTATGTAATCGCTTTAGATTTAGAGACAAAGGAAGTTTCAGAATTACTAGATATGAAAGACTATTTTAAAGATTATTATGATACCGCAGAAATTCCCGAAGAAGGTAATACCTATGGTGGTGATGAACTTGACTGGATTCACTTAAATAGTCTTCAAATAATAAATGGTAAAGATATTTTATTAAGCGCTAGGGAAATTAGTTCAATCATTAGAATAAATGACGTCTATGAAAATCCAACATTAAAATATATTTTAGCTGATGAAAGCATGATTGATGAATCAAGTTACGAAGAATATAGCTATACCAAAATAGGGGACTTTACTTCCCATGCGGGACAGCACACGGTTACTTATACTGAAGATGATAGTTTAGAGGATGGTCAATATTATATAACCATTTATAATAATAACTATGGTGGTGCTAGAACACGACCGAACTTTGATTGGTCAAATTATGAAGGTGTTGGAACTTATGAAAAAGGTACCAACTCAAAGTTTTATAAATACCTAATTGATGAAAAAACTAAGACTTATACTTTAATTCAAAGCTTTAACGTTCCATATTCCAGTATTGTTAGTAGTATTGAATATTATAAGGAAAATATCATCACAAGCTCTGGGAAAGACCACTCATTTGGCGAATATGATAGTGATGGAAACTTAATCATACAATTTAACTATACATCCAAAAAATACGCATATAGGGCATTTAAATACGATTTTAATGGTATTTGGTTTCAATGATAATGAAAGCTAACAGCTTTCTTTTTTTGCCAAAAACTTTCTCTATAAAAATATGACAAAATATGATAAAATTATATAAGGTGGTAAGATGGAAAAAACATTTGAATATAAACTAGACGGCGACAAATATAATGTTGAAGTAGTTTGCAAAAACAATAAAAATACCTATATTAAAATCAAAGATGATTTAACCATCTATGTTACAACTGGATTTTTCACTTCAAAAAGAGATATTAAAGCTATGCTTAATCGTGAAGAAGATTTTTTAAGAAAAGCGTTAAATAAAGTAAAGCACAAGCAAGAGCGCGAGCAAGACTTCTATTATTTGGGCGACAAATATGATATAATAATAGTACCATTTAACGATATCGAAATCGATGGTAACAAGATATATACACCGAGTGAAACAAAATTAGAAAAGTGGCTTTCTAAACAAACAAAAAAAGTATTTGAAGAAAGATTAGAAGCCTGCTATAACTTATTTGATGAAGATATTCCGTATCCAAAATTAAAAATCAGGTCGATGAAAACAAGATGGGGTGTTAATCATAAGCTAGATAGTTCTATTACCCTAAATGCAAAGCTAATCCGTTATGATCTTAAAATTATCGATTATGTAATTATTCATGAATTGAGTCATTTTGTTCATTTCGATCATTCAAGGGCATTTTGGAATACTGTTGAATACTATATGCCGGACTATAAAAAAGCTGTTAAAACATTAAAAGAATAGAGGTGGTAATTAATGAAAAAAAATTTAGTATGTTTTGCCCTATGTCTTCTTTTATTTATCCCATTAAGCGTTCAAGCCGAAACTTTAGATGAATATGTTGCTAAAGCCGAAAAAGCCTTAAAGTCTTCACAATCAACTAAACAAAAAAAGCAAATGACTGAAGAGGAAAAGAAAAAAGCCTTAGCCGAAAAAGAAGAGATAACTAAGAAAATTCAAACAATCCAAACCGACATCACCAAATTAGAAACTGATATTAAGAATTTGGAAGCATCGATTAAAAATAAAGATAAAGAGATCAAAGAAATATTAAAGTTTGTCCAAATCACAAGTGGAGAATCAGTTTATTTAGAATATGCCTTTGGCGCAAGCTCATTTACTGATTTTATTTACCGCGTTTCAGTGGCCGAACAATTATCAAGCTATAATGACGATTTAATTACTGGCTATAATAAAGACATTAAGACTTTAGGACAAAAACAAAAAGATTTAGCAGCCAAAGAAATTGAGTTAAAGGAACAGCAAAAGAAATTAAATGAATTAATTCAAAAACTATCAAAAGAAATCGATGAATTAAACGACACCGCTCAGTCATACGATGCTGAATATAAAAACCTAATGAATTATGTTAATCTTTTAAAAAATAAAGGATGTAAGGGTTATGAAGATATGTCTGCCTGTGAAGCTAGATTAAATCCGCCAGCTGTAAGTGGTGGCGGCGGAAGCGGTGGAGGAAGTAGTAGCGGTAGTGGGGGAGTTACTGGCGGCGGTAATGCCAATGGCTTCTACATTCCTTTAACTAATGGACGAGTAACACAAAACTATTACGGTAAAAGTCATAATGCTATCGATATAACTAATTATGAAGGTGCTCCTGTGTATGCTATTACTACTGGAACTGTAATTACTGTTTCCCGTAATCAATCATGTGGGAAAAATATTGTTTATATTCTTCATAATGTTAATGGTCAAATGTATACAACAGTTTACTATCATTTAAAAACAACTAATGTTAGTGCAGGTCAAACCGTTTACTATACTACTCAGATCGGAACTCAAGGTGGTAATCCAAGTTATGATAGTTGTACTACTGGGTCTCACTTAGACTTCAAACTGTTTAAAGGAAGATATTTAAAAGACTTCTTCTCATTAAGTAATGGGCCACACATGAACCCAAGAGTGTGGTTAACTCAACTACCTGGTGAGGGAAAACGTTTCACTAGTAGATAGAAAAGGGTGAATAAATGCGAAAATATTGTTATTTAGTTCTAACTATTGTTATATGCTTTGCTTTATCAATCCAAGGTGTTAATGCAAAAGAATTAACCCTTAATCAATTAGAAGCTCAGGCAAAAGCTAATAGAGATGCTTATAATAAAGCTAAAGAGCAAAAAGCTCTTACTGAAACTGAAAGAGCCCAAGCAACAAAGCAAAAAGCTGAAGTAGAAAATGAAATTAAAAGTATCGATGCCGAATTAAAGACTATTGAAACTGATATTACCAAACTTCAGGAATCTATGAAAGTTAAAGACAAAGAAATTAAAGAGCTTATGAAATTTGTTCAAGTGTCAAATGGTGACTCTGCTTATTTAGAATACGCTTTTGGTGCAAGCTCATTTACCGATTTTATTTATCGTGTTTCTGTAGCTGAACAATTATCAAGTTATAATGATAAATTAATTAAAGAATACAATGAAAATGTCAAACAACTAGAACAAAAACAAAAAGAACTTGCAACCAAACAAAATGAACTTTCTAAAAAACAACAAGAACTTACAGTTTTAGAAGCCAAATTAAACAAAGAAATTGAAACCTTGCAATCAGGAATGATAAGCAAAGATCAAGAATATAAAACCCAAATTAATTTAATTAACAGTATGAAAAAACGTGGATGTAGTGGGAATGATACTATATCAAGTTGTCAAAGAACTATCAATAATGGTGGTAATATTCCAAGCGTTAACGGAACTTATATGCCAATTTCTAGTGGCTATGTTACTAGTGATTATGGCTGGCGTGTTATTGGTGGAACAAGCGAATTCCATACCGGTATTGACTTTTCAAGAAGTATTGCTGGTGATAGTGTTTATCCGATTGCCGATGGAGAGATTATTATGCTTGATAATAATCCAACTTGTGGAAATCACATAGTATACGTTAAACACAATATCAATGGTCATTCATATATCACTTCTTACTGGCACCTTTCAAGCTGGTCAGTTAGCGTTGGTCAAAAAGTCTCTTATACCACTAAAATAGGCTCGATGGCTGGACGTAATTCAGTTGATCGATGTTCTGGTGGTATCCATGTCCATCTTAACTTATTTGATAATAAAGGTAATAGCTGGGAAAATAGAGTTATAGCTGGAGGCAATCCTAATAGTGGACGTATTAACCCACGAACAGTGGCTCCACAAATTCCCGGACATAATGGTTATTTTAGTCACAGATAGAGGAATAAAGTTTCCTCTTTTTTTTGACAAATTATTATCATTTTATTTCGTTATAATATAAAAAGGTGATATAATGAAAGTAAAGGTTTTTGACGAAAGCCATGAAAAAGATTTAGAAAAGTCAATTAATGACTTTATATCTGATAGCGAGCCAGAAATAATCGATATTCACTTCTCCGTAGCTGTGACAACATATGGGGAAGAACAGATATATTGTTTTTCTGCGCTTATCGTTTATAGATAGGGTGATGTTATGAAGAAAAATAGCTTTCTCGCTGGAGCAGCTATTTCAACTATTGGAATAATAATTTGTAAATTTATCGGTCTTGTTTACGTTATCCCATTTTATGCGATAATTGGTGTTCAAGGTGGTGCCCTTTACAGTTATGCTTATTCAATTTATAACATGTTTTTAAATTTAGCGACAAGTGGTATTCCTGTTGCTATGAGTAAAGTCGTAAGTGAATATAATAGTTTGAAATATTTTAACACCAAGGAAAAGACCTTTAAAACCGGTCTTAAAATAATTGGTGTTTTAGGTGTCTTAGTCTTTTTAATCCTAGTTATTTTTGCCCCTCAAATTGCCTATCTAATAATTGGTGATGTTAAGGGTGGTAATTCAATTGAAGACGTAACCTTAGTTATTAGAATAATAGCCACAGCTATTTTAGTTGTTCCATTTTTGAGTGTTTCCAAAGGTTATCTTCAAGGGCATAAAATTATGCAAGTTTCATCTGTCGCAAACATCTTAGAACAGATCGTTAGAGTTATTGTTATTTTAGGTGGTAGTTTCTTTGCTTTAAAAGTATTCCATGCCTCAGTAACAACAGCTGTTGGTATTGCTGTTTTTGGCGCTACAGTAGGTGCTATTGCCGCATATTTCTATGTCGCAAGTAAAATTAAGAAAAATAAAAAAGAATTAAATCGGACTGCTCCAGTAACGAGAGATGAAGCCAAGATAACTACTAAAGACGTGGCTAGAAAAATCATTTTCTATGCCTTACCATTTGTTGTTATCTCTGTTCTTCAATCAGCGTTCACTATGGTTGATGTTTTTACAGTTGTTAAATCATTAGTATCTTTAGGCTATACTACAGCAATCAGTGAAAATGTTTTAAGCGTTTTGGCTACTTGGGGAAGTAAACTAAACATGATTGTCATGTCAATATCTACCGGTATTGTTATGAGCTTAATCCCAACCATTGCTGCCGCTTATGCTATTAAAAATTATAAAGAAGTTCATGCCAAAATAAATCAAGCTTTACAAACATTACTTTTAGTTACTGTGCCTTTAGCGGTTGGTATTAGCTTTATGGCTTCTGACGTTTGGACCGTTTTCTATGGTTATAATGAACTTAATATATCAATCTTTAGATTGCTAATTCTATCACAGATTCCACTTTCAATAAGTTCAGTTATGGTCAATACTAATCAAACCATGAATAATACTAAAGAAACAATCATCGCTTTAGGCGGTAGTGTTTTAGCTAAAATATGTTTAAATGTTCCAATGATGCATTTATTTGATATGATGGGAATTGAAGCTTATTATGCTCCAATTGCTTTAAACATGATTATCGATACCTTATGTAGTCTGTTCTTATTAAGAGTGATCAAAAAGAAAACAAATATCAGTTATCTCAAATCAGCAAGAACTTTAATTAAAGTAACATTCTGTACTGCTATTATGATTGTTAGTTTAATGATTATCAATTTATTCATTCCAAATATAACTTCATCAAGATTTATTGCTATTCTTCAAATAATATTATATGGAGTAATTGGCGTTATTGTTTATTTCATTGTTGCCTATAAATCTAAAACAATTGATGAAATATTAGGTAAAGGTGCTGTTAAAAAAGTACTTATTAAAATAAAAAGTAAATTTACTAAAAAAGTAGGATAAATAAAAATGGACGATTTAAAGCAAAATATTATTTCTAGTATTAAACTTCACTAGTAAAATATTCTAAACTATTTATTATAACTTTATGGGGATATTTTAGAAGTAGAAAAGCAATTATAATTGCTTAAAACGTTTTATCAAAACAAGATTTAAAGATTAAAAAATCATTGAAGATACTAAAAAAATTGCCATTAAAATAAAACCAAAATATAAAGATTAACAATTTGACTATTAAAATCATTTATGGTAGTATTATGCCAGATTAAAAGAATTAAAAAGAGGGGAAGTGCGATTGTGGAAAAATTAAGTTTTTTTGAAAAATTAGGCATTCTTGGTCAAAATATTCTCGCACACCCTATTTTTATATGCCTTTTATTATTGCCGGTATTATTAATATTTTTTAATAAAAAAATAACTAAAAAAGCCGTTGTTTTAATTTATATAGCTGTTATTTTAGTAGTTCTTTTTGTCGGTAATACAACTTTATTTGAACTTTTTGATAATGTGGTCGATGGCATATTCATGACCTTATATTTTCCAAACTTTATTACATTATTTATCGTTGAAGTTTTATCTGCAGTTATTACTTTGATTACGTTTTTAAGAAAAGATACAACCAAAATAACAAAGATTATTAATATAACAGGATTTGCGATTATCCAAACCTTATTTTGTTTAGTATTAACGGTTATCCAAGTTAATGATATTGATATATATAAAGAAAATGCTTTATATGCCAGTAGTGATGTTTTGACGTTAATGCAACTTCTAATGGGAACCTTTGCGCTTCAAATTATAACTTTAGTTGTCGTTCATGCTATTGATAGAATAACGGCCAGACTGGACGCTAAAGAAAATGGTACTAGTATTGATATTCAAAAGCAAATAGAAGGACTAAAGGAAACAAAAACAACACTTCCAGAGGGTCGAATAACTCATGCTAAAGTAGAGCCTGAAGTTAAAATAATAATTAAAGAGCCGGAAGTAAAACTCTCACCAATTATTCCCGTAAAACCTCTAGATAAAAATTTGATCAAAGAAGAAAAAATCAAACCAATTGATTTAAATGAAGAGATAATAAAAGAAGAGCATAAACCCGATTTATTAAAACCAATGGATGACCCCAAACCTTTTATTAGTCCAAAAGCTCCCACCGTTAAAGAAGTTATTAAACAAAAGGTGCCAGAGCCTACTGAAGCGCCAAAAACAATTGAGCCGGTAACTACAGAATCAGTCTCTTCTTTTGAAAACTTTAAGCCAGAGTACCCAGAGAAAAAAGCTCCGGCAGTAACCGAAATGGCACCAGTTATTAAAAAGGAAAAATTAAAGCCAATTGAAACAATAATCATACCAACATCTGTTGAACCTTTAAAGGTAGAAACAACTCCAATGGTTAAGAAAGAAGATCCAATAATTAAAGAGCCACAGATTCCTGTTATTCCAGCGCCAGTTATTAAAGAAACACCAATCATAGCTCCGGTAATTTCTGAACAAGCTCAAGAAGAAAAAGAACTTATTACTAATTTAGAGATTATTGATTTCGATAAGACTGTTAAAGCGTTAAAAAATTTAAAAACTGTATATACCTTATAGAAAAGCTTAATAGCTTTCTTTTTTTACAAAAAAATAGAAAACTATTATTTCAAGTTTTCTATTTCCTTTTTAAATAAAAAATTTGTTGATTAAAACAATAGATATCTGCTCAATATAAACATAGAATATAAGTGAAAGGAGATAAATATGTTCGGCAATTTTGAAGAAGAAGCAAGAAAGACTCTCGTTGTAGCAAAAAAAGAAATGCAAGACTTAAATCATCCTTATGTATCTTCTGAACATCTATTATTAGCTATCTTAAAAAGTGATAATGAAATCACAGAAAGATTAGAAGAATACGATTTAACATATGAGGTGTTTAAAAAAGAAATAATTAAAATAATTGGTAAAGGTTCAAAACCAAGTGAATATTTTCTATATACTCCCTTGTTAAAGAGAATCATTGAAAATGCCAGTTTAGATGCGAAAGAAAATAATAATGGTATCGTTACTATTAACCATCTTTTTTCAAGTTTATTAGAGGAAGGCGAGGGTGTTGCCATTAGAGTTTTAATTGGTATGGATATCGATATCGATGAACTTTATAATGATTTTAGCTATCGCTTAACTAGCAAACAAAGTTCTAAAAAACTATTACTAGAAGAATTAGGTGTTGATTTAAATAAAAAAGCTTTAAATGGCGATTTGGATCCCGTAACTGGTAGAGATAAAGAAATAAAAAGAGTTTTAGAAATTCTATCAAGGCGTACTAAAAACAATCCGTTATTAATTGGTGAAGCTGGTGTTGGAAAAACGGCCATTGTTGAAGAACTTGCCAGTATGATTGTTAAAGGTGATGTTCCAATGGCTTTAAAAAACAAAAGGATTATTAGCCTAGATATGGCAACAAGCGTTGCAGGGACTAAATATCGTGGAGAATTTGAAGAAAGAATGCATAAGATTTTAAAAGAAATTGAAGAAAACGATGACATCATTTTATTCATCGACGAAGTTCATACCTTAGTAGGTGCGGGTGGCGCTGAAGGCGCAATCGATGCTTCAAATATATTTAAGCCAGCCCTAGCTCGTGGTAAATTAAGATGTATTGGAGCTACAACTACCGATGAATATAAAAAATATATTGAAAAAGATAGTGCCTTAGAAAGACGTTTTCAAAAGGTAACAATCGAGGCACCAACTAAAGAGACGGTTAAAGAAATATTAATGAATTTAAAAGAAATTTATGAAGGGTATCACAAAGTTTCAATTGATGAAGAAATAATTGATTTAATTATTAGCCTTTCAGAAAAATATATTTATAACCGTAACCAGCCAGATAAATCTATTGATATACTAGATGAAGTCTGCGCTAAAACAAGTCTTAAAGAAAGTAAAAACCTTATTCAGTATAAAGAGTATAATAAAAAATTAAAAGAGATTATTAAATCTAAAAAACAGGCAATTATTGATAATGATTTTAATAAAGCATCTGAATATAAAAATGAAGAATTCAAACTGATGAATGAAATTAATACTCTAGAACTTACACTTTATAAAAAAAATAATAAAAAAGTTACAAAAATGGATGTTGCAAATGTAGTTCATAGTAAAACAGGTATTCCTATTTATGAATTACTAAATGAAAAGAAAGCAATCATTAAACAAACCGAAACTTTAATTAAACATAATTTAATTGGTCAAGATGAAGCAGTTAAAAGTGTGTGTAACATTGCAAAAAAAATAAAATTAGGACTTAACGATAAGTGCTATTCAATGTTATTTTGTGGTCCTTCAGGGGTGGGGAAAACAGAACTAGCCAAATTATTTGGTGATAATTTAGTCGGTTCAAAAAACGTTATTAAATTAGATATGAGTGAATACCGTGAAGCGCACAGCATTAGTAAAATTGTAGGTGCGCCTCCAGGTTATATTGGTTATGATGATAATACTAATATTTTAGAAGAAATAAAAAACAAACCATATTCTGTCTTAATTTTAGATGAAATCGAAAAAGCTCACACAGATATTACTAACTTATTCCTTCAGGTATTAGACGAAGGGATAATAAAAGATAGTAAATCAAATATTGTTAGATTTGATAATGTAGTTATTATCATGACTTCAAATGTTGGTTTCCATGACATTAATGTTGGCTTTAATTCTGAAAACAAAGTTAAAACAAAATTAAATGATAAATTTTCTATTCCATTTATGAATAGAGTAGATAATGTTATCACCTTTAATAATTTAAAGGAAGAAGATATTATTAAAATAATTAATCTTAAAATAAAAGATCTAAAAGAAAAATATAAAGACAAAATTGAGATAAAATTAGCTGCAAAAGTAATTACTGAAATAGCAAAACTATCAAATTACGAAGAGTATGGTGCAAGAAAAATTAGAAAAGTTATCAAAGATGAACTAGAAACTCAAATCGTTGAAGCATTAATTGATAATGAAGAAAGTGTATATATAAAAGAAATTGGTCAAACTGTTTAACTTTAGTTAAAAATAACTAAAGTTTTTTTGTTAATTAATTGTCAATTATTTTATGTGCTATTGCGCGTGCCGGAGATATAGGATATAATGAATATAAAGTAAAAAATAGGGAAAACTAAACCTAGCTAGTATAAGTAGGAGAGATAATATGAATGATAAAAAGAAAAGAAATATAATAATAGGAAGTTTGTGTGCCGTAGTTTTATTAATGACTGTTGGTTATGCAGCCTTTCAAACAGTATTAAATATAAAAGGAACAAGTAATATAACAAGTAGCTGGGATATAAAGATAACAAATGTAGAAAGCAAAAATATAACTGGAACAGCAAGTAATAATGGTAATCCAAGCTTTGAAAACTTATCGGCAACCTTTAAAACAAATTTACAGTCTCCAGGCGATAGTATAGAGTATGATATAACTGTAAAGAATGCTGGAAGTTTAGATGCTAAACTGGACAATGTAACTTTAAGTGATACGAATAATCCAGCAATCAAGTTTACTTCAACAGGAATGACAAAGGGAGATATTATAACAGCAGGTAATACAGGAATATTAACAGTAAAAGTAGAATACTTAAGTACAACGAGTGAACAACCAACAAATACAAGTTCAACTTTAACTGTAGATTTGGACTATAGTCAAGCAACAAGCAATACTCCAGGGGGTGAAAGTGCCGCAGATAAACTAATTGCTACAACAGTAACAACAGGTGATGGACTTTACGCTGATACATATGAAGAGGGAAGATATATTTATAGAGGAGGGACACCAAATAATTATATAACCTTCAATGGAGAAACCTGGAGAATATTGTCAGTAGAAGCGGATGGAACAATAAAGATAATAAGGAATAAGAGTATAGGGGACATGGCATGGGATATATCTAATTCAAATAATTGGAGTAGACCGGCGACATTAAATACATATCTTAATAATGAATATTATAATAGATTAGCAGAAGAGGCAAGGACTCAAATAACATCAGGGACCTTTAAAATAGGGTCAGTGCCATATAGTGATACAAATTTAGGAAATACAGTGAATAATGAAAATAGTATAACATGGAATGGAAATATAGCATTAGCGACGGCAAGTGAATATGTAAGAACAAGTAATAATAGTGCTTGTACAAGTGTTAGTGCATATTGGAATATTTCAGCTTGTTATAGTAATGGAAGAACTCATAATTGGTTAACCGAGATAATGAATTTATCAAGTAATAAATATAGTTGGTTGCTTTCGCCGAATAGTGGGAGCTCGAGCAATGTGTTCATTGTCAATTCCGACGATACCCTCCACTACAACCTCGCTAGCTTTAATGCGCCAGGCGTGGCGCCCGTTCTCTATCTAAAATCAGATATTTCCTTGTCGGGAGAAGGAACAAGCTCTAATCCATATACAATCAAGTAACAATAACAGTTACTTTTTCTTTAATAAAATAAAAAGTTCTTGACTTTTTAATATTTAAAGGATTATAATGAAAAAGACTTACAAAAGTTACATATATTTATAGGAGGCATAAGGGAAATTACCCTGAATTACAATTAAGTGCACCGAGATGATACCCACTAGTTACTAAATAACTAGTTTTTTGCGTCTTACTAGTAAAGGGGGAATGAAAGAAATTCACTGAATTAAAACAGCAAAATTAAATAGTAGGGAGGGTGGTAAAATGAGTCTTACCCAGAAAGACTTAAAAGAAGAACAAAGCTATCTAAAGCTTGTTCAAAAATTAGTAAACGAAAAAATTACTAAATTAGAAAAAGATCACAAAGAATTAAGCGAAAGTATTACAAAAGAGCAAAGAGAGATGTGGCAAAACGTTGGCGGTATGGATAAAGCTGAAATAGAATTCGCCTCGTCTGATATTGAACGTTCTAATTTACAAGCTAAATACTTCTATCAAAATTTAAATAAATTTAAAAAAGTATATGAAAATCCATATTTTGGTCGCATTGATTTCAAAGAAAAAGATCGGCAAACTCAAGTTTATATTGGTCTTTCATCAGTAAGCGATATTGAGTATAACAACTATGTCTATGATTGGCGCGCACCAATATCATCACTTTATTATGACTATGAACTAGGTAAAGCATGCTACGAAGCGCCAGAAGGAATTATTGAAGGTACTATAAATTTAAAAAGACAATATAAAATAGAAAATGGTAATTTAGAATTTGCCTTTGATAGTTCAGTTAGTATTCAAGATGAAATGCTTAAAGAAGCATTAAGCCATAACTCATCTGAAAAAATGAAAGACATTGTCACAACCATTCAAAAAGAACAAAATGAAGTGATTAGAAACACTGATTACGATAACCTAGTAGTTGAAGGCGCTGCCGGAAGCGGTAAAACATCAGTCGCTCTTCACCGCATAGCCTTTATTTTATATCGATATCGTAATTATATAAATAATAAGAACATTATTATTTTTTCACCAAATAAAGTATTCAGTGAATATATCTCCGAAGTTTTGCCATCACTAGGTGAAGATAATGTCCCATGTATGATTTTCAGTGAATTCATGGAAAACCAGATGCTAGAATATGAAGATGTTGAAAACTATTCACAATTAATTGAAAGATATCATAATACCAAAGATAATTTAGAAAAAAGAGTCATGGAAATAAAGATGAGTAATGATTTTATTTATTTAGTTGATAATTATTTAAAAAGAGTTATTAGTAAAATAAAATTCAAAGATATAATAGTTAATGATGAGTTGCTTTTAAGTAAAAAAGAATGTGAAAATGATTTCAATGAAACCTATAGTCGCCACAAGCCATTAATAAAAGTTCAAAAAATCATTGAAAATGTTACTAATAAATATAAAAATACCCATCAAAAAAGAACCAGAGGCTATGGAACGATAATTAAAAAAAGTGTTACTTATAATAATGATATTGAAAATTTAGTTTTAGAAATGTATCATGAACCAGAATTTTTAAAAGCCGTTAGTGAAAAATATCATATAGAAACAGAAACGTTCAAAGAGTTTGCTATTAAGGAAATAAGAAGCCCAGGATTAAAATATTATGATGGAATTATCTATCTTTATATCAAAGCTAAACTTCAAGGGTTAGATGGTAGGGGTGATATCAAATATGTTGTTGTCGACGAAGCCCAAGACTATAATTTAATGCAATATTATTTAATCAGAGAATTCTATAGCAAAGCTAAATTTACAATTTTAGGTGACCCAAACCAAGCAATCACCGCCATGGTCAATTATGAAAACATGAATGAAGTTAAGGAAATTATTGGTGGCAAAGTAAAACTACTAAAACTTATGACAACCTATCGTAGTAGTTACGAAATAACTAACTTTTGTAACGCTATTTTAAATCTAAACCATGTCAATATGATAAATCGTCATAGCGAAGAACCACACATAACTAATATAACTAAAGGAGAATTAAAAAGTAAACTTGAAACATTAATAAAAATGAGTATCAAAGAAAATTTAGAATCAATTGCCATTCTATGTGAAAACAAAGATATTGAATATCAACTTAATGAGCTAATAAATATAAGTAATTATAAAATCAAACTTTACATTCTTCCGGTATATAGCGCTAAAGGACTAGAATTCGATAGTGTAATTATCTATGATAATGGTTTTAGTATAAATGACCGTAAACTTTATTATGTTGCTTGCACAAGAGCCTTACATAAACTGAACATATTAAAATGTAACAATTAAGTTACATTTTTTCTTACTAAACATTTAACATCAGATTCTATATTTATTTTAGATGATACAGAAGAAGTAGTTCCCAATTCTGTAACTTCTACATTAAAACCAGAAGAACATAGGAAATCATAAGCCGCTAAAGCTTCACCAATAGCGTATTCGTATTGAATACATTCAGCGCTTTCAGGTGGAATAAAATCAGTCATCTTTCTTCCACTTTCGAACCATGATTTTTTAAAGTTGTGATAGTAATAAGAAATTACTCCATCATCATAAAGCGTACTTTGGAGATTATCTATACTAGTAAATAATTCATAGCCATCTAAATAAAATGGTATATTTGATAAAAAAGCTATATCGAATTTTTGACCAGCAAGTTTCGCAGGAAGACTCAAAAGATCGCTATTCTCAAATGTGATCAGAACATTGTTTAAATTTCTCCTAGTTAAATCAAAGTTTTCCTTTGAACTCATGTGACCAATAATATTAGGATTAACTTCAGGATATTGAATAGTACGAGCAGCTATATAATCTTTAGCCCGTAATAAAGAACCTTGAATAAAAGTAGTTTGATTTTTAAATAAAGCTTCAATATCTCCCATAGCATTTGGATTGTTTTCAAAAATCTCTTCAAGTTCCATAAATAATTTAATGACCGTATCAGCAGGGATACCATCTCTTAATAACGCATCAGATTGTTTTTCTTCGAGCTGCCTGTAGGTGCGAAAGGTATCCCAATACTTATAAGCAGGATCCTTAATAAAAGGTTCAATAATTTTTTCTAATAATGATGAAGATAAAAATTTATCAGAAGAACGATCCGTAAAAAAACTAATATATTCATCATAATCTAGTGTTTGTAATGCCCATAACTTTAAACAAGTAGCATAATATTGAAAATCATTAATATCATAAGTTACAATATTATTAGTGCCTTGTAAGACGCAGTCAAGTAAATAGTCACCACTGCTAGCAACAGTTAAAACGTCACCGCCAGAAATATCTGATGTTACTTCTTTGGTTTGATCATTTGTATTTATATATATTTGATTATTGCCTTTAAAATAAGAAGTATCAACTATTCCATGCCCAATTTTAGGTCGCTTTGAAAAAGCCGTTTTGATATCAGCAGCTACCTTTAAATCCGACATTTCATTATAAACAATATTTACCATAAGTCACCCCATATTTAGTAGTTATTATAGTGAAAAAACATAAAAAGTCAAGTTGAAACAAAAAAGCCTAGCTTAAGCTACGCTTTTATCGAAATCGATGAAGAAAGTCTTATACCAAATTAAAAATACATAAACCGTCCAAATCTTACGGCAGTGATTTTTCTTACCGCTATAATGTTCATCTAACATCTTATTTAACTTTTTAACATCAAAAAATTCTGAAGTAAAATCACTATTAAATGTTTCTTTAGCTAAATTATAATATTTTTCTTCTCTAAACCATTTAATAATTGGTACCGGAAATCCCTTCTTTGGCCTTTTGTACCAAGCTTCAGGAATTCTAGAAGAAGCTGCCTGTCTTAATATATATTTAGTTGTTCCATGACTTAACTTGTATTCACTTGGAATTTTACTAGCTAAAGCAAAGACTTCCTTGTCTAAAATCGGTACTCTAAGTTCTAAAGAATTAGCCATACTCATTTTGTCAGCTTTTAGTAAAATGTCGTTAGGTAACCAAAAATGCATATCCAAATATTGCATTTTAGTTAGATCATCCTTATCCTTAACCTCATCATAATAAGGCTTTGTAATACTTTGGAAGGTAACAGTACTTTTATATTTATTACTTAAAATATTATTAGCTTCACGGTTATCAAAAACAAAAGCATTACCAATATAATAATCTTCTACCTTACTTCCACCTTTAGTTAAGAAGTTTTTCCCATGGAATTCTGGAAGAGGGGAAACGATAGACTTTAAAGCTTTACGAATAAAGCCAGGTACCTTACGATATTTAATTAATAAATCGTCTTCTTTATAAAAAGGATAACCACCGAATAACTCATCCGCGCCTTCACCAGATAAAACCACTTTAACATGTTTACTTGCTAAATCAGATAAAAAGTAAAGAGGAACCGCTGATAAATTAGCCGTCGGCTCATCCGCATAATATTGAACTTTGTCTAAACTATCAAAAAAGTCATCAGCATTTATTAATTCACTAACATTTTGAATGCGCAGAATATCCGATAATTCCTTCGCATAAGGAACCTCATTAAAGTTTTGATAGTCAAAACCTACTGAAAAGGTTTTATCCGGCTTTAAATAAGATACGACATATGATGAATCAATACCACCTGATAAATAAGCCCCAATCGGCACATCACTGATTAAATGCGTATCAATTGAAGAAGTGATAGTTTCATCAATTTCTTTAACTAGTTCATCAAAGTCTTGATTTTTTGCATCAAATTTAACTTGATAATACTTTTCTGTAGTTACTTTATTAGTCTCAAAATCGTATTTGAAATAATGACCAGGTAGTAATTTATATACGTTTTTAAAAAATGTTTCCTCTAAAACTGAAGTTTGAAACGTTAAATAAGGTTTTAAAGAAGCCTTATTTACTAATTTCATAAAATCATTGTGATATAAGAAGCTTTTAATCTCTGAACCAAACATAAATGTATTATTCATATTACAATAGTAAAAAGGTTTTTGCCCAAAGTGATCACGAGCTCCGAATAACTCTTTTTTCTTTTTATCCCAAATGACAAAAGCAAACATTCCGCGTAATTTACTTAAAATATCTGTTCCGTATTCTTCATAGCCGTGCAAAATAACTTCCGTATCTGCACTTGTTTTGAAAATGTGACCTTTTTTAATCAAGTCTTCTTTAATAGATTTAAAATTATAAATTTCCCCATTAAAAGTAATAACCATACTATCATCTTCATTAGTCATGGGTTGTCTACCACCCTTAAGGTCGATAATGCTTAATCTTCTAAACCCCATGGCAATCTTGTCATCAATATAATAACTTTCATCATCAGGTCCGCGATGAGCAATCGCATCAGTCATTTTCTTAATATCTTCTTTAGTTTTTTCTTTTCTATTTATATATCCGCAGAAACCACACATAGTAACGCATCCTTCCTAGTTTTTATCAAAAAAATTTAAAATATTTTTTGTTTCAATTTCAAGTGGATCGATAAATCTGTCATCAAGCTTAAGTTCCTTTTTTAAAATTGAAAGTTCAGTGCATCCAAGAATAAAAGCATCAACATTACAGTTTAAAGTAATCTCATTCCATAAATCTAAAGGAACCTCTTTGCCGCTTTTTACATAGTTGTATATAACCTCCATAACCTTTTCTGGATAAGGGCAGGAGTATTCAATATTATAGCGTTCTAATTCTTCTTGATAAAGTCTTGATTTAAGTGTACCTAAAGTTGCTAATATAGCTATTTTTTTATAACCTTTATCACTTATAAATTTTACTGTATTTTTAATAATATTGCTTATTGGAATTTTAATTTCTTCTTGGAGCTTTTCGTGAAAATAACAAGAAGTATTACAGGGAATAGAAATCATTAAAGCCCCCATTTTTTCTAACTTTTTACAATCTTCAAGTAAATAAGGGTAAGGATTTTTATTGCTATTATCTAGAATATAAGCAGTCCTATCTGGAATACTTGCATGGCTAAATAAAATTATATCTAAATGTTCTTGATCAGAAGTTGCCTTTGTATTTTTAGTAATCATTTCATATAAATAACTACTGGCTAAAGGACCAACACCACCAATAACCCCTAAACAATCTTTCAAATTAATCACCATCCTTCGGTGGATAAAGTTTATAAAGCTTATAATCTTTCATGTATATTCTATTTATCCAAAAATATCGATATAAACTAAAATCTTTAGAATATTTTAAAGTATAAGAATATTTTTTTAATTTAATTAGCTCTAAAGCTTCATTTAGAGCTTCTCTATTATAAACATATTTTTTTAGTATCCTTTTTGGAGTTGCTAACCATAAATGTTTGTTGTAATTATAAACAACTTCATCATCTTTATTAAAAATATAATCATCAACTAAATATTTTGCTAAATTACAGCCAGCAGCAGTCGTAAAAAAGCTACTTCTTCCTTGTCTGATATTTACTTCAAATAATTTATATTTACCATCACGACTATCGTATTTTAAATCAAAATTAGAAAAACCAATATAGCCAATTTCTTCTAAAAAGCTTTTAATTTTTTCGTATAGTTCTTTATTACCATCAGATATTAAAGCCTTGTAATTGCCAATTCCGTAAGGTGTATGTTCTTCTAAAATACAGTGTCCTAAACACATCATTTTTACTTTACCATTTTTATTTGAATAACAGTTCATAACCCACATGGTGTCATCATTACCTGGAATAAAATCCTGAACAATTATATTAGAACGATATGAAGAACTATAAATATTATTAACTATTTTTTTTAGCTCATCAAGATTATTAGCTTTATAGCTTTTTTCTTTACCATTAAATTCAACCTTAGAATAATCTGTACTGCTAGCTGGTTTAACAGCCACAGGGAAACCAAAGGGGGGAGCAATGCTATTTTGATTTTCAAAAGTTACAATATATGTCTGTGGGTAATCTAATCCATATCTTTCACATATTTTATAAAAAGATTCTTTATCTTCTAGAGCGTTTTTTAAATCCTTATCCATAAAAGGTAGAATAAAATAATTTTCTAATAGATCTCTATTGTTAACAATTAAATCTGTATACCATTCTGCACATGAAAGTAAAATTAATTTATCGTAGTCTTTTTTATATACTTCACCAATTTCCTTCATAATTTTTTTAAAAGATTCATTATCCGCAAGGTCACTGTATATTTTTAAATCAATAATTTTACTTTTCCTCGTTTCACGAAGTGATGCTTTTCCAATCGCTAATGATTTAATACCATACTCTTCATAGAATGAACGAGCTAGTCCGTATGCGTTAGCGTCTGTACCTAAAATTATTGGTAAAAAAGTGTTTTCCATTTATATCACCTTAAATAATTATATAATATTTTACCTTTTAACGCAAATGTTAAGGCACTGTTAAATAAATAACTGTCAAGTGTCAACCAAAAAAGCCTTCATTGAAGCAGGTTTGCTTATTTAAAAGGCTTTTGATATACTAATGTTAGGGAGTGTATAAATAAAAGGAGGAATAATTATGAAATGTCCAGTCTGTAAAGATGTTACTTTAGCAATTTCTGAAAGAAATGGTGTGGAAATTGACTATTGCCCAGAGTGCCGTGGCATTTGGCTAGATCGTGGTGAACTAGACAAAGTCTTAGATAAAGCAAATAATTATAAGGAAGAAGCGCCACAATATTATAAGGAAAGTAATCAGAGAGAACAATATTATAAAAAAGACAATTATCATAAAGATAATAGTTATCCACATGGTAAAAAGAAGAAAAAAGAATCTTTTGTTAGTGAAATATTTGACATATTTGGTGATTAGTATATTATAAAGACTAAAATTTTATAGATTTTAGTCTTTTATTATTAAAAAGTAAAGTAATTGTAAAAAAATAAAATCTTCCTAAAATTTTTATATACATTTTTTAGTGGCTGTGTTATAATATTGAACAGGTGATTGGATTATGCTCGAAACAATTAAGAACACTCTTAATGAGAATCAAAGTCTTACTCCAGAAGTTAGAAATAATCTTATGGAGCTTATCGAAGTTTTCCACAATAAGTTTGAAAATATCGATTTAACTAATCTTAATGAGAGGCTAAAAACTCTAGTCATCAAGCGGGAGAGCATGTATTTAGTTAAACTTCCGTGTAAATATAACCCACATACTAATGAGATTCTTATCAACTTAGGTAGGTTTGAAGATTGTGATGCTAAACATTGGTTTATGCATTCACTTCTTGGAGTTATAACCGCTAAAGATAATTATTATGGATTTAATAATGAGGATGATACATTAGTCGCTTTAAATGAAGGTTATACCGAAATAATGACTAATTATTTAGTTGGGGATATTGATAATAACTTCTTCACTGATGAAATTATTATTACCAACTTAATTAGTAAAGCAATCGGTGAAGATACCTTATTTGATGCTTATTTCAGTAATGACTCTAAAAGAGTAATAAGGGCAATGATTGAAGCGGAGGGAAAATAATATGCAAGACACAAATATTGAAAAATTCATTTTAGATGTAAATAATGATTTAGAAAATAGAAAACGTGATTTACCAACTAATCCTTTTGAAAAGCAAGGTCAGTTAGCAAGACTATTTCCTAGTGTAGCTTACTACTCACCAAATAGTTTTTATTTCAGTCCAATGTATTTTCCAGAAGAGTCACGTGATAAAACTGATGCCGGGAACATTTCCTCAGTAGTTAAAGACTTTAATGAAATTAGAGCAGAGTATCACAATAAAAAAACTAATACTATAGAGGTCCAAAAAGCTGCTTAAACTAACTTCGGTTAGTTTTTTTATTATACAATTTCAAGGCCCCCATTTGAAAATGTATCTTTGATTATTAATTTATCTTTTTTATACAATTCGATTTCAATATTAGCGTTTAAGCTTTCCTTAATCTGTTTACTCATTTGACCTTTCATTGGCGCATATAAAACGCTGTCACTATTGTAATAACTAGCTACCTTTAATTTATATTTACCCTGTTTTATTTCAATATATATTTTATCATCGATAATTTTAGTTTTACACCTACCTAAGTAATAACTTGAAAAGACTAGTTGCTCACCCTTATATAATAAAACACAGATAAAACCTTTAAATGCCATTTTTAAAAGGGGTATATGAGCAACTGAAAAGAAAAATGACGAATTTGGGTTAGAACAATTGGTCGAAGATAACCAAATATAATCTTTTGGAAAAGAAGTACCATAATCCTTTTCGATATAACCAGTACCATCATCAAAGTTTATTTTATGATGATTATATATTAAGTAGCCACTAATGTCATGACGGAGACTTACGATACCGTGGTTACATTCCATTTTTTTATATGAAAATGGTCCCATAATAGTTGGACTATAAAGCGAAGCCTTTAATGGTGTTAAATCATTAAATGTTAATTTTCCTTTTAATTTTAAGCCTTGTTTATTTATATTTAAAATAACTTTATCATT
>ENA-OPBM01000398-OPBM01000398.1-human-gut-metagenome-genome-assembly--contig:-NODE-398-length-36260-cov-3.354371_pt1 | contig 36260 bp, 27 predicted proteins | sample MGYA00241069_ERZ501454 | MGnify/ENA primary metagenome ERZ501454 (study PRJEB25962, sample SAMEA2042625) | human gut metagenome | biome: human gut; feature: human-associated habitat; material: faeces... | reverse complement strand
CGAGAGCGGAACCATGCGCGGCGTACTCACTTCGGATATTGGCGACAGGGAAAGGCTTATGGATGTCATTAAGTCCTTCCGCCAAATTGACCTTGTCGGCAGCGTTACCGCAAAGCAGACAAAGGTATACGGCGAAGAAAACACCGGTGCTGAAATAGCACTTATGGATTTCGGAACAAAGCGGAATATAATAAATAATCTCGTGAAGAGAAACTGCATTGTAACGGTTTATCCGTCATTTACGTCGGCAGACGAAATAATAAAGACATCGCCCGACGGCATTATGCTTTCAAACGGCCCCGGCGATCCGTCGGAATGCGTCGATATAATCAAAGAGATAAAGAAGCTTTACGATTACGGTATACCGACCTTTGCAATCTGCCTCGGCCATCAGCTTATGGCACTTGCCAACGGCGGCGAGACCGAAAGAATGAAGTACGGTCACAGGGGCGCAAATCACCCGGTCAAATTCCTTAATGAAGACAGGACCTACCTCTCGTCGCAGAACCACGGCTATATGGTAAACGGCAAGGGGCTGCCGGATAACGCCGAAATCAACTGCATAAACGTAAACGATAAGACCGTTGAGGGAATAGTTTATCACGGAAAGCCCGTGTTCACCGTGCAGTTCCACCCGGAGGCCAACGCAGGTCCGCGCGATACGGCGTTTTTGTTTGACAGATTTTTGAAGATGGCAGCGGAGGGCAGATACGATGATTGATAAGACGATAAAAAAGGTACTTGTTATCGGCTCCGGTCCTATTATCATAGGTCAGGCTGCCGAATTTGACTACGCCGGAACTCAGGCGTGCCGCTCTCTGAAGGAAGAGGGGATAGAGGTTGTACTTGTAAACTCAAACCCGGCTACAATTATGACTGACAGAGGTATGGCTACAAACACTTATATTGAGCCGCTTACCGCAGAATATGTAGAAAAGATTATTCAAAAAGAACGTCCGGACTCAATTATCGCCGGCATGGGCGGTCAGACAGGTCTTAACCTTGCTTGTGAGCTTTACGACAAGGGCGTTTTTGAAAAGTATAATATGAAGGTTATCGGTACTTCAATTCCGTCTATCAAAGAGGGTGAGGACCGTGACAGCTTTAAGCGTCTTATGGAACGCACAAATCAGCCGATTGCTCCGTCTGAAATCGTTACAGATGTTGAATCGGGTCTTGCATTTGCAAAGAAAATCGGCTACCCTGTCATCGTTCGTCCCGCTTACACACTTGGCGGTACAGGCGGCGGTATTGCTGAAGATCCCGAACAGCTTGAAACAATCCTTTCACAAGGTTTGCACCTTTCAAGAGTAGGTCAGGTTCTTCTTGAAAAGTCAATCAAGGGTTGGAAAGAAATCGAATTTGAAGTTATGCGTGACGGTGCAGGTAACTGTATCACGGTATGTTCAATGGAAAACATCGACCCTGTCGGTGTTCACACAGGTGACTCAATCGTTGTCGCTCCTGCACTTACTTTGGCTGATAAAGAATATCAAATGTTGCGTAAAGCGGCTATTGATATTATCAATTCAATAGAAATTAAAGGCGGTTGTAACGTACAGTTTGCACTTGATCCGGAAAGCTTTAACTATGCGGTTATCGAAATTAACCCTCGTGTGAGCCGTTCATCCGCACTTGCATCAAAGGCAACAGGCTACCCTATCGCTAAGATTGCCGCTAAGATTGCACTTGGCTACAACCTTGACGAAATTAAGAATGCCGTTACAGGTAAAACATACGCTTGCTTTGAACCTGCTATCGACTACGTCGTAACAAAAATTCCAAAATGGCCGTTTGATAAATTCTTCGGTGCAAAGCGTAATCTTGGTACAAAGATGATGGCTACAGGTGAAATTATGGCTATCGGCAATACTCTTGAATCATCACTTCTAAAGGGTATTCGTTCACTTGAAATAAAACAATACACACTTGAAAGAAAATCTTCAAAGAAACGTACCACCGTTGAATTAAAGCAACGCGTTATCGTTCCTGATGACGAAAGACTTTTCGACCTTGCAGAGCTTATCCGCAGAAATTACAATATGGAAAAGCTTGCTGAAATCACAGGTATGGACCCATTCTTCTTGCAGAAAATTAAAAATATCGTAGACTCAGAAGAAGAATTAAAGAAATATAAATTAGCCGATTTGACTTATGACATTCTAAAGAAATATAAGAAAATGGGATTTAGTGATAAGGGCATTTCAGAACTTATCGGTTGTGACGCAGACGAGGTATATAATCTTAGAAAATCTTTGGGTATTATCCCTGTTTACAAAATGGTTGATACTTGTGCGGGTGAATTTGAGGCTGTTTCTCCGTATTATTACTCAACATATGACGAAACTACAGAGTCATTCCCTTCTGATAAGAAAAAAGTTATCGTTATCGGTTCGGGTCCTATCAGAATCGGTCAAGGTATCGAATTTGACTATTGCAGTGTTCACTCTGTTCTTTCTCTTGAAAAAGCAGGTATCGAAACAATTATTATAAACAACAACCCTGAAACAGTAAGTACAGACTTTGATACATCAGACAAACTATACTTCGAGCCGCTTACAGAAGAAGATGTTTACAACATTATCGAACTTGAAAAGCCTGACGGTGTTATTCTTCAATTCGGCGGTCAGACTGCTATCAAACTTGCAAACTTCCTTGACAGTATGCACGTTCCTGTACTTGGTACACAGCCTAAGTACATTGACGAGGCCGAGGACAGAGAAAAGTTTGACGAAATGCTTGAAAAACTTAACATAAAGCGTCCAAAGGGTAAGGCTGTTTGGAGTGTTAAGGAAGGTATTGAAGAAGCTAATAAGCTTGAATATCCGTTACTTGTACGTCCGTCATACGTTCTTGGCGGTCAAGGTATGGAAATCACAAGAAACGAAATCGACCTTGTAAGATACCTTACAGACGCATTTATTAAAGATACAAAAAATCCTGTTCTTATCGACCGTTATCTTGGCGGACGTGAACTTGAAGTTGACGCTATTTGTGACGGTACAGACGTTCTTATTCCGGGTATCATGGAACACCTTGAAAGAGCCGGTGTACACAGCGGTGACTCAATTTCAATTTATCCACCGCAGAATGTACCTCAGCATATTATTGATAAAATCGTTGACGTAACATACAGAATTGCACTTGAACTAAAGGTTATCGGTATGATTAACATTCAGTTTATCGAATTCAGAGATGAACTTTATATTATCGAAGTAAACCCACGTTCAAGCCGTACGGTACCTTATATCACAAAGGTTACAAACGTACCTGTTATTGATATTGCAACAAACATTATGCTTGGCAAAACGCTTAAAGAAATGGGTTATTCAACAGGTATTGCACCGCAGACAAATACAGTCGCTATAAAAGTTCCTGTATTCTCAACCGAAAAATTACCGCAGGTTGAAGTAAGTCTTGGTCCTGAAATGCGTTCGACAGGTGAAGTTTTAGGCGTAGGTCAAAACTTCCACGAGGCTATGTACAAAGGATTTACTGCCGCCGGTACAACAATTCCAAAGGCAGGTTCAACAATTCTTGTTACGGTTCGTGAAATGGATAAAGAAAACTTCTTGCCTATCGCAAAGAAATTCCACGAACTTGGCTGCAAGTTTATTGCCACTGCCGGCACTGCAAAATTGCTTGAAGATAACGATATTCCGGTACAGGTTGCAAAGAAGATTTCAGAGGGTGTTCCGAATATCCTTGATGTTATCAGAAGCGGTATGATTGACCTTATCATCGACATTCCTAAGAAGGGTAATGATATTCATTCAGACGGATTCAAAATCAGACGTACAGCTATTGAGTGCGATGTTTCGATTATGACAAGTCTTGACACTGTTAAAGCACTTGTTGATGTTATGGAACATCGCTACACACCTGATACTGTTGAAGTTATTTCACTTTCGGATATTAAATAACATACAAAAAGCGGAGATTTTAAAAATCTCCGCTTTTTTAATGCTATTAATTATTGAAGTATCGCCAAATCGTTTGCTTCACACATATTGCTTATTCCGTAAAGTATAAGTACCTCGTCATAGCTGTTATGCTCCGTCAATGCAGATACATTATTAAGATAATATCTCAAGTCCACCATATCAATCTGCGAACAATTTTCAGCCATAAACGGCACGAAACAATGTGCATAGCTGTCTTTTATCACAAGCACTTTCTTACCGTCCTCATTATCGTTATTCACAATTCTTTCAAAATTATGATTTCCGTCAAGGAACACCGGGTATTTATCAAGTTCTTCGAGATGTTCTTTAAAAAACATATTGTCACAAACCTCATCTTCAAAGCCGTCATTAATCGTCACCGTAACATTAATCGGATATTCCCACGTTTCTATACTGTCAGATTTTTCGTACCACAATGCACTTTTTGAATAAGTCGTGCCGAAAAATCCGTCTGTACTTTCAATATCATAATCACTGCGAACTTCAATATTTTCACTTTCCGCCCACTTTTTATACGCCAAATACGCACCATAACTTGTCCAGTGGTGGTCGGTTTTATAATAAATCTGCTTGTCCTTGTTTTCGGTCAGAGTATCGCGTATATCAATAAATTTTGCGTTCTCTGCCCTATTTTTTATATCGTCGATTATTTCGCCGTCATTATATTCGGTATGAACTTTCGGAAGTTCTTCCGACATTATATATCCCGTTGACGGTACAACAATAATTTTTGTTTCGATACCCGTATTTTTCACGAAATTATTTATCGCTGTTATATTTGCATTTAATTTCTCTTCATCACACTTTACAGGTGTGTTAATAATATACCCGTCTTTTCCTTTATATACCCCATTTGAGCCGTTACGTCCCGAATAAAGCATATAATATGAATCGGTTGACGCAAAAAAATTTCTTGCGGGAAAGTGGTCTGAAATATATGTTTCAAAATCCTTTTCCCATTTTCCGTTAAACAATTTTTGTACACTAAATTCAGGGAATTTTGCAAGTGTTCGTTTTTCGTTCACCGAAACCTCTTGTTTCGGCAAAAACGTGGTAAGCGCCGCCATTGCACCTATAAATCCGCAAAACAATACTGTAAGCAATATATCTCTTTTTTTAGCCATTATATCACCCCTTAGAAACGGAAATACAGGAACGGATTATAGCTTTGATTTACCAGTGACGCCGTACAAAGCACAATCACAACCGCACAAAATGCAATTTCCAACACACCCATATACTTTTTATCCTTTAATTTCAAATACGTGTTCTTCCATATCGGAAGTGACGCCATTGCCGTCACAATCAAAATCGGCAAATACATAAGTATTGTACTGAGCGTATCACCGCCGATAATACCGTTTTTCAACGTAAACATACTTGTCAAATACGTCGCAAATTGTCCGAAATCTTCAAAATAGAAAATTGTCCAACCGAGAAGTATTAAAAACAATGCGTATATGTGTTTTGGCAAAGACGGCAATTTTTCGAGATATTTGCCGTACACATATTTTTCAAGCACAAGGATAACAAAATAATAAATTCCCCACGCAATAAAATTAAAATTTGCACCGTGCCATAATCCTGTCAATGCCCAAACTGCAAACAAATTAAAAATCACACGCGGTAATTTGCACCTGTTGCCGCCGAGCGGAATATAAACATAGTCGCGAAACCATGAACTAAGCGAAATATGCCATCTGCGCCAAAACTCAGTTATCGTCTTTGAAACATATGGATAATTAAAGTTTTTCATAAATTCAAAACCGAACATTTTACCCAGTCCGCAAGCCATATCGGAATATCCCGAAAAGTCAAAATATATCTGAAACGCGTATGAAATTATGCCAATCCACGCACCAACTATGCCGTTTGACGATGTTCCTCTGATTGTATCCCAAAGTACACCCATTTGATTTGCGATAAGAACTTTCTTTGCCAAACCCACAACAAATAACTTTATACCGTCGGCAAACTGCGATATGTTTTCACGTCTTTCATCAAGCATTTTCGCAATGTCTGTATATCTTACAATCGGTCCTGCTATTAGCTGTGGGAAAAATGAAACATACGTTCCGAAAGACACAAGGCTTTTTTGTGCTTTAGTGTCCCCTCTGTAAACATCAATCGTATACGATAACGTCTGAAATGTATAGAATGAAATTCCTATCGGCAACGGTAAATTGATTTTCGGCATAAAACTAAACGGCGGAATTGCTCTCAATATATCAGTCACAAATCCCGTATATTTAAACACCGCCAAAAGTCCTAAACTAATTACAAGCGACAAAACCAAAAACGTTTTTTTACGTTTTTGGTTATCACGGTATTTTTCTATCAGCAGTCCGAATATATAATTCGACACGACAGAAACAATCATTATTAAAATAAAAACAGGCTCTCCCCAACCGTAAAATACAAGATTGGCCAAGAGTAAAAATGCATTTCTGAATTTTCTCGGCACAATATAGTATACCGCCAAAACTATCGGCAGAAACACAAACAAAAATAATAAACTTGAAAAGTACACTACCTACACCCTTTCAAATTATTTTGTATATTGGTCAATTATGCTCTGTACGCTTGATGAGTCCTCGCTTACGCATACGATAACGTAATCGCCGACAGTTTCAACAACGCAGTCGTCAAGCTTTGACACTTCATTCGGCGCATAGCTTGTGTATGTTGTTTTTTGTTTTTCAATATGTTGTTCGGCTTTTTCTTTCACAGATTCCGTATCTGATGTTTTAAATATTGTAATTTCATCAACAACCGCCGGTGTACCTGTGTATGACACACATTCTTCAACTTCGCCGTCTGAAATCATATATCTCTTTTCAGCAATATCCGATGAAACCTCCGTAAGCTGCTCCGCAAATTTACCGTCACTCGACAATGCCGACGCAAGCTCATTTATATCAACAGCCTTACCTCCGCAGCCTGCAAGCGATACGCACATCATAACTGCCGCCAAACCAAAAACTAATTTTTTCATCTCAATATATCCTCTCTTCTGATTATTTTATATTATTTTGTATATAAACCAAGCACTTTTTATAATAATCTTCTCCGAAATGAATACCGTCACTCGCCACTCCGTCAGGCAAATTGCCGTTCTCGCCTAAAACGGCACTGTATACGTCCGCATAGACAACACCTTTGCTCTCGGCAAGTTTCTTTATCAATTCATTGTATTTAACTATCTGCTCGTTATTTGTATTATCCACGTTATTGTCCGATACCTCTTTGGTTACCGGGGTTATCGCAAGCAAATATATTTTTGCCGTACTCTGATATGACTTTGCTTTGTCAATAAGTGCACCGTACTGCTCTACAAATGTATCCGAATTAGCCCAACCAAGTTCGTTTTCACCGAATATCATAAATATTTTATTGTACTGTTTGCCGTTGTTAAGTTCTTCAATAACAGGCACTGTACCCGTTGACGTGGATTTCGTCATTGCGTCATTGACATTCAAACCGATTCTCGCAAAATAATCCGCACCTTCTACAAGGCTGTAATTCATCATTCCGTCTACGAACGAATTACCGATGAACGCCGAATTTTGATAATAATTTTGGTCAATATCCGATGAATTTGATTTTTGTGCCGGTACAGTTGTCGGCGTCTGCGTTGACATAGCCGCAAGCTCCTCCTGTCTTTTCTGCTCCGCCCTTTGCGATACGGACGACACGCACCCTTTAATTGCGAATATAACAAGAGCTGCGATTATAATTGCAACTGCAAATACAAATACTCTGCGAATTAAAAATTTACGTCTGCGTTGTTCACGCAAACGCTTTCTTCTGATCATTTCAAGACGTTCTTTCTGATTCAAAATTCTCTCCCCTTAATTTATACATCAATAAAGTGGCACTATAAAATAGTACCACTGTTTTATTCTTTAGTCAATAGCTTATGTCAAATTCAGTCGAATTTATGTTTCCAAATATGAAGCACAATTCTTACATAAATCGCTCTGTAATTTTTCTTTTTCATACACTTAAAAATCGGATGGTTTATTTCTATACCGTCACAAGATATATCGTCCATAAAAATATCCGTTATTTCTTTTAACCTCGCATACCTTGCCTTGCGGTTTAATTTCAAGTTCGGATTAAACAAAAAGCAGAAACTTCCGAATGTTTTATGAAAATAATCATCATAAATTCTCTGCAAAACATCTTTGTTATTTCTGTTCCAGCTTAAAACAATGTCCTTAACGTACATTGTAGACTGTCTTGACGTATCAAAAATATCAAAGCGATACTTATCCCAAAATCTTTTATATGAGTTTACATAGTATCTGCAAAGCACATCGCCTGTCATATAAAAACTGTCTATACAGTTTACATACCTTGCAACAAAAACATCGTCCTCACTTTTTCTGAGCTTTGGAAACTCAATACCGTTTTTTCTGATTATATCGGTCTTGTACAGCTTAAACCAAGCCGCCCCTTGAATACCGCGTTCGCCGTACATAAACATATGCTCATAATAATCTTTTCGTGTATCTCTGCCTGTACGTTTAAGTCCGTCAGCCTTTTTGACAGTGCGGAAAACCTTTTCACCGTCAAACATAGAAAAACTGCATACAACAAGGTCGGTATTTTCGTTTTCCATATACCGGACAAATTTTTCTATCGCATTTTTTTCAAGATAATCGTCTATATCAAAGAAATATATATAATCGCCCGTTGCTTTTCTCAGTGCAAGATTTCTTGCCGCACCGGGTCCTTCGTTGTTTTTGCCGAATACCGCAATACGTCTGTCCTTATCCGCCTCGGCAAGGCATTTCATATAACTTCCGTCTTTTGAACCGTCATCAATTATTATAATTTCAAGATTTTCATATGTCTGTTCCGTTATACACTTAATTCCGCTTTCAACCCAATCTTCCATATTGTATACGGGAATTATGATACTTATTTTTTTCATACTCAACCTCTGTCGCAAATTTCTTTTATAGCCTCAAAATTTCGCTGTGAATTATTTTCATCTCTAAGCGTAAAGAATTTATCAATTCTTTTTCTGTACTTATCATCAAGCACGCAACCGTTTTCAAGTATTCTGTCAAGTTCGTCTATAACGTCATTTTCATCATACAAAATTTCACCGAAACCGTCGCGGTCATAGTCAAAATAACCTTCTTCGTAATGCTGTTGTCTGAATGACTCTTTGTCAAACTGATAGAAAATCATAGGTTTTTCCATATATCCGTAATCAAAAAACACACTTGAAAAATCGGTTATAAGAACGTCCGATTTAATAAGTAAATTTTGCACCGTACTATCATTGAATGTAACAATCTTAACTCGCTCGCCGCCTTTAAATGTATCAATAAATCTCTGAAACTCAATATGAGGATAGAAAAGCAATTCATAATTGTATTTTTCAAGAACGTTTTTCAATTTTTCACTTGCAAGAAAATTTGAATACACCTTGTAATATTCGCTTTTTACAAATTCTTTTTTGTCAGCCCCTTGAAGATTGTATCGCCAAGTCGGCATAAGCAAAACTTTTTTTGTCGGCTGTTCATTTTTATACAGTGCGTCATAACGGCACAAACCAAGCATTTGCACAACGTTATCCTTATATCCGTACAAACTCTTGACATACTCGTATTCAGGCTTTGCCAAACACACAAACAAATCCAAATTCACATTATTGTTATACAAATATGTAAGGTTATCCTTGATGATACCGTGCTGTAAAAATATCTTTTTGCCCTTTATAATACCTTTTTTATCAGCCTTAACAAAAAAATCTATGTACGGTGTATAACCCATAATATGTGTACTGATTTTTACTTTTGACAGCACAAGCGAAATGTAATGTTCAAAACTGTTATGATTTATAATTCTGCCGAGTTTTTCCACACGTTCTCTGTCAGCGGAATCTTTCGTTATTGCGTAAGCAATATTGATTTCGGGATGATTTGCGGTAATGTACTTGAACAAATAATACGCATTATCCCTTGCGTCAATTCCACGCTCCGCTATAAGCCATAAATCCTTATACTTTTCTTTATTTTTCGCAAAAGGTGCGACAATTACCGCCGCACCGTATTTTACGAAACAGGAAATATAATCCTTTGACTTCTTTATAAATGTATGCAAATTCATATATATCCCTCCAATTATGCAAAGATTACTTTATTTCTCCGTGTTTTTCATACTGCGTGATTTGCGACACCTTATTGTTGTCGTCAACAAATACAACTGTCGGTCTGTGTTCTTTTGCCTCGTCCGCCGTCATATTGCAGTATGCCATAATAATAACTTTATCACCCTTTTGAACACACCTTGCCGCCGCACCGTTAAGGCATATAACGCCCGAATTTTCTTCTCCGGCTATTGTATACGTTTCAAAGCGCTGACCGTTGTTTACGTCAACTATCTGCACCTTTTCATATTCAAGTATACCGGACGCTTTCAAAAGTGCCGTATCAATCGTTATACTTCCGACATAATCAAGTTCTGCCTGTGTAACGGTTGCACGATGTATTTTACCTTTAAGCATTGTTAATTCCATTGCTTATTTTCTCCTTACTCCATTATAAAATTATCTATTAAACGTGTTTTTCCGATATATACCGCCATTGCACAAAGGAGCGGCTTTTGTACTTTTTCAAGTGTTTCAAGCTGATTGAAGTCAACCATTTCCACATAGTCAATCTTTGCAAGAGGTTCTTTTTCAATCTCCGCTTTGATTGCCGAAATAATTGTCTTTACGTCTGTTTCGCCGTCTGCAATCATCATCTTGCCGATTTCAAGCGAACGTGAAAGGCATAGTGCCGCCTTGCGTTCGTCTGCGTTTAGATATGTGTTTCTTGAACTCTTTGCCAAGCCGTCATTTTCACGAATTATAGGACAACCGACTATTTCAATATCAAAGTTCAAGTCCTTAACCATCTTCTTTATAACGCATAACTGCTGTGCGTCCTTTTGACCGAAATATGCTCTGTCAGGCTGAACGATATTGAACAGCTTACTTACAACAGTACACACACCTGAAAAATGAATAGGTCTTGTTTTACCGCAAAGTACCTTTGTAATCTTGTTCATATCAACAAATGTAAGTGCATTGTCATACATTTCATCAGCTTCAGGATTAAATATAATTGACGCACCCGCACTTTCGCAAAGTTTCGCATCCGCATTAATATCTCTCGGATAACTTTCAAAATCTTCGTTAGGACCAAACTGTGTAGGATTTACAAAATCACTTACAACAACTCTGTCATTTTCCTTTACCGCACGCTCTATAAGGCTTTTATGTCCTTCGTGAAGATAACCCATTGTTGGAACAAGACCAACCGTAAGTCCTTCCTTTTTCCATGCTTTAACTGTTTTCCTTACTTCATCTATTGTTTTTACTATCTGCATTTTATTCTTCCTCCGTTATTTGTTTCATAACTTCTTCACTCATTTTAAACGAATTTTCCTCTTTTGGGAATGTACCGTTTTTCACTTCGCTGCAATATTCCTTAAAGCAATTTTTCATACTCTCGCCCAATTCACCGTATTTCTTTACAAACTTCGGTGTAAAATCGGAATACATTCCAAGCATATCCTGATATACAAGCACTTGACCGTCACAGCCATTGCCCGCACCGATTCCTATTGTAGGAATTGAAAGAATTTCCGTTATATATGTTGCAAGCGGTGTCGGTACACATTCCAAAACAACCGCAAATGCGCCAGCTCTTTCAACCGCTTTTGCATCATCTATAATTCGTTTTGCGTCATCTATATTTTTGCCCTGAACCTTAAAGCCGCCGAACGCGTTGACCGATTGAGGCGTCATTCCGATATGACCGACAACAGGAATAGACGAGTCTACGATTTTTCTTATATGTTCCTCAAATTTAACTCCGCCCTCAAGTTTAACCGCATCGGCATGACCTTCTTTTATGAGTCTGCCTGCGTTCACAACTGCGTCATACACAGATGTTTGATACGACATAAACGGCATATCTGTTACGACAAGTGCATTTTTTGCACCTCTTGCAACGATTTTACTGTGATGTATCATATCATCCATTGTCACAGACAATGTACTGTCATATCCCATAATAACCATACCAAGCGAATCGCCTACAAGTATTGAATCAACGCCTGCCTCGTCCTCAAGTTTTGCCGTTGTGTAATCATAAGCTGTAAGCATTGTAATTTTTTCACCGTCAGTTTTCTTATTTTTAAAGGTTACTGTTGTGTTTTTCATTCTATTCCTCCGTTTTTCATATCAAATATAACATTTGTCAGTTCTTTGTATAACTCTCTCGTTCTTTCATCAAGCACTTCAATATGTTTTTCAACAGTCGCCATATCCCCTCTTGCCGCAGGTCCTGTGATTGCTTTTTCACAACCGACTTTAAGTATATTGTCCATATTGCACTTCATCAGTGTTGACAGTGCACTCTCACTTTCCGACTTTGAAAAACCGCACTCCTGTAAAAGCTCCGTTGCCTTATAGCAAACCGATACGACAAAATTTGACGCAAAACACGCCGCCGCATGGTATTTGGCTTTATTTTCCGATGTAATAATCTTAAATCTGTTACCGCATAATGAAAGAATTTCTGAAACAGTATCAACTGCTTTTCCGCCGCCTTCGACAGTAAAAAAAGCGTTTGATATTGCATTTAATGACGTATGCTTGCTGTTAAATGCCAGCATCGGATGAACACTGCAAACATTTTCACTGTCTGCACCTTTAAAAATTTCACTTGACACAGAGCCGCTGCAATGACATATAATTTTCTCTTTTAAATTCATATCCTTGATTTTGTTCCAAACCGTTTGGATATTATCATCATTTGTAGTTATAAAAATTATGTCACTATTATTTATAAGCTTTTCACGGCTGTAAAGCTCAAAATCTTCCGTATTGTTACTTCGTGACGAGAAACCGATTACATTTACGCCCTTGCTTCTGAAATAGTAAGCCAGACTCATACCGCATTTTCCCGCTCCGATAAATCCTATTGCGTTTATATTATCACCTCCGATAATATCACCGCAACGCACTAAATGTCAGGTGCAATTTTCTTCCGAAATACCGCCCATCAGTTTTATTTTATCATATTTTGTTTTGTATTACAATATTATTTCACTAATTAATATTATATTTTTTCAACAAAAAATGACTTAGAACAAAGTTCTAAGTCATTTGGTGCCGATGACCGGGGTCGAACCGGTACGGGAATTTCTTCCCACGGGATTTTAAGTCCCGGGCGTCTGCCAGTTCCGCCACATCGGCATACTTGTCAACAACATATGAAATTATACCATACTTTTTGACATTAGTCAAGACTTTTGTACGAAAAAAGATTAAAAAAGCAAGTCTGTTTTTATAACAGACTTGCTTGATTTATCATTTTATTTAGCCTCTGTTGTAGGTTCCGCCTCTGTTGTAGGTTCCGGCGTATCCTTTGGCTGAATAACCATTTTATCAATCTTATCTTGGTTTACCTCTACCTTGATACCCAATTCTTCAGCTTTCTTTTCAAGAGCCTCTTCTTGTTTCTTTGAAGTGACTGCCGACTGAACTGCTGATTTATTGTTTTCCAAATACTCACTGAACTTTGAATCCGATTCGTCTATCGGTAATCTTTTTATGATGTGATAACCGTAATCTGATTTACACATTGTGATTTCGCCCGGCTCGATTGACTTTGTCGCATCTTCAAATTCAGAAACCATTTCGCCGTCTGTAAAGAAGTATCCGTCTTGATTTGATTCCATACCCGGGTCTTCATTGTATTCCTTTATAAGTGCATCGAAATCTTCACCGTTCTTTGCTCTTTCAAGAATTTCGTTTGCTTTCTTTTCAGCCTCTGCAAGCTTGTCTTCATCAAGATCTGCACCTGTCGTCATATCCTTTGTTGAAATAAGAATATGCTTTGCTCTTAAATAATTATCTACGAAATACTGCTTAACTTCATCATCTGTCGGTTCTGCAACGTCAAGCTGATCCATTATCTGCTTTGAATATGTTGATGCCGAAATAATTGTTTCCATTATATCATCATCAACACCGTACTTTTTAAGCAACTTATCGCCGGCTTTTTTACCGCCCTGTTGAGCCTTAAAATTTGAAATAGTGCTTTTAACTTGTTTAGCCTCATCGTCGGTTAGAGTTATATCCATTGCCTTTGCAACTTCTTTTAGAAGATATTCTTTCTTTAGATTATCAACTGCGGCGTCTACGTCCTCTGTACCCATTCCGTAATTCGCGAAGAAATTAACCGCACCTTCCGTAATATTGGTATCGCCTATTTTCATAACAGTTTGACCGTTTCCCGAACAACCTGCAAGCAGCATTGCACCAATCAATGATACACTTGCTATTTTTCCAAATCTGCCAAAATTCATAATTATATTCCATAGCCTTTCTGCCCACAATTATTATATTCTAACGCTTATCAGCGGGCAGATAAGTCGTTATATTCGTTATATGTTTAACACATACAACACATATTAGTATATTCCTTATTGACGTTTATGTCAATAGATTTAAAAAATTGTTTACAAAAAGACCATAATTTTTCTACCAAAAAAGACCATAATTTACTTATGATCTTTTCATGTATCATTCAATTTTATGAAAGCATTAATACAACTTCAAGCACAATCACAATCGCACTTAAAATGCTAAGCACTGTTACACCGAGAACACATTTCTTTTTAAGTTTTACAAAACTCGATTCAAGTTCTGAAATTGTATTTTTTGTATTAAGTTGTGTATTCTTCAAATCGAACACACTGTCATTAAGTTTTGAAATCGAATTAAATGCTTGTTTAACTTCCGAAACACTTTTCGCTATTTCATCAACCGAATTTTTAATCTCGGAATAATTATCCTTATGTTCTTTCATTCTTTCGTTATCTTGAACATCAATAATATTCAACTTTTCCGAAATATCTTTAATCTTCGATTTCAAGCCGTCAATATCCTCTGACACATTTTGAATTTTGCTTTCAACATCATCAAATCTGTCTGACATTTCAGATACAGAAACAACGCTTTCGCGAATGTTATCAAGCTTATTGTCAATCTTTTCAACCGAATTTTTAACGGTATTCTTAACTTTTTCCTTTATACCGCTTTCGTCAACGGCATTTTTAATATCTTCCTTAATATCCTCTGCCGTTTTTACAACCTTTTCAAAAGAATTATCTTTCTTTTTTTCTACTTTTTCGTTTTCAGCCTCAGTTGTATTTTCGGTTTCTTTTTTAGCTTTAAATTCATCAACCTTGCTTACAACCGTGTCTTTAAACTTTCTTGCGCCGTTTTCAATGTCACCGGCTTTTTTCTTGAATTTATCGATAACACTTTGAATATTAATCGTTTCGTTCAAATTAATTCTTTGAGTGTTTTCAACAGGCTCTGCGTCGGCATCATTATCTGTTTTTACATCGACATTTTTCAAAAATTCTTCATATTCCTCGTCAGTGCCTGTGTAAAAAGCGTCCTGACCGTCATATGATTCTATGTTCATTCCCTTTTTATCCATCTTGTCACCCTTATTTCCGTGAAATTTCTTAGCAATATCTCTGCCCTTTTCATAGGCATAATCAAAAAACTTATCAAATCTACCGGACATATAATTAATCCTCTTCTGTTTCAGGTTTTTTAGCATTTATTATAACAACTTCATCATCGTCATAACTGTCTGTATCGTCTGAATTTACGTTGTAAATTCTTTCACCGCACTTTGAGCAGTACACATCATCAGAATGATTATACGCACCGCATTTCGGACACTTTACGTTTTCTTTAAGCTGATAAAGCTGTTCTTTAAGCTCGTTAACTTCCTCCGTCATAGCGTCGATTTTACCGAACTTTTCTTCCATATCGTCAATCACTTCGCCTGTTGATTTATAATTTTCATATACAGACTTACCGATTTCGGTATAGATGTCCTTAATTTTACTTTCCGTTTCGCTTATTGAAAACTTTAATTTTGTTTGGTTTACTATGTTATTTGTTTTCTCAATGACTGTTTTTGTCACCTGCACCGCGCTGTCCTTAGCTTTGCTTGCGTGTTCCTTTATTTTATCAAATACTTCTTCCATTTTAAAATCGCTCCTTCCTAATTTATTATATGCCGATTAAATTAATTATTTATATTATAACATAAAATGCACGCTTTTAGTATGACATTTTTATTATTTTTTCATTTCACAACAAATTCTGACATTACGTTATTTTGAGTAAAAAGGAAAAGGGGCTACCTTTCGGTAACCCCCATTGATTGATTATGGAATACAGAACTTTATATTCCGCAATCAATTATATACCTATTTCCGATAAATTTCAACAATTAGTTTACACCTTTATAAGCGTCTATCATAATCTGTTCAATTTCCTTAACAAGCGGCAACTTCGGATTTGCAGTTGTACACTGATCCTCAAAAGCCTTGTTTGCAATGTCAGGAATATTTCTCATATAAGTTTCTTCATCAATTCCGCATTCAGAGAATGACAACGGCTCATTAACTTCTTTCATAAGGTCTATAACCGCATTTATAAGGCTCTGTACGCCCTCCTCTGTTGTTTTTGCAGGAAGTCCCAAGAATGCTGCGATTTCTGCATACTTTTCATCTGCGATGAACTTCTTATACTTAGGGAATGACACAAACTTTGAAGGTATTGACGCATTATACTTAATTACGTGCGGCAACAATACTGCATTTGCTCTGCCGTGAGGAACGTGATACTCACCGCCGATTTTATGAGCGATTGAGTGATTTAGTCCTAAGAATGCGTTTGTAAATGCCATCCCTGCCATACAACTTGCATTGTGCATTTTTTCTCTTGCTTCTGCGTCCTCAGCACCGTTCTTGTATGCTCTTGGAAGATACTTGAATACAAGCTGAATAGCTTTCATTGCAAGACCGTCTGTGTAATCCGACGCCATTACAGATACATATGCCTCAAGTGCGTGTGTAAGCACGTCAAGACCTGTGTCGGCAGTTGCTGATTTCGGAAGTGACATTACAAACTGCGGGTCGATAATCGCAATATTCGGTGTTAGTTCGTAGTCTGCAAGAGGATATTTCATATTATTCTTCTTATCCGAAATAACCGCAAAACTTGTTACTTCACTACCTGTACCGGAAGTTGTCGGAATAGCTACAAGTTGTGCCTTATTACCCATCTTAGGGAACTTAAATGCACGTTTTCTTATATCAAGGAAACGAAGTCTCAGTGAATTAAAGTCTACATCAGGGTGTTCATAGAACAGCCACATACCCTTTGCGGCGTCCATTGCACTGCCTCCGCCAAGTGCGATAATTACGTCAGGCTTAAATTCGTCCATCATCTGTGCACCGCGTTTTACTGTTTCGATTGACGGGTCAGGCTCTACATCTGAGAAAATTTCACAATGAACGTGCTCCGTTCTCTTTCTTAGGTAATACAAAATCTTATCTACATAACCAAGAGAAACCATACCCGGGTCTGTTACGATAAATGCACGAGTGATATTCGGCATTTTTTCAAGGTACTGAATTGAATTATGCTCAAAATAAATCTTATCCGGAACTTTAAACCACTGCATATTTACTCTCCTCTTAGCCACTCTCTTCTGATTTATAAGGTTCACCGTTGTAACGTTACCGCTGACACTGTTACCGCCGTAGCTACCGCAACCAAGTGTAAGTGACGGCATATTTGTATTATAAATGTCACCGATTGCACCGTGTGATGACGGTGAATTTACGATAAGACGGCTTGCTTTCATTGTTGCAGCATACTTTTGAATTACATCTTCATCATTTGCGTGAATAACAGCCGAGTGTCCCATACCGTGGAACATAACCATTTCTTCTGCTCTGTCGATTCCTTCTTCTGTTGAATCAACGATAAAGTATGCAAGTACCGGACTCAACTTTTCTCTTGAAAGCGGATATTCAGGACCTACGCCGTCCAGTTTTGCAAGAAGAATTTTCGTACCCTCAGGAACTTTCACTCCCGCTTGCTCCGCAATCCATGTTGCAGGCTTACCTACAATTACAGGGTTTACAGCACCCTTTTCACTGTCGATGCAGTAATCGCTAAGCTTTTTAATTTCGTCAGGCTTTGCAAAGTAGCAGCCGTATTTCTTCATAAGTTTTTCAAATTTCGGTGCGATTGCCTTATCTACGATTGCGGCTTGTTCAGACGCACAAATCATACCGTTGTCGAATGTTTTTGAAAGGATAAGGTCGTTAACCGCTTGTTCAAGGTCAGCACTCTTATGAATGTAGCAAGGTACGTTACCCGGACCGACGCCAAGTGCAGGCTTACCTGTTGAGTATGCCGCCTTAACCATTCCGCTGCCGCCTGTTGCAAGAACTGTTGCAACACCCGGATGATTCATAAGTGCGTTTGTTGCCTCGATTGATGGGTATTCAATCCACTGTATACAGTTTTCAGGCGCACCTGCCGCAACTGCCGCGTCAAGAACTATCTTAGCAGCCGCCGCACTGCATTTTTGAGCGCCCGGATGGAAACCGAAAATAATAGGGTTTCTTGACTTAACGGAAATCAAAGCCTTAAACATTGTTGTCGATGTAGGGTTTGTAACAGGTGTAACACCACATACAACGCCTACAGGCTCTGCTATAATTTCGTAATCTTCAAGGTCGTTTTCAGCAATAACACCAACTGTTTTTTCATTCTTGATTGAATGATAAACATATTCTGTTGCAAACATATTCTTGGTTATTTTGTCCTCATACACGCCTCTGCCTGTTTCCTCAACAGCCATCTTTGCAAGCTCCATATGCTTGTCAAGACCTGCAAGAGTCATTGCCTTTACGATTGTGTCAATCTGTTCTTGATTAAGTGCCATAAATTCGTCCAAAGCCTTTTGTGCTTTTGCAACGTAGCCGTCAATCATTTCATTTACGTTAATCTCTGCCATAATAATTCCATAGCCTTTCTGCCTACGGGTTGTTAGTTTTTCTTTGCATCTTATTGTAGGCTGATAAGATGTTTTTACAGAAGACTCTGTTTTGACATAGTATGAAATCTTCCGAATTTTTATTATTGACTTTGTTTATTTAGATTGATAAATTTTTATCGTTATTTATTTATCAATCTTTACAACACTATTATATGAGATTGTTAAACTTTTGTCAATAGTTTTTTTGATATTTTTATTCTTTGTAAGTTTTTCATATATAATTCATTACTTTCTTGTTTAAAACAAACAAAAAAAGTATTGCATTTTCAGCAATACTTTTTATATACAGTCTTTTATATACTTTCCAATCTGTTTATCGACTCGGTATCTCCTACAAGCACGACAATATCGGTATCTTTAAATTTGTATTCGGGTTCAGGTGAAATATTCACCTTACCGCCGTTATTACTCTTTATCGCAACAATATTTACGTTATATTTTTTACGAACAGACAATTCCATAATGCTCTTGCCTATCCATGTGTTCGGTACAACAGCGTCCACAATACTGTATTCGTCCGACAATTCGATTATATCAAGCAATCTGTCAGAAACAAGTTCTATTGCGGCTTTAATGCCTGCCTCCTGTTCGGGAATTATAACATTATCCGCACCGACTTTTTTCAGTACGGTTTTGTGCATATTATCCTTTGCTTTACAGACAACCTGCTTAACTCCCATATCTTTTAGTGCAAGAGTTGTAAGTACGCTGTCCGTTATATCGTCACCGCCGATACACACGATTGCACAATCCGAGTTTTTCACTCCAAGTTGTTTTAACAAGCTTTCGTCTTTTGCGTCGGTACAAGCCGCTCTTGTTACCAAATTTGCAATAGCGTTTATTTTATCCATATTTTTGTCTATCGCAAGCACTTCATAACCCATATTAAAAAGTTGCGTTGCAACAGATGTTCCGAATCTGCCCAATCCTATTACTGTAAAAGTTTTCATAACAAATCCTTAGCCTTTCTGCTATCCGACAATGAAATTACATTCCGGATACCTTATATCATTAGTTTTTCTGATGCGAGTCATAAACACAACGCTTATAGTCATAATGCCCACTCTGCCGAAGAACATATATACAATAAGCAAAATCTTTGTAAATGTGGACGCGCTCCCCGATACACCGACCGAAAGACCGACCGTACTGTATGCCGACGCCACTTCGTATATCGAATTTATCAAATCTTGATTATCAATATAACTTATAAGCACCGAACCGCCCACAACAAGCACAAGCCACAATACAAGCAATGCCATTGCTTGAAGAATAGTCGTGTGTGCAATTCTTCTGCCGTGAATAACAACATCAGATTTGCCACGCAATACGGAAATCAAAGTCATTATTACAAGTACAGCCGTTCCGAGCTTTACGCCGCCCGCAGTCGAGCCTGAAGCGCCACCTATCATCATAAGCACCGTTCCCCAAGCCTTTGACAAGTCGGTTAAATTATTCTGTATAAGTGCGTCAAATCCGGCCGTTCTTGTTGTGACCGACTGAAAGAATGACGCCAATATTTTCTGACCGACACTTTCAGCGCCGATTGTATTTATGTTGCCGTATTCAAGAATGAAATACACAAATGTACCCACGGCAATAAAAAATATCTGTGCCAAAATTATTACTTTTGAATACACGTTAAGTTTTTTCCACGATTTTTTTGCGATAATATCCTCCCACACAATAAAACCCAATCCGCCGATGGCAACAAGTATCGCAAGCGTACAAAGTACAAGCGGATCGTGTCTGTATGAAAGCATACTTTTTCCGTCACCGTGTCAGAGATACAAATGTGTGATCCTTGGTTCCCAATATATCAAATCCCGCATTGCAAAATGCCGATACGGAATGAAATATACTAAACCACATTCCTTTAAAAAATCCGTATTTCGGTACAAAACGTATTGAAAGCACTATCGCGCCCAACAATTCTATAATTCCCGTTATATGCAAAACGTGCTTTGCAAGTTTGACTATTCCCTCAAGGCTTTCCGTACCCATCGTCTGTGCTATAAGCATTCTGTTTCTAAGTCCGATTTGTCGGTTTGAAACTATAAACACAATACAAAGTATCGTCATAAATCCCAAACCGCCGAGCTGAATTAAAAACAGTATCACCGCTTGTCCGAACAAGCTAAAATATGCACCGACATTTATAAGCGTAAGTCCTGTTACGCAAGTTGCGGACGTTGTTGTAAACAGTGCCGACAAAAACGGCGTCACAACTCTTTCTTTAGATGAAATCGGCAACATTAAAAGTAATGCTCCTACAAGGATAATCAACGCAAATCCAAACGAAATACGCCTTGCCGTATTTATTCTTTTGTGAAATAAAATTTTTCTGATAATATTCATAATTTATTTGCTTTCTCCAAAAAATACTCAAAAATCACATCTTCCGATGTAATTTTCGGAGCTGTCGTCAGACTCTTTAAGTTCGTTTCCACGCATACGGCGAAAACAATATAAGTATCGGATAAAATTCAAGTCTGCCTACAAGCATACCTATTGACATCACTATTTTTGACAATGCCGAGAAATCGGCAAAACTGCCTGTCGGGCCTACCAATCCCAATCCCGGACCAATGTTGTTCATAGTCGCAATTACGGCAGTAACCGTTGTTGTAAAGTCCTTATTATCAAAGCTGATAAGGATAATTGACACAGCCGCAAACAACATATATACAACGAAATATCCCAACACACCGTTTACGATATTCTTTTCAACCGTTTTGCCGTCAACCTTAACCGAAAATACACTTCGCGGACTTACCGCTTTTTTTATTGAGTGAGTGGCTGTTTTCATAAGTATAATAAATCTTGTAACTTTCATACCGCCGCTTGTTGAGCCTGCACACGCGCCGACTACCATCAATAGTACAAGTATAATCTGCGAAAGCATAGGCCAACGCACAAAGTCGGCAGTTGAATATCCCGTTGTTGTCATAATTGACGACACTTGGAAGAATGAATATCTGAACGCTCTGCCAAATCCGTGATACATAGGCATAATATTAAGCGCAATAATTACCGCTGCACCTATCATCATTCCTATATACCACTTAACTTCGTCATTACTCTTTATCTGTGAGAATTTTCTTGCAATTATCAAGAAATACACGTTAAAATTCAATCCGAACAACATCATAAATATACCGATGACATAATCGATATATGCACTGTTATAATACGCAACGGAACTATTCTTTATTCCGAAACCGCCTGTACCGGCTGTGCCGAACGTATGGAGCAAGCTGTCAAATACAGGCATACCGCCGAACAGCAAAAGCACAAATTCAATGACCGTAAGCGCTATATATATTCCGTAAAGTATTCTAAGAGAAAACTGCCATCTGCTTGCAAGTTTGCCTACAACAGGTCCCGGCATTTCCGCTCTCATCATATGAGTTGTTCTTGTATCCTTTGACGAAAAAATCGCCATTGCAAACGCAAGTACACCCATACCGCCGAGCCAATGAGTAAAACTTCGCCAAAAAAGCAAGCTCTTGTCAAGTGCCTCGACATTTGTAAGTATAGATGAACCGGTTGTTGTAAAACCTGACACCGTTTCAAAAAAACTGTCCACAAAACTCGGTATCTGACCGCTGATATAAAACGGCAGACAACTGATTATTGATATTACAATCCAGCCTATCGCAACGATAAACATTCCGTCACGTCCGTAAAGGCTTTTATTTTTCGGCGCTTTTGCAGATACACAAAGTCCGATTAATACGGATATTACTATCGGTATTACATACGCCAAAGCTATTGACTCACCGTAAAGCAAAGACAATCCCAAAGGTGCAAGCATTGTTGCCGCAACGGCTACAAGTATTCGTCCTACGGAATATGCTATCATCCTATAATTCATATCTTTTCCTTTCGTAACCGCTATGCAAGTATATCGCCGAGTGTGGTAATATGATGTGTTGTCACAATCACAACAGTATCACCGACTTCAAGTTTACTTTCACCGTCCGGCAGCATAATCTTGTTATTTCTGAGAATTGCCGCAATCAAAGCATTACGTTTCATCTTAATCTGTGAAAGTGATTTTGAAGTAAGCTCGGATTCTCTTGTAACTCTGAATTCCATAGCTTCAGCTTTATTGTTTACTATTCGGTAAAGAGTTCTCATTTCCGTATCCTTTGCCGATTTCATAGCTCTTGCATAACCGATTATAATATTCGCAGTTATATTTTTAGGCGTAACGATACTGTACACGCCTGTGTTTTCCATAAGCTCCGCAAACGAAAGACGGTTTACCTTTGTTACAATCTTATCGACAAATCTTGACTGCGAATACATTGATATAATCATATTTTCTTCGTCAATACCCGTCAGTGCAACAAGCGAATCAACTCTGTCAATGCCCTCTTGCGCAAGAACGTGCTTATCTGTTCCGTCGGCACACACAATATCCGCTTTCGGCAAATGTTCGGTCAATTCCTTACATCTGTTCATATTGTGTTCTATAATTTTAACCCTTATGCCGCTTTCAAGAAGCTGTTTCGCAAGATAAAACGATATTCTTCCGCCGCCGATTATAATTGCGGTTTTAACCTTTGTGTTTATAACACCTATCTCATGCATAAATTTCGCAACATCTCTGTGAGATGCGGTTATGTGAAGTTTATCTCCGCTTTCGATAACAAAATCACCGTTCGGAATATACACCTCATTACCGCGTTGCACCGCACATATAAGAAGTTTTATCTTAAACTTTTTGTATATCTCAAAAATAGCTTTTCCGCAAAGTGCGTTATCCGAACTGATGTTAAATTCAATAAGTTCAATTCTGCCTTTTGCGAAAGTTTCTGTTTTGATTGCGGCAGGAAAACGAAGTATTCTCGATATTTCGCAAGCAGTTGCGTATTCGGGATTTACTATAAGATTTATTCCGAGGGCGTTACGCATAAAATCAAGCTGTTTAAAATATTCTCTGTTTCTCACTCTTGCAACACATCTGTCCGCACCAAGTTTTTTAGCCATAACGGTGCAAAGTGCGTTAAATTCGTCATTTTCCGTAACGGCAATAAATATGTCCGCCTTGTTAGCCTCCGCCTCGCGCAAAGTTTCAAGGTCAGTACCGCTCCCGCATACACACCTTACATCATAATCATCTTGAATTCGGTCGCAGATTTCACTTTTAATATCAATAAGAACTACATCGTCGCCCTCATAATTAAAATCCTCTACAAGCTTTCTTCCGACCTTACCGCCGCCTACTACGATTACATTCATTTTTCTTCTCTTTTCTCCCGCGTCATAAGCAATAATACCGCTTCTCTTGCATTTCTGCCATTGTACAAAATATTATAAGCTTCTTCAACAATAGGCATTTCAACATTATATTTGTGTGCCATTTCATATGCCGCCGTTGCGGTGTTTACACCCTCAACAACCATATGAACGCTTTCCAAAGTTTCCTTTAAACTCTTGCCTTGACCCAAAAGTATTCCGGCACGTCTGTTTCTCGAATGCATACTTGTGCAAGTAACAATCAAATCACCTACACCGCTAAGTCCCATAAATGTCTTTTCATTTGCACCCATAGCCTTGCCGAGTCTTGCAATTTCAGCAAGGCCTCTTGTCATAAGTGCCGCTTTTGTATTGTCGCCGTAACCAAGTCCGTCACTTATTCCCGCACAAAGTGCGATAACGTTTTTAAGTGCTCCTCCAAGTTCAACACCGATTATATCGGTTGAAGTGTACACTCTGAACATATCGCCCATAAACACGTCTTGAATAAATTTAGCCGTATCAATATGCTCCGACGCAACAACATTTGTTGTAGGAAGTCCTCTTGAAACCTCCTCTGCGTGTGACGGACCGCTCATAACAGATATATCCGCCTGCGGAATTTCTTCTTTATACACCTGTGAAAGGCGTAAAAGTGTACCTTCTTCAAGTCCCTTTGATATATTTACTATTTTCTGTCCCTCTTTAACGTGCGGTGAAAGCTGTTTCGCCGTTGTTCTCGTTGCCGGTGACGGTGCGGCTGTTATAATAAGTTCCGCTCCGTCTGTACATTCAGCCATATCGTGACTGCAATAAATTGTATCCGGAAATTTCACTCCCGGCAAAAATTCTTTGTTTTCTCTGTCTTTTTTCAGTCTGTCCGTTTCTTCCTGTATCCACGACCATAAATATACATTATGTCCTCTTGAAGATAAAAGTATCGCTATGGCAGTTCCCCAACCGCCTGAGCCAATTACTGCAATTTTCATTTTACTTCTCCTTTTTTGCTCCAAGTTTGTTTTCCGTACCGCTAAGTAATCTCTTTATATTTGCATGATGTCTTGCTATTAAAAGTCCGCCGATAATAACAACGCACACAAGCTGAATTACATCAACGCTCTTTGTAACAATCATTTTAACGATTTCTATAACTATGTACATTGCACCGCCCAAGATTGAACCGAGCGATACATACCTTGTTACTGCCATAACCGCTATTGCAACGGCAGCCACAATAAGTCCGACTTTCCAGTCAAGCATTAACACAACGCCCAGCGAAGTCGCAACGCCTTTGCCGCCTTTAAATCCGAAGTAAAGCGGAAAATTATGACCGAGAATTACGCATACACCTGCGATATAGCTTATAACAGGATATATTTCATCTGTACCCGCAATATTTTTTACAAGTCTTGATAAAAGTATCACGACTATGCCTTTTAACACGTCAAGCAACAGTGTTATAACACCCATTTTCTTGCCGTATGTTCTGAGCATATTCGTTGCGCCCGCATTTCCCGAACCGCTTTCACGGATATCCTTACCGCTCAGCATTTTTGAAAGCAGTATAGAAAAATTAACCGAACCGATTAAATATGATACTATTGCCGTCAGGGCAATTATTAAATATGTCATAACTATCTCCCATTACATCTTCTTTTCATTTTTCTCTCTTACGATAAACTTTATAGGTGTTCCCTCAAAACCAAATGCCTCACGCACTTGATTTTCGATAAATCTCAAATATGAATAGTGAAACAAATCCTTTGAATTTGCGAACAAAATAAATGTCGGCGGTGCTGTTGCGGCCTGTGTACCGTAATAAACCTTTAAACGTCTGCCCTTGTCTGACGGCGGCTGTTGCTTTGCCATTGCTTCGTTTAAGACGTCGTTAAGCATACCGGTTGTAATTCTTCTCTTGTGCTGCTCATTTACTTTCTTGATAAGTTCCAAAAGCTTGTCAACTCTCTGACCTGTCTTTGCACTGATGAATATAATTTCCGCATATGACATAAACGCAAATTCTTCACGCACACGCATTGTAAAGTTTTTCATAGTCTTTGTGTCTTTAGAAACAATATCCCACTTATTAACCGCAAAAATACAAGCCTTACCCTGCTCGTGAGCATAGCCGGCAACCTTTGTGTCCTGTTCTGTAATACCCTCGTTTGCGTCAATCATAATAACGCACACGTCACTTCTGTCAACCGCCGCAAGCGAACGTACAACACTGTAACGCTCTACGTTTTCGTCAATCTTACCGCGTTTTCTCATACCGGCGGTATCGATAAACAGATACTTGTCGCCGTTCTTTTCGTAATGTGAGTCGATTGCGTCACGTGTTGTTCCTGCGATGTTACTTACAATAACTCTGTCCTCACCCAAAATTTTATTTATAAGCGACGATTTACCTGCATTCGGTTTACCGATTACCGCAACTTTAATTTCGTCCTCGTCATCTGACGTATCTGCGTCCTCAGGGAACAAGTGAGTAACTTCGTCAAGCAAATCACCTACACCCAAACCGTGAGTTGATGAAATAGCAATCGGATCGCCAAGTCCCAAATTATAAAATTCATAAAATTCAAACGGCGGATCGCCTGTATTGTCAACCTTGTTTACGGCAAGCACAATCTTTTTCTTCGCCTTTAAAAGCATTTGTGCAACGTCCTGGTCATTTGCCGTAACACCGTCTTTTACGTTTGTCATAAGCACAACAACGTCTGCCATTTCAATGGCAAGCTGTGCCTGACGGCGCATTTGTACAAGGATTTCGTCCTTTGACGCAGGCTCGATACCGCCTGTATCGATAAGCGTAAAGTGCTTGTCAAGCCACACTGCGTCAGAATAAATTCTGTCACGCGTTACACCCGGTGTGTCCTCTACTATACTTATTCTCTTTCCTGTTATCTTATTAAACAAAGTCGATTTTCCGACGTTCGGTCTGCCGACTATCGCTACCAATGGTTTCATATTCTTCTCCTTTAAAATTCAAGTTCTTCTCCCAAGATTTTCTCAATAAATTCATATCCGTCATTTATGACAGGCTCTATCTTCACATTCAACGCTTTTTCAACGTCTGATACAGTCAAATCATCAAGGAAAATCCCGTCTTCATCTCTCAGCATACTGTGCGGAATAAGCATTATATCCCCTATAGGCTTGTCTTTAAGCTGGTCGATTATATCTCCGCCCGTAACAAGTCCCGAAACATTTACGCCTCCGCCGAAAAAGTTATTTTTTATCGCATAAACAGTTATCTTTACGTCTGCCTTTTCCATAAGACGTTCCGCCAAACCCGTTATAAAAGATGCCGCCGCCTCACCCGTTACAAGAGTTACATTTCTGTCATACTTTTTGTTTTTCACAAGTTTAATTGCCGAATCAAATTCTTCTGCCATACTGGCAATCAATCCTACACCGTTTTCAAGCTGCGGAAAGCCCTCATACACTTCTGCGTCAGGTATAGGCAATTCCGCATTCAAATAAAATTCGTCAGAAAGATAAATTAGCCTTGTTCCAAGTTTATCATACAGTTTTTTCTGCCAAGTCTCAACTTGTTTTATTGTTTGTGCGGAAGTTTCCTTTGTAAACGGTTTCAGCGGATAAAGTCCGTCACGATAGCGTGTAAGACCGACAGGAACGATTGATACACTGTTTACATTCGGGAACAGTGCCGCCAGTTCGGATATTGACCTGTCAAGTTCCTTGCCGTCATTAATTTCGGGACAAAGCACTATCTGACAGTTCATATAAATATTATTAGCCGCAAACTTTTTCATTATGTCATAGCACTTACCCGCAAAACGATTATTCAGCATTTTACATCTAAGTTCGGGATTGGTTGCCTGAACCGATACGTTAATCGGCGAAACACGCATTTTTATAAGTCTGTCTATTTCTTCGTCTGACATATTCGTAAGCGTTACATAGTTTCCCTGCAAAAACGATAATCTCGTATCATCATCTTTAAAATAAACCGTTTCACGCATACCTTTAGGCAACTGATCTATAAAACAGAATATACACTTATTTCTACAACTTTGTGCCTCGTCAATAAGTCCCTCTTCAAATTCAATACCTATATCATCGTAATCATTTTCAACCGTTATAACTTCGGTAGTACCGTCCTTTTTCAGTATTTCAAGAGTAACTTCATATTCGGCTGTAAGATAGCGATATTCAAGTATATCGTGAAAATCGTGTCCGTTAATGCTTATCAGCTTATCCCCGACTTCAATTCCGGCATCTTCCGCGATTGAATACGGTTCTATATATTTAATTGTGGTATTAACTTTTCTCATATTTTTATCTCCGCATTATTATCCAATATGTATTATTACACAAACACAGAAAAAAATCAAGGCATTTGGCAAAAATAAAGACAACCAATGTAATCAGAGGTTGTCTTATCTAATGTTTATTCATAAATTATCCATATTTTTCTGCCAATACCACACCCAAAATTATCAAACCACCGCCGATATACTGCACCAATCCCATTGTTTCGCCCAGGAATATCGCACCGAGTATTATTGAAGTAATCGGTTCAAATGCTGATACTATCCCAGCGGTTGACGCACCCTCACAGCGTACTCCCACTTGAAAAAGAGGCACTGCTCCAAGCGTTATAATAAGTGATATAGCCACCGACAGTATCCATGCTTTATAATCCATTTCCGCAAACACCAAGCTATCAGTTGTCAAACCGAAAATATATGTGCCGATACTCATAATAATCATAAGATAAAACGTAAGTTTTATATAGTCCATTTCGTCAAGTTTGGAACGATACATATAAACGACATAAAAGCTATAAAATATCCCCGACAAAATCGCAAGTATCACGCCGATTTTATCGGCTGTATTATTAAGGTCAACAAACATAAACATTCCGAGCGTGACAAGCATAACCGCGAGAAGTTTTATCTTCTTGATTTTTTCTTTGTAAACCACCGCCGACGTTATTACGATTATAAGCGGATATATAAAATGGAGCGTTGTTGCGAGTCCGGTTGAGATATAGTCATATGCGGCATAAAGTGAAATCATTGAAAACGAGCCGCCCACCACACCAAGTAAAATTATATCTATAAGTTCCTTTTTCGTAAGTTTAAACGACACCTTTCTGAAAATCATTATAAAAAATAAAAGCGGCAGCATTAGGAATGTACGCAAAAAAGTAAGCGTAATTCCGTTTGCTCCGCTTTTGTATGCAAATTTAGCCAGTATCGGTGCAAATCCGTAAATAAATGCCGATAAAATTAAACAAACTTTACTCTTTGACACCGAAATCCCTCCATAGAATAGGGCGTTAAAGTGTTTCAAGTTCCTTCGCCCAAATTTGATATGAGGCGTCGGACGGCATTCGCCAATCGCCTCTCGGAGAAAGAGCAACACTTCCTACTTTCGGACCGTCAGGCAGGCACGAACGTTTGAATTGCTGTGCAAAAAATCTTCTGTAAAATACCTTTAACCATTCAAGTATAACTTCTCTGTCATATATCCCATCAAACGCAACTTCAGCCAATCTCAGTATCTTTGACGGTTTTGAACCAAAACGCATAAGATAATACAAAAAGAAATCGTGAAGTTCGTACGGACCGACAATATGTTCGGTCTTTTGAGATATTTTTCCGTCTTTCGGCGGAAGAAGTTCGGGACTTACAGGTGTATCCAATATATCCTGTAATGTTTTCTTCAATATATCGTTATTTGTACGTTTCGCTTCGTAATCAACAAGGTAGCGAATGAGTGTTTTCGGAACACCTGCATTAACGCCGTACATCGACATATGGTCGCCGTTATACGTTGCCCAGCCAAGTGCAAGCTCGGACATATCACCGGTACCGATTACCAAGCCGCCGCTTTTGTTTGCAACGTCCATAAGAATTTGAGTTCTCTCTCTCGCCTGAGAATTTTCATATGTCACGTCATAGACATTAGGATCGTGTTCTATATCCGCAAAATGCTGATTTACTGCCGCTTTGATATTTACTTCTTTCAAAGTAACACCAAGCGAATTTGCAAAATTAACCGCATTGTTATACGTTCTGTCCGTTGTACCGAAACACGGCATTGTTACCGCGATTATATTCTTTCTGTCAAGATTAAGACTGTCAAATGCACGCACGGTTACCAAAAGTGCAAGTGTCGAGTCAAGTCCTCCGCTTACACCCACAACAGCCGTTTTGGCATGCGTATGGTCAAGTCGTTTTTTAAGTCCCAGCGACTGAATTGAAAGGATTTCTTCACTGCGTTTTTCACGCTTTTTGTCGTCTGACGGAACGAACGGCTGTTTATCGACATATCGTGTTATTTTAGTGTCCCCGATATTCATATCAAGTTTTACACTCACATATTTTTCACTGCCGACTATATTATAGGTATTGCTCTTTTTTCTCTCACCCACAAGTCTTTCCAAATCAAGCTCGGTATATACACATTCGTTGTTAAATCTTTTACTTCTTGCCAAAATCGTGCCGTTTTCGGCAATCATATTATCACCTGCAAATACAAGGTCGGTCGTTGATTCGCCGTATCCCGCATCGGAATAAATATAACCGCAATAAAGTTTTGCAGACTGACTTTTTACAAGCATTTCGCGGTATTCATCTTTTGCAATAACTTCATTGCTCGCAGAAAGATTTGCTATAATCGTTGCACCTGCAAGCGCGTGGTTGACCGACGGTGGCATAGCTGTCCACAAATCCTCGCAAATTTCAACTGCAAGAACAAAATCTTCACACGCATCTGTTTTAAATAATATATTCGCACCGAACGGTATTTCTTCACCGTTTATATTCACATATGTCACTTCATTTTTACCGGCCGTAAAATGTCTTACCTCATAAAATTCGGCATAGTTTGGAATATTGAGTTTCGGAACAAGACCTTTTATGTGTCCCCCGTTTACCACTGCGGCACAATTATAAAGCGTCTGCTCCGCAACGTACGGGAGTCCGACAACGGCGGTTATATCAAGATTTTCCGTTGCTTTTGCTATTTTGATTAAGCTGTCTTTTGCACTGTCAATCAATATTTTCTGCAAAAACAAATCACCGCAAGTATATCCCGTTATGCAAAGTTCCGGAAATACTATAAGCTTTATATTATTTTGAGCCGCGTCTTCGATTGCCTTTATTATATTTGATGTATTATAATCGGTGTCCGCAACCTTTATATCAACAGTTGCGCTTGCACATCTTACAAATCCGTCTTTCATAAATCAATTTCCTTTCTTTATTCTGTCCCAATAAACTTTTGCCGACTGTTCGGTTTTATTGTCCCCAAAATCGTAATATTTAGTGTCCCTAATGTTGTTAGGCAAATATTGCTGTTTGACATAATGATTTTCATAACTGTGCGGATATTTGTACTCTGTTCCATGACCGAGTTTTTTTGCTCCGCCGTAATGCGAATCTTTCAGATGTTCCGGTATATCGCCCGTATCCATACCCTCAATATCACTCAACGCACTGTCAATCGCCATTATTGCCGAATTTGATTTTGGTGCGGTTGCAAGTAAAATAACCGCTTCCGCAAGCGGTATTCTCGCCTCTGGGAAACCAAGCTGCAGGGCACTGTCAACACAAGCTTTCACGACCGATATAGCCTGGGGATATGCAAGTCCTATATCCTCTGACGAAATAACCAAAAGTCTGCGGCAAATGCTCGGCAAATCACCTGCCGAAACAAGTCTCGCAAGATAATGAACTGCCGCATCCGGATCTGAACCTCTTATTGATTTTTGAAACGCACTTAAAATATCATAATGACTGTCACCGTCACGGTCGTAACGCATAGCTTTTTTTTGCGTTGCCTGTACCGCAGTGTCAAGCGATATGTGTATTTTTTTATCTTTGTTTGGCGGTGTTGCAATAAATGCAACTTCAAGCGAATTTAAAGCCCTTCTCACATCTCCGTTTGAAACGTGTGCCATATGCCGTATTGCGTCTTTGTCAACGGTTACGTCAAAGCCTTTATAATCCGATTGCTTTAATTCTTCAACCGCTCTTTCAAGTGCCTTTTCAATCTCGCTCGGCTCAATCTGTTTAAATTCAAACACAACACTTCTTGAAAGCACCGCATTATACACATAAAAATACGGATTTTCCGTTGTACTTGCGATAAGCGTTATCTTGCCGTTTTCCATAAATTCAAGCAAAGACTGTTGTTGTTTCTTATTAAAATGCTGTATTTCGTCAAGGTACAGCAATACTCCGTCCATTGCCAAAAAGCTGTCAAGCGTTGATACAATATTTTTTATATCCGCAACGGACGCAGTTGTTGCATTAAGTCTATGCAAAGTTTTACCCGTTTTTTGAGCGATTATGTTTGCAATGGTAGTTTTACCGACTCCGCTCGGACCGTAAAATATCATATTCGGTACTTCGTCATTTTCGATTATGTTTCTTAAAATTTTTCCTTCACCTATAAGGTGCTTTTGTCCGACAACTTCATCAAGCGTCTTTGGACGTATTCTATCAGCCAATGGTGTTTTCATTGTGATTCTTTACCTCTTGTATAAGCTTATTAACTTCTTCCTCCGTAACCGTTGTCATTCCCGAACGCTTACATTCTTTCAGCTTTTCGGCATATTCTGCGGCTTTATCGTACTTGTTAAGTTTCATTGCAATCTGTATGCCGTGATAAAAACCCTCGACAAAGTTAGGTGCAGACCCGACAAGTTCATCAGATATTTTTTCTGCTTTTTCATATTCGCCTTTTCTGAAATAACAAATTGAAAGATTATCTTTTATGTCCCTGTCATCACTGTTGTAATCATAAGCTTCTTCACAAAGTTTTGTTGTTTCGTCAAGGTCATCGTTTCTAAGTAATTTAAAATAGCCAAGCATACCGTAAATACTTGAATTTCTGTAACCTTCCTTCATCATTGACTGTGCATCCTCAATCGCCTCGTCAAGTCTGCCCTGCTTATAGTAAACCATACATCTTTGTTGCTTTGCCAAATTCTTTTTTTCCGGTGCAAGCCCTTTTACTCTTATAATCGGATCAAGAACTTTTTCCGCCTCGTCGGCATAACCTGTACGTAAAAGCACATATGCATAAGACGATTTCAACTTTACATTTGCTCTGCCCGTTTCACACGCCTTTTTATACCACTCTCTCGCACGGTCCTCGTCACCGATTTCAAATGCTTTGTTGCCGTTTATCGCATAATAGGTCGGCAAAAAATTATATATTCCCACACCTATAGCCACAATCGCAACGGCTATTCCAAGAAATACATTAAACTTAAACGCTACAATAATTATAGCAAGTGCAATAAGAACTGCAATTAAATTCATAAAAATCATACCTTTCTTTATAAAAATCAAGAGGCTGCAAGCAGCCTCTTAAAATAGTAGTCAAAACCGCTATAGTTTTGTCTTGATTAATATTCGGCAGTACCGACTGTTCTTGGGAACGGAAGTACGTCACGAATGTTAGAAACACCTGTAATATACATAACAGCTCTTTCAAAGCCAAGACCGAAACCTGCGTGTTTGTTTGTTCCGTATCTTCGAAGGTCAAGATAGAAATTATAATCTTCTTCCTTAAGACCAAGTTCTTTCATTCTTTCAACAACTACGTCGTAATTTTCTTCTCTCTGGCTTCCGCCGATGATTTCTCCGACGCCCGGAACAAGCAAGTCCATAGCCGCAACCGTCTTTTGGTCATCGTTAAGTTTCATATAGAAAGCCTTAATTTCCTTCGGATAATCTGTTACAAACAACGGACGCTTAAATACCTGTTCTGTAAGGTATCTTTCGTGTTCTGTCTGTAAATCGCAGCCCCATTCCACCTTATTGTCAAACTTAACCTTACCGGCTTTTGAATCTTCGATAAGTATATTTACAGCCTCTGTATATGTTACATGAGCAAACTCACTGTTTACAACGTGGTTTAGACGGTCAAGAAGTTCCTTGTCGATAAATTGATTAAAGAACTGCATTTCTTCGGGAGCATTTTCAAGACAATAGTTAATGATATACTTTAGCATATCCTCTGCAAGTTCCATATCGTCTTTTAGGTCTGCGAATGCGATTTCAGGCTCAATCATCCAAAATTCAGCCGCATGACGTGTTGTATTTGAATTTTCGGCTCTGAATGTAGGACCGAATGTGTAAACATTTCTAAATGCCATACAGTATGTTTCAACATTAAGCTGACCGCTTACCGTAAGGTTTGCCTGTTTTCCGAAAAAGTCCTGTGAATAATCAACAGTTCCGTCATCATTCTTAGGGACGTTGTTCAAATCAAGTGTTGTAACTTGGAACATTTCGCCCGCACCCTCGCAGTCACTTGCAGTGATAATCGGAGTATGAACGTACACAAATCCCCTCTCTTGGAAGAATTGGTGAATTGCATACGCAATCATTGAACGCACTCTGAACACTGCCGAGAATGTATTTGTACGCGGTCTTAAATGAGCGACTGTACGCAAATATTCAAAGCTGTGTCTTTTCTTCTGTAACGGATAATCCGGTGTAGATTCACCGTCGATTACAACGTTTTCAGCCTTTAATTCAAACGGCTGTTTTGCGTCCGGTGTAAGTACAAGTGTACCTGTTGCCGTAATTGCAGCTGCAATGTTTAGCTTTGAAAGTTCCGCAAAGTTATCAAGTTTATCCGACTCAATTACTATCTGCAAATTCTTAAAAAATGTACCGTCATTTAATTCGATAAAGCCGAAATTCTTTGAAATTCTTATGTTTCTTATCCAACCCGATACTGTTATTTCTTTTTCCCCAAACTCATCCTGTTTTCTGAACAAGTCTTTTACAACTGTTTTCATAATCTAAATAATAATCCTTTCAATAGTTATTAAATATAGTAGCTCTGTGCCACTGCTTCGCCTTTTAGGCATCTCCCCTTAAGGAGAGGCTTATTATAGTAGCTTTATTCCTTTTTCTTTGCAAGTCTTACGCATATCGTCCGGCCATACAGATGCCTGTACTTCGCCGATATGAGCCTTACCAAGCATATACATACACAATCTTGACTGACCGATACCGCCGCCGATTGTATAAGGAAGTTCCTTATTAAGAAGTTTCTTATGGAAATCAAGTTCAAGTCTGTCCTCACAGCCTGCAATCTTAATTTGAGAAAGAAGTGAATCTTCGTCAACTCTGATACCCATGCTTGAAAGTTCGTAAGCCATATCAAGAACAGGATAATAAACAAGAATATCACCGTTAAGCTCCCAATCGTCATAATCCGGTGCTCTGCCGTCGTGTCTTTGACCCGACTTCAATTCTTTACCGATTTGCATTAGGAATACCGCTTTCTTTTCACGAAGAAGTTTATTTTCTCTTTCTTTCGGTTCTAGATCAGGGTACATATCCTCAAGTTCTTGCGTTGTTATAAATGTAATTTCCTCAGGGAAATTATTTTCAATACCGCTGAACTTTTGGCATACTCTGCTTTGAGTCGACTTCATAGCGGTATATATACGTTCTACAAAACTCTTTAAAGTTTCAACAGTTCTGTCTGACTTATTTATAACAGCCTCCCAATCCCATTGGTCAACGTACATAGAGTGAAGATTGTCCACTTCCTCATCACGTCTTATGGCGTTCATATCTGTATATATGCCGTGTCCCGGCTGTATTTTGTATTTTCCCAGGGCCATCCTCTTCCATTTAGCTAAAGACTGAACCACCTCCACCTCGAGCTCATCTATGTCTTTCAGAGTAAAGCTCACTCTTCTTTCCACTCCGTTGAGGTTGTCGTTGAGTCCCGTCTTCGGATCCACGAAGAGGGGCGCTGATACACGCCTCAAGTTGAGCCCGTAAGCCAGTTCCTGCTGAAAGTAATCTTTTATTTTTTTGATCGCTCTCTGACTTTCCATCAGGTCGATCAGAGGGTCGTAATCTTTTGGTAAGATCAAATGTGACATATCGCTTCCTCCTATTTTTTTATTTTTGAGAACTCACATCCGCAATAATTCTGCCTGTAAAGTTCGTATTCTTTAGACATCTGTATGCTTCTCTGAAAACCTGCCTTTTTCTTAAAATCAATATCCAAGAATTCTACATGATACTTGCTCGCCAGTTCACATCCTATGGCTGAAACGAGGCTGTAG
>ENA-OPBM01000360-OPBM01000360.1-human-gut-metagenome-genome-assembly--contig:-NODE-360-length-38283-cov-4.085618_pt1 | contig 38283 bp, 41 predicted proteins | sample MGYA00241069_ERZ501454 | MGnify/ENA primary metagenome ERZ501454 (study PRJEB25962, sample SAMEA2042625) | human gut metagenome | biome: human gut; feature: human-associated habitat; material: faeces... | reverse complement strand
AGGAAATATGGAAGAAATAGAAAGAAAATATTTAGTTAAAAAATTGCCTGATAATTTAGATGAGTATAAAAAAGTAGAGATAACACAAGGATATTTAAATCACGGAAGTGAGCCAGCTTTAAGAGTAAGAAAATATAACAACGACTATTTTCTAACTTATAAGTACTCAAGTGATGAACAAAAGAAAAATAAATGTAATGTTTGCACTGAATATGAATTACCAATTTCCAAAGAGGCATTTGACCATTTAAACACTAAAATCGACGGAAGAATAATTCATAAAAATAGATACTTAATTCCAAACAAAGACGGATTAACGATTGAACTAGATGTTTTCTTAGACTGGCTTGAAGGCTTAATTATAGCTGAGGTTGAATTTCCAAACGATAAGGCCTTTGAAACCTTTGACAAACCAAATTGGCTTGGTGAAGATGTATCAAAAGAGGAAAAGTATAGAAATTCTTATATAGCTTCAGGCGATGTAAACATTGAAAAACTTTTATCATAATAGATTACCCAATTCAAATTAATGAATTGGCTTTTTTGTATAATAATTGTCAAATTAAAATTAGTAACTTGTACAAAACGGAGATATTGGATATAATGAATACAAGGTAAAAAATAGGGGAAACTAAGCCTAGCTAGTATAAGTAGGAGAGATAAAATGAGTAAAAGTAAAAAAAGAAATATAATAATAGGAAGTCTGTGTGCCGTAGTCCTATTAATGGCAGTAGGCTATGCCACATTTCAAACCGTACTTAATATAGAAGGCACAAGTAATATAACATCATCATGGGATATAAAGATTACTAACGTAACAAGTAAAAATATAAAAGGAACAGCTTCAAATAATGGAGATCCAGTATGGGAAAATCTATCCGCAACTTTTAAAACAAACTTACAAGCTCCAGGAGATAGTATAGAGTATGATATCACCGTAACTAATAATGGAAACTTGAATGCAAAATTAGATAAATATAAATTAACTGATGCCAATAATGAAGCAATAAAATTTACGCAAACAGGATTAACAAATGGGGAAGTATTAACTGCCGGAAGTACCAAAACCTTTACAGTAAAAGTAGAATACTTAAGTAGTATAAGTGAACAACCAAGTAAAGTAACAAGTTCATTAACAATCACATTGGATTACTCACAAGCAGAGAATGGATATACACCAGGTGAGCAAGTAGCATCAGAACAATTAACATCAAACCTCGTAACATCAGGAGATGGATTATATGAAGACACATATGAACCAGGAAGATATGTGTATAAAGGCGCTAATCCTAATAACTATATAACTTTCAATAATGAAGAGTGGCGAATAATATCAGTAGAAGCTGACGGTACATTAAAGATAATAAAGAATGCGAGTATAGGAAATATGGCTTTTGATACAACCAACTCGGATAATTGGACACGCCCATCTACTTTGAATACTTATTTAAATAATGATTACTATAATGCATTGAATTCAAATGCACAAAATCAAATTCAAAGTTATGACTTTAGCCTTGGTTCTGTAATGGATGGGAATGCAGATTTAGCAGGTCAAATAGCGGATGAAAAAAAGATAAAATGGACAGGTAAAATTGGATTGATTAGTGCAAGTGATTATTTGAGAGCAAACACAAATATGGAACAATGTGGGAATATGTACTTGGATTACAACGATTATCATACTAATGGTATATGTAAAATGACTAATTATTTGTTTGAGTCTGATGTTTCTTATTGGACTATTTCTCCATCTGCCCGTGATACCAATATTATGATCACCGTTCATTCTAATGGCAGTTTTTGGGGACATTTACCAAATAAAATTTTTGCTGTTTACCCAGTCCTCTATCTAAAATCAGATATTACTCTATCTGGAGAGGGAACAAAGGCTAACCCTTATATAATTAAATAAAAAGTGTTGAAAATTAAAATTTCACACTTTTTATTTGATTTATAATATTTAGTATTTGTTCTTTACTTTCATCAAAGAACTCTAAACGAAAATTTGTAATACCAAGTTCTTTTAGAGTATTTATATTTTTTAATAGATTAATTTTTTCATGATGCATAATATGGGTTTGACAATTCTTGGTAATGATAGGAAACAATTTGTTTTGATTATTTTTAAGATAGTATTTATCATTTTTACAGTTATGGCATCCGTCATTAGTTTTAGTGATGCAATGATTCATAACCATTAGTTCAATAGTCCCATAAACTATAACTTCGAGATTATTACTATAGGTAGCAATATTTTTAATATCTGTTAAACTCATCTCTGGTGAGAGGGTTATAGTTTTGATGTTTTGATTATTTAAAAATTTTGAACTGTAACTATTTATTATATTTAAAGTGTAATCGGCTTGACAATTATTATTTTTTGAATATTTATAAACATCACCTAGATTAGTGAGTAGTAAATTTTCATTATTAAAGTCTTGAAGATTCGTACTTGTGCGGTTAGTTTTATAGTAAATATTTTCATTTTTATACTTTGAGTATAGTTGATAATTATCAGTATAGATGGTATCGACTTTATTTAAAATGGTAGTTAATTGTTCTTCATTTGTTATATAAGCGTTAATATTTATTTTTTGATTACATTTTATTTGTTCTTTTGTTATGTTAATTTCTGGTAATTGGCGATTAATTTTTATTTTTTTGTTGATAAGTTTTTCTGTTAGGGTTCTTCTAAGGTCATTTAATTCTTTTATTGAAATAAAAATATTGGAATCCATGGTTATAGATATTTTATTAGCTGTAAAGGGAGTATTACCAAGTTTAGAGATTTGTTTTTTTATTTGATCTTCGGGAATAGGACTAGTAATAGATTTTTCAACAATATTTCCTTGAATAAAGACAGTATTTTTTTGATCTTTAAAAGTTATAGATAATGGTTTGCCAATTAAAGCTTGGATATCAATATCAATTAGAAGTTTTTTTAATTCATATTTTTTCAAATTCTCTTGAAGATTATGGTCAATAGTTTTTAGAACAGTATCATTTGATTTTAAATTAATTTTATTGTCTAAATAAACGATATCATTATTATTTGCTCTATTAATTAAAAGGCCTTTTTCGTTATAAAGTTTATTGATTATCATGCCTTTATTACTTTCTTTGAAACGAATTCCATCGTTTTGATTTAAGTCATCAGTTAGTTTGATTTTTATTTGTTTATTAGTACTAATAACATTTCCAATTTTAATTCCTTGATGATTTGGACTTTCTTGGTTCATAAGTTCATGTTCTTTACTTTTAAATAGATGGCCATTTGTAAACTCGCGATTAAATAGTTTTTTAAGATTTTTATCGTAATCTTTATCTAAGGTAATATCATCAATTAAATTGCGATACATTTTAGTAACAAATCCAACATATTCGGGGCTTTTCATGCGGCCTTCAATTTTAAGGCTTTGAATGTTACTTTTTAATATTTCTTTAATATGTTTAGTTGTATTTAATTCTTTAGTACTTAAAAGAAAATTACCATTAGTTTTTACTATTTTATTATTTTTAATTAGAGTATAAGGTAGACGGCATGGACCAGCACATTCACCACGGTTACCGCTTCTACCACCGTTTAAACTGCTGAATAAGCAGCACCCGCTATAACAAATACAAAGCGCGCCATGAATGAAAACTTCTTTTTCAATATTGGTTTTTAATCCGTTTATTTGTTCTAGTGATAGTTCTCTAGCTAAAACGACTCTAGATACGCCTAATTCGTTATATAATTTTAAGGTATCGTCATTACAATTATTGCCCTGTGTAGAGGCGTGGATTTCTAAATTGGGGACAATTTTTCTAGCTAAAGACATCATCCCAATATCTTGCATGATAACAGCATCGACACCATTTAAATATAGAAATTTTAAATAACTGATAAAATCCTCAACTTCATTTTCATAAATTAAGGTATTTGTTGTTACATAAATTTTAACATCATATAGGTGGGCATAGTTAATTGCTTCAATTAATGATTTATTATCAAAATTATCTGCAAATTTTCGAGCTCCGAAGTTTTTTCCAGATATGTATATAGCATCAGCACCATTATGAATGGCAGCTTTTAAAGCGTCCATGTTTCCGGCAGGAGATAATAATTCAGGTTTTTGCATTTTTCTTCACCACTCATATTATAACGGAAAAAGCTTAATAAATAAAGCGTAATTTAGTCTTTATATTTTAAGAGGGGTGTGTTATTATATAAAAGGAGTGTGGTATAGTGACTTTAAAGAAGTTTACAATGATTGATGAGCCTTTTATATGTGAGGTGTGCGGAGAAAAGGTATCTCCTTTGGGTTATACTGCAAGAGATCATTGCCCTAAATGTTTATGTTCAAAGCATGTGGATATTAATCCAGGGGATAGGCAGGCTAATTGTGATGGTGTTTTAACACCGATTGCTATTGAAAACTTTAAAAAAACTTATAAAATAGTTTATAAATGTGAGAAGTGTGGTATGATTAAACGAAATGTTATGGCTAGTGATGATAATATGGATTTAATAATTAAAGTTATGAGTAATCCGATTAAACTTAATTAGAGCATATTTGAAAATAAAAAACAGCAATTTTGAAGTTGCTGTTTTAATAAACTTTATTATAATAATTTTTTAAGGCTTATAGTTATTCCGGCTAAACTAGTTAGCAAGATACAGATGATTTGATATAAATTATCGTTGGTTTTTGGATTTTCAATATTAGTAACTTCTTTTTCAGTTAAAATATTGGTTGTGGTAAAATATGTTGAACAATGATCAATATCAAATGTGATTATGCCGTTTTGGACAACTATTTTATCGTTGATTAATTCTATATTATTGGTTTGTTCATTGTAATAGTATAAATATAATATAGTTCCATCTTGATAGATATCACCAACATAAATATTTAAAGTTGCTATTCCAGGTAAAGCGCCATGATGTTTAAAGTTTAGGTATAAAGCATTTGATACTTTTTGCATATTTTCTAGTAGTTTATTTAGTTCAGTATTAGCAGTTATACTTTTGTTTAAATCTAAGCTTAGATTACTGGTATTGCTAATATTATTGCCTTGGAAACTCCATGAGTATAAAAGATTACCATTATTATCTTGTTTAGTAAATGTTAAAGTTTTATCGGTATTTTTTAAATTGTTAAATATATTTTCAGATACTTTGTTGTTGTCGTTATTAAAATTTACATCAATATTATTTTGGTTTTGGTCATTAATGGCATTGTTGATATCTTGTTCAATATTGGAATTTATATTATCTGTATTAGGAACAGAAACAGTAACTTTAATTTTTTTAGTGATACCATCAATGGTAACATTAATGTAAGTTGTTCCCACTCCTTTAGCTGTGATAACTCCATTTTGGGAAACAGTTACAATGTTTTCATCTTCACTAAGATAATTTGCTTCAGTTGAAGTAGCATTAGTTGGATTAATAGTTATTTCAATATTAGCAGTACTCCCTTTTTTAAGGTTAAAAATATCTTGGTTAAATGTAAAGTCAGTTACAGGAATGTGACGTTTGAAAATTTCACCAGTTTTTGTGCCATTTTCTTTATCTAATACAGATAGTGTATTATCATTTTCTATTAGTAAATAGTGATTTGCATTATAAGATGAAAGAGTAATCTCTTCTTTTACTAGATTCAAATTTTCATCATAATAGATACCTAAACTATAAGAATTATTAGAAGCTTTTTCATCTTTGTAAATAATTGTTCCATCGTTTTTAATGACAATTGTTTCATTTTTGTCATTTACAAATTTTCCAGCAAAACGCGTATAGTCGGTTGTTCCCTTGTATTCATCGGTATATAACTTAAAGAGTCTTTCGGTACCATTTGAACGTTTGAAAACAAATGATATTCCATCATAGTATCCATCGTTATTGGTAGTTAATTTACTAGCGGGAATTTTGAAGCTAGCTGTGTAAACTCCGTTAGCATCTTTTGTTAAAATAGGTGTGAAGTCATATTCTGAAACTACAGTGTTTGTTTGAACAGATACTGTAAATTTTGCGATATCAGGTGAAACGTTTCCATTTTTACCTAAAGTGACTTCGAAGTTAATAAAATCGTTATGAGATTCTGGGATACTCATTTTTTCTTTATAGTAGCCACCGACTTGTGTAGCTCCATAGTCATATCCTTCGGGAGTAAAAGTAGTGTAATTTGTTTTATCATCGAAGCTAGCTTTAACTTCTAAAGGAACCATTCCTTCAGCGTTAACACTTCCAATTCCTAAACATACAGCGATAGTTGCAACAAGTGCATATAATAAGTTTTTCATAAAACCCTCCTTTTTGCCATTATTTTAACACTAATAATGGCAAATTACAATTAAAAACTTAAAGAAAGTACTTAAAGGTAAAAATTGTAAAAAAATATATATGAAATTAAAACTTTAAAATTATATTGAGAAAAAGTCAACCAATTATATTTGCACAGTATTTACATAAAATTAAATAGTGATATAATATTGTTAGGAGGAATACTATGGATAAGAAAAAAACAAAAAAGAAAATAATTATTGCAGTGGCAGTTGTTGTTTTAGTAATAGCTGCAGCTATAGGATATATGATTGTTAAGGATTTGAAACAGGAAGATATTTTGCGCGATGAAATTGCAGAATTATCTAAAAAGGATATCATGACAGCTCGTTATAATACGCCAATAAAAACAAATGGTGATTATGCGGTGGTTGAAAAAACGATTAAAGAATACTTGGATGATTATAGTACTACTTTAAAAAGTGTATTGGATATTATGGAAGATAAGCAGTTAGCAAATTTATTATCAGCTGATAATTATAAAAGCGACGGACCAGATTTTGTAAAGTCAAAGGAGTATTTAACGAAGACTAAAAATTCTTTTAATGAAAAGTTAACAAAATTAACTAAAATGACTAGTGAAAAAGAAATTATGAAGAAGATCAAAAGCCAAAAATTAAACAGTTATTATATTGATTTATATGAAGAATTAATGCTTCGTGGAGTAGCTGAATCTGATTTCAAAGAATCACAAGATGAATTAAAAACAGCTAGTGAGAAAATTAATAATTTATTAGATACACAAAGTAAAATTATTGATTTATTAATTAGCTCTAAGGGAACATGGTCAGTCGAAGGTGATAAGGTAGTATTCCAAAATACTGATACATTGAATAAATATAATGAACTAATTGGTCAATTATCAAAATAAAACATCAATCGATGTTTTTTTCTTGCATTATTTTTTCTAAAGCAATAGCAACGCCATCATCATTATTGCTATAAGTTATGTATTTAGCATGGGTTTTAACGATGTTATTAGCATTAGCCATAGCGTAACTATCATTAGCGCTATTGATCATTGAAAGGTCGTTATAATCGTTACCAATAGCAATTGTATTTTTTATAGGAATGTTTAATTTATCAGCTAAGATTTTAAGCATATTTCCTTTAGAAGCTCCTTGATTAACGATACTGAACCAAGGAGTTTGATTATAGGTTGATTCTCTGATGATTTTTATGTTTGACATTTTCTTAATATAGCTTTTAAGCTTTTTTAATTTATTATTTTGACTTATAAACATAACTTGTTTAATATTTTGGTTAATTATAGTTTTAAAATCATTAATTATTGTTTGATAATTATTTTCTTTGGGATAGTTTATATATTCATAATTGCCTTTGGCAATTTTAATTTTAATTTTTAGTTTCGATGCGTAATTACAAATTTGTAAAAGTTCTTTGATTGGAAGATAACTTCCATAAACAATTAGATTATTGAAGGTGTTATAAATTTCAGCGCCGTTAGAAGTAATAATATAATTACTGCTGTGAATTTGATTTTTAACTTTTATAACGCTGTATCTTGCTCGTCCAGAGGCTAGAACTACTATATGGCCTTGATTAGTAATTTTTTCTATAGCTTTAATAGTTTTGGGGCTAACGACATTTTTATCGTTTTCCAAAGTTCCGTCAATATCAATCAAAATTAAATATTTCAAACTATCCTTCCTCTCATTTTTATATTATATGTTTTTTCTGCTTAGACGTTTGTGTTTAGTTAAATATAAGGTTTCGTGTTATAATAAAGATAAGGATGTGATTGTAAGTGAAAAAAGTTCATATTATTAAAACGAGCAGATTTAGACAAACCGTAATTAGGCTTTATTTTCCGTTTGAAGATAGAGGCGAGGAATCTTTGATTAGAATGATCCTTAGCAAGCTAATGTCAAGGTATTCGGCTAAATATCCAACAGTGGAAAGTTTAAATAAAGCTTTAATTGAAAATTATATTTATGATATTAAATATGGATATTTTTTCAAAGGTCATCAGGCTTTTATGCGAGTTACAATGTTTGTACCTGAAGAAAAATATTTGGGGGAAGAAGTATTTGAAAATGCTTGTAAGTTTTTATTTGATGTTGTTTATAATCCAAAATTAAAAGATGGATTATTTGATGCGGAAGATTTTGAAAGAGAAAAGAGACTTAAAAAAATTGGCTTCGAAGATGATATTAAAAATATAGATGGATATTCTAGTATGCGTGTTTATGAAGAACTTGATCCTGATTTTTTAGGATATTCACCTTTAAGTCATCCAGAAGTTTTTGATATTACAACTTTAGAAGCGGTAAGTGATTTTTATATAAAACACATCGAAACAAAATCACCATATGTTTTTGTTTTAGGTAATATTGATGAAGATAAGGTTAACAAAGTTATAGGAGATTGTTTAGATAAAAATAAACCTTATGAAAAATTTAATCATTCTTTAACGCATCCTTTGAAGATTAATAAAAAGGTCAAGGAAATAAATGAAAAAGGGCCTTTCAATCAATCGATGCTTAAAATGGTATATAAAATTGATAATATGCGAAGAGAAGATGAAGATTTGTTAGGATTGTTAGTTGATTTACTTAGTTTAGGGACCACTGGTATTTTATTTAAAAAGGTGCGAGAGGAAAGAGGCTTAGTTTATTCAGTAAATTCTTCATATTCAATGGATAGTGGAATTTTAATTATTTCTGCTAAAATTAGTCGCCATAACAAGGAAGCGGCAATTTTGGCAATTAAAGATTCTATAGATAGTATTAATGGCGATTTGCTTGAAGATAGTTTAATAAAGGTTAAAAAATCAATGGCGCTTGATTTAGAGTATGACAAAGATTCTAAAATGGCAATTATTAATGATGAAACAGATGTTTATTTTGGTTTAGGTACTTCATTTGCTGAAGATTATAAAAGGTGCTTGGCAATTATGCCTTTGGATATAGTTAATTTTGTTAAAAGATTGAATTTGGATCTGATTTATTTTTTAGAAGGTGAAAAAGAATGAACGAATTAGTAGAAAAACATATAATGGATAATGGCCTTGAGGTTTATTTCTATAGTGATAAAACTAAACATACGGCAAATGCTTCTCTATATATATCTTACGGTGGACGTGATAAGGATTTTATTACTAATGGTAAAAGGTATCATTTGGAAGACGGGATGGCTCATTTATTGGAACATTTAGTTTGTGAGCATTCTTATTATGGAAATCTAGGGCACTTATATGGTGATAAAAATATGCCATTTAATGCAAGAACGGCATATGAGGATACTTGTTATTATTTTAAAACAACGAACGAGTTAGAGTATGGAATTGAGAAGTTGTTGTTGGCAGTTAATAAAGCTAGTTTTTCAAATGATGATATATTGATAACTAAAAAACCCATTTATGAAGAGATAAGGGAATGTCTTGATTCGGAAGGACGCTTAGTTTCTTGTGAGATTCAAAAGAATTTATTTTGTAATAGTGATTATATTTCAGGTATTGGGGCGATAGAGGCAGTTAAAAAATTTGATAAGGAATTAATTGATATTTGTTATAATACTTTTTATCAGCCAAAAAATGAAAAGTTATTTATTTCCGGGGCTTTTGATACAAAGAAAATTTTATCTTTAGTAAAGAAGGTTTGTAAAAAATTAGAAAATAAAAATGACTTTGAGAAAATCATGATTCCTGATGTAGCTCAGGTTAAGGAAGAATCTAGCGAAATAATTTTACCAGTGGCGATGCCTTCTGAGTATGTTGTTTATAAAATAGATATTAAGGAATGGAGTGCTTATAAAAAATATACTGCTTGTTTTTATTTAGATTATTTTTTACGGATGAATTTTGGGGGGACTTCTAAATTGCATGATGAATTATTAAATAAAGAAATAATTTATGGCAGAATAGGATTTGGATGGTTTATTCAAGATGATTTTATTGTTGTTAAAGTTTCTGCTGTTACTGATAAGCTTTTAGAATTTAAGGAAATAGTTTGTAATGTTTTAGAAGGTAATTATATTCTTGATGCAGAGTGGTTTGAACTTTATAAAAAGGACGCTAAAATGAGCATTCTAAAGCGATTTGAAAGTCATAGCAGTGTTTTAGGTAACTTTCATTATAATAAAGACTGTTCAGGTTTAGAAAAAATAGATGAAGTTTCTGATATAAATAAATTTAATTTTGATGAATTTAAGAATTTTATAGATCAGCTTAGCCTTAGGCATAAAACGGTAATTACTGTTGTCGATGAAAAATAAAAATATAGTTAAAAGTGAATTTCTATTTTAGAAATTTATTTTTTTATATGAGAACAATGTATTTTTGAGGTGAGTATTTTTCATAATGTAATAAAAATTAGAAAGTTAAAGTGTGATATAATATATATATCAGTTTGTAAAGGGGGAAATTAATGACAGTTAGGAAGATAAAAATTATAGACAATGATAAAATTAGAAGTGAAATAGATAAACTATACGAAAAGCAAGAACAAATAACATTGGCTAAATGGTCACTTGAAATAGCGAAGCATATTATTGAAATAACTAATTTTGATATTAGTAAATACCCTGAGATTCAAGATGGTTTTGCTATAAATGAACAATGGCAAAATGGTAAAGTTAGGATGTATGATGTTCGGCAAATTGGGTTTAAAATTCATAAAATAACAAGAGAACAGACAAATGAAATAACGAAAAATACAATCCGGGTTATAGGACAGGCTGTTGCGAGTGGTCATATGAGGGAACATTCTATGGTTACAAGTGATTATGCTTTAAAAGTTATTAATATTCTTTATAATAATGATATTAATAAGATATCAGAGGAGAGAGTTTGGCAATTAAAAAAATTAATCGAGCTATCTAATAATTTATAATTTGTATTTAAATAACAAAAGACGTAATAATTGATTTTTTGCTTAAGATATGTTAAACTCATTAAGCAAAGGAGAAGATTTATGTCTTTTATTGATGTTCAACCTTTTTCAGATAATAGCGGTTTGTTAGTAGATAATTTAGTGTCTTTGGAAAGAAGAGTGACTAACTATAAAACTGTGCATATATCGTATTTAAGAAAAGCATGCTTTAGTTGCTCGGGATTGGAATATGTGCCATTTAAAACTAAAAGATTAAGTTATGCTTTACTTGAGGAAGTTGAAGAAGTAGTAAAGAGTGACTATTATAAACCAGTTGCTAGTTATTATTATAGATTACCTGGTGGCCTTATATTAAACAATGAATTAATTGAAGCTTTTGCTAAAGAACCTAATTTAACTTTTATGAATAGCTTTATTAATTTACCATCCTCTTTGGCGGTTGTTGGTCAGTCGAGAATTCCAGCCAAAACTTTAACGACTGAGGACTTAGAAAAATATAATGATGATAATTCATTAGGTGTATCTGAATTTATTGATGAATTAAATCAAAGTACTAGAGATGTTAGTAGTTATTTATCTGGTATTAGTAAAGGTTTTGTTAAAAAAAGAGGAACTATTTAATGAATATCCCGTTTTAGGGATTTTTTTTTGTTTTGGGGTTGTAACTTTTACTATTTGTGATATAATTTTATTAGTAACCATTACTAATAAGAAAAGAGGGATATTTTTGCGGAATACGAGACAAAAAGATCTAATTTTGGAAATTATCAATAATAGTTATTCGCATCCATCGGCTAGTGAAGTGCATGAAAAGTGTTTAGAAGAGATGCCTAATATTAGTTTAGGAACTGTTTACCGCAATCTTAATTTACTAGCAGACTTAGGAATGATAAGAAGGATTAAAATGGATGATAATATTGACCGCTTTGACCGCAATGATGAACACGCTCATTTTATTTGTTCTAAGTGTTTAAAAATTATTGATGTTCATGGAGATTTTTTAAACGAAAATATCTTGATTGGTAATAATAAAGTAATGGATTACGAGATTAATTTTAAAGGTATTTGTGAAGAATGCCAAAAGAAAGAAGGAGAGATTTAAATGGAATTAAAAGGAAGTAAAACTGAAGCAAACTTATTAACTGCTTTTGCAGGAGAAAGCCAAGCTAGAAACAAATATACTTATTTTGCATCAACTGCTAAAAGTGAAGGTTATCAACAAATTGGAGCTATTTTTGAGGAAACTGCTAATAATGAAAAAGAACATGCTAAAATGTGGTTAAAATTATTATTTGGTGGTGAAATTAAAGATAGTTTAAAAGTTGATACTAAAGAAGCTTTGAAATTAGCAGCTGAAGGTGAAAACTATGAATGGACAGACATGTATGCTGAATTTGCTAAAACAGCAAAAGAAGAAGGCTTCGATTATATTGCTTACTTATTTGAAGAAGTAGCTAAAATTGAAAAATCTCATGAAGAGAGATATTTACAATTATTAGAATCTGTTAAAGATGAAACTGTATTTAAGAAAGAAGCTCCAAAAATGTGGGTTTGCCGTAATTGCGGACACATTCATTATGGAGAAGAAGCACCAGCTATTTGTCCAGTTTGTGCACATCCAAAAGCTTATTTTGAATTAAAGGCTGAAAATTATTAATGAGCAAATATAAATGCAAATTATGTGGTCATATTTATGATGAAGCTGTGGAAAAAGTAAGGTTTGAGGATTTACCTGATGATTGGAAATGCCCAATGTGTGGAGCTCCTAAATATTTATTTGAAAAATTGGTAGAAGAGGAAAGCCCACTGGTAAAAGAAGAACTTAAGGTTCTTAAGGAAAATACTTCAGAAAATAAATTAGAAAATTATTTAAAAGACTATGAGCGTGATAATGATTCAGTAGAAGGCTATATGAAAGATATTCATGAAATGGCGAAAACTGGCGAAATGATTATATCAGCGATGGGTACTAATTTAAAAATGCCTAATTTTGATGATGTTTTAGTAATGGGCGCGCAGCTTAATCCAATGCCTCTTATGGAGGAAGAAGATGTTAATTTACAAACAGTAATTGGAAAGAAGGCTAAACAACCTTTAGTTATTGAAAGTCCAATTATTATTTCACATATGTCATTCGGGGCTTTGTCAAAGGAAGCTAAAGAAGCTTTAGCGCTTGGTAGTTGTAATGTTAAAACAGCTACATCAAGTGGTGAAGGTGGTATTTTACCAGAAGAGTTTGATAAGGCTTATAAATATATTTTCGAATACGTACCTAATAAATATAGTGTAACTGATGAAAACTTGAAAAAAGTTGATGCGATTGAAATTAAAATTGGTCAAGGGACTAAGCCAGGTATGGGGGGAATGCTGCCAGGAGCTAAAGTAACCGAAAAGATTGCTGAAGTTCGTGGTAAGAAACCTCATCAGGATATTATTAGTCCATCTAAATTTGAAGAAATTAATTCAAAAGAGGATTTGAAGGATTTAGTTTCTAGTTTACGTGAAAAATCTGAAGGTAGGCCAATTGGTATTAAGCTTGCTGCTGGAAGAATCGAGGATGATTTAGAAGTTGCTTGTTTTGCAGAGCCAGATTTTATTACGATTGATGGTCGCGGCGGAGCAACAGGAGCTAGTCCAAAATTTATTAGGGACGCAACTTCAGTGCCAACTATTTATGCTTTACATAGAGCGCGTAAATATCTAGATAAGCATAATCAGGATATTGATTTAATTATTACAGGTGGTTTACGAACTTCAGCAGATTTTGCTAAGGCTTTAGCAATGGGAGCTGATGCGGTAGCGATTGCAACAGCAGCTATGATGGCTATTGCTTGTCAGCAGTACCGTATTTGTAATAGCGGAATGTGTCCAGTTGGTGTGGCAACACAAGATAATAAATTGATTAGTCGTTTAAACGTTCAAAATAGCGCGAAAAGACTGGAAAATTACCTTAATGTTGTTGGCGAAGAGTTAAGAGTTTTTGGGCGAATTACAGGGCACAATGATGTTCATGATCTTAATTTGAATGACATTAGAACTGTAAACCGTGAAATATCAAAATATACAGATATTAAGCATGTGTAAAGTAGACGTAATTGTCTACTTTTTGTTTATTTAAATGTTTAGTGTTATAATTGTTTTGGGTGGATGTGGAGGCTCTTGATAGCCTTTTTCCTACAGATATTTAATAAAAGAATGAAATGTTTATAAATATAGGAGGTAATTATGAAAGCAATTGTTTATCAAAGTAATACTGGGCATACGGAAAAGTATGCGGAACTATTAAGTAGTGATTTAAACATTCCCTTTTATTCATTGGATGAGGCAAAGGGTAAATTAGCTAAAAATGATGAAATAATATTTTTAGGTTGGATTTTTGCGACGAAGATTAAGGGATTAAATAAAGCTTTAAAAAGATATGCGGTTAGGTGCTGCGGTGCTGTTGGGGTATATCTAGCAAGTGATAGTTATGTTGAAGATTTAAAAAAAGCTAATAATGCTGATATTCCTATTTTCTATATGCGTGGTGGCATTAATTATGACAAGTTAAAGGGGCTTTATAAAAAAATGTTTCAAATGGTCGGTAAAGCAATGGAAAAGGATAATTCAAAGGATGTTGAGATGATGCTACTTTTTAAGAACGGTGCTAATTATGTAAATGAGGATAATTTAAAACCATTAATAGATTATATAAATAAGGTCTAAGACAAAAGAAAGCATAAAAAATCGGGTATAACATTTTTTAATAATGTATTATGGAATTACGAGCGAGGAAGGGGATAAATTATGGGATGGATGGAAAGTATTAGTGAAGCTATTACTTATATTGAAAAAAATTTAACTGAAGATTTGACGGTTGATGATATTGCGAAACATGTGTGTATTTCTCCGTTTTATTTTCAAAGAGGATTTGCGATGCTTTGCGGATTTACAGTTGCCGAGTATATTCGAAAACGTCGACTTTCTCTTGCTGGTAATGATTTGATCTATTCAGAGCAGAAAATCATAGATATAGCGCTAAAATATGGTTATGATTCTCCAGATAGTTTCACAAAAGCTTTTTTACGATTTCATAATGTTACTCCAACCGCGGTTCGTAAAGAAGGTGCGTTAGTTAAATCTTTTGCGCCTTTGAAAGTAAAATTTTCATTGAAAGGTGGTTATACTATGGATTACAAAATTATTGATAAGGATGCTTTTACGGTGATGGGACTTTCAAGAACTTTTAAGTATGAAAGTGCGGCAGTAGATGTGCCTAAACTTTGGCAAGAATATTTTAATTCTGGGAAAGATAGAGTTGTATGTGGACTTTACGGAATTAATATGGATTTAGAGATGGGTGGTAATGAATTTAGTTATATGATTGCAGATAACTATATTCCTACTTTAGAAGTGCCAGAAGGTTTTATTACAAGGGTTATTCCAAAACACACTTGGGCAGTATTTCCTTGTGTTGGTCCTTCTGCTAAAACTATTCAAGAAATAAATGAAAAGATTTTTACAGAATGGTTACCAAATAATAAAAATTATGAAATTGCTGAAGGGTACAATATTGAAATGTATGAAGACCCTACAAAATATCCAAATGGTGTTGAAGATGAAAACTATTATGGTGAAATCTGGATTCCCGTTAGAAAAAAATAATTTTATTAAAAAGGATTAGTTTGTAGGAAACTAATCTTTTTGTTTGTAAATTATTAAATAATATGTTAAAATTAGTTTTAGAAGAAACAGGTGATAAAATGGTAATCAATAAGGAATTTAACAATGTATATATTTTAAGTTATGTTTTAGATTGATTACTATTTTTCTATTAATTTTTTTAATTGCATTAGTAAACACTTTCTTAAACATAATTTTGGAGAGTGTTTTTGTATGCGCGATTTGGAGGTGATAACATGAGAATAATTGGTTTATGAGTATGGCATAAGCTTTAATTATGCCAAGAAGGAGGCATAATATGTTAGAAATAAAAGGTTTAAACATATCTATAGAAAATAGATATATAATTAAGAATTTTTCCTTGAATTTAAATAAAGGTGATAAACTTGCAATTATTGGGGAAGAAGGTAATGGCAAGTCAACAGTTTTAAAAGCAATACTTGGTATATGTCAATATGCTAATATAAGTGGTGTGATTAATTTAAAAGGTAGCAAGATTGGCTATTTAGAACAATCGATGAATGAAGAAAATTTAAATAAAAAAGTTTATGATTTTTTATTTAAAGATGATTGTGAATATTATGACAAGATTAAAAGTTTATATAAGTATTTAGATTTACTTTATTTGCATGACCAATTGTTAGAACAATGGATAGGTTCTTTATCAGGTGGTGAAAAAGTTAAGGTAGGTATATTAAAACTGTTGTTAGATGAAAATGATATTCTATTTTTAGATGAACCAACTAATGATTTGGATATTGAAACGTTGGAATGGTTAGAAACTTTTATTAAAAGTTTTGATATGGCTATTATTTACGTATCGCATGATGAAGCTTTATTATCAAAAAGCGCTAATATGATTTTACATTTGGAGCAGATTAAAAATAAAACTGACTGTAGGCATACACTTATGAAGATTGATTATGATACATATGTTAATCAGCGGATTGATGCAATTAATAAACAAGTACAGGTAGCTAAGGCGGAGAAAAGGGATTTTAATAAAAGGGAAAGTAAATTAAAACAGGTAATGCAAAAAGTGGAGTATCAGCAAAATACGATAACGAGAGCTGATCCTCATGGTGCAAGACTTTTGAAGAAAAAAATTCATGCTTTGAAAACACAGGAGAGAAAGCTAAATAATTTAGAAGTTACTGTCCCCAAAGATGTGGAGGAAAGGATTAATTTCTTTTTTGAAAATGTGGAAATACCAAAGTTTAAGAAAATAATCAGTTTGGATATTCCGGAACTTAAAATTGGGGAAAAAGTATTATCAAGGAATATTAAGCTTGATGTAATTGGTAATGTTCATTTATGTATTGTTGGTAGAAATGGAGTAGGAAAGTCTACTTTGATAAAAATTATCTATGAAGAGTTAAATATTAGAGATGATATAGTTGTTGGTTATATGCCACAGGATTATGATGATATTTTAAACGGGTACGATAATGTTTTGGACTTTGTAGTTCCTAGTAAAGACAAAGAAGAAATTACTAAAGCTAGAATGTATTTAGGAAATATGAATTTTACTAGAAAAGAAATGACAGAGAAAATTAAAGATTTAAGTAATGGAACTAAGGCTAAACTCTTCTTAATGAAATTAGTAATAGATAAGTGTAATGTTTTAATTTTAGATGAACCTACGCGTAATGTTAGTCCACTATCGAATCCTGTTATTAGACAAGTATTAAAGGATTTTAATGGTACGATTATTAGTGTGTCCCATGATAGAAGGTACATTGATGAAGTGATAGATACTTTATATGTTTTGACTAGTGATGGTTTAATCAGAAAGTAAGTAACTTAGGTTTGATAGGCAAATATAGAGGGTATCAATGTTGTGCTGTATGTTTTCGAAGTTTTATTGATATAGTCTTGTGTGAAGAATATAATCAGCCAATGAGATGATTAAGCTATTTAAATTAATTAGAAAATGTATTTAAAAAATATTGAGAGATGATATTAAACATTATTGTTTTTATCATCTTTTTTTAATAATATTAAGTATAAATTTTCTTCTTTTTTTAGGAGAATTTCTTTGTATGTCTTCCAAGTTGACTACGGGAGATTTTGGGCATAAAAAAACTCAAGAACGAACTTGAGTTAATTGCATATGGAGCGGGTGAGGAGAATCGAACTCCCGTAGTCAGCTTGGAAGGCTGGAATTCTACCATTGAACTACACCCGCAAATTAGTAGGCACTTATAATTATACTTAAGTATATGAATTTTGTCAATAAAATTTTCATACTTTTTTATGATTTGCGGGTGTAGTGGTAGAATTCCAGTTTTATGTTTCATTATCGTTTGCTAGATGGTTATTTCTCATAGACATTATTTCAATGATATCATCTGATAAATGATACCATTTTATTTGAATGTAATTTCTTGAATACTCATATTTTGGATTATAGTTTAGGCATCTATTCATTGGCTGGTAAAACAAAGATCCAAAGGCAAGCCCAGTTTTTTTAATGGTTTTGTTACTTAAAACTATTTTTGTGATTTCTTCTTTTGTAATCCAAATAAAATCATCAATAACTCCATAAATTAGTGCATCGATTGAAACATTATTGTTGTTTCCAATTAATACAAAACGGTTGACCGCAGCTTTAATAATGTTTTCCTGGTTAAAATATTTGTTTATATTGTCAAGTTTATCTTGGTGGAATTTTTTGTATTCTTCAGAACTTATGCGTTTTTTTCCAGTGCCGTTTGTCGTTCCATCACCATAATGGTATTTTAATATTTCTTCAATGACATCTTCTTTTATTTTGTTACTTTTAAGAAATTTTATAAAGTCATTAATTGGTTCAATATGAACAGAATTTTTAACCCCTTTTTTAATACTAACCCCTTTAGTTATATTGTTAATTGTAATATAGATATCAGCTTTTTGAAGGTTTGAATTTAATTTACAATTTATTATTTCTTCTCCTTTTAGATTACTATATAAAGTGGTTATTAAATCTTGAAAAAGGGGATTTAATTTGTTTACTTTGCGATTATTTAAATAAGTGACAAATTCACTTTCATTTTGAAATCCATTTATTTTTTTGTTGAATGGCATTTTTCACCTCCTTATTATTAATTATACGAGGTCAAAAGTCTATTTCCTTTTTTAAACAAAAAATTATTTATTCATTTGTACTTTAATCCATTTCATAATAACGTTAACTATGTATTTTTGCTCAGTTGGTGTTAATTCTTTATTAGATTTTATCTTATGCCACTTATATAAACAACTGCGGCAGCATGTTGCTGTTGCATGCTGAGCAATAAATACAGGGTGTCCCTTCATTGGGGTTTGCTTACCATCATTTGGTATTTCTTTAGGTGCTAATCTTTTACTAATAAAATCATTGGCGTGGTTTTCAATGGTTTTTAGCCCCTTATCGTTTATATATTTTAGTTCATTTTCCTTTAAGATAAAACGGCTTCTAAAAGTTGATTTAGATAATTTATCTAAAATATTCTTTATTGTATTTTCATTCATAATATCACCTTTAGCTTTATTATACACTTCGGCTGTTAAAATTTCTATAGATGATAATTCTATTCTAAAAGTGGTATTTCCTACATATAATTAATTATAAAAAATAAAGGAGGAAATAATAATGGAAACACTAAAAGTAAGGGCGAAGTCTAACCCTAATTCAGTTGCTGGGGCACTTGCGAACGTATTTAGAGAAAAAGGGACTGTAGAAATTCAGGCGATAGGGGCTGGAGCTTTAAATCAAGCGATTAAAGCAGTAGCAATTGCGCGTGGCTTTGTTGCACCAAGTGGCAAAAATTTAATTTGTATACCAGCGTTTACTGATATCGTTATCGATGGCGAGGAAAGAACAGCCATTAAACTAATTGTTGAGTCTAGATAAGCACTTAGGTGCTTTTTTTCTTGCTTTATCGCGGAATAAGCGTTATAATTTTTGTGTGAGATATTAGGAGGAACTTGTATGGATAGCAATTTAAAAAGAAGTATAATTTTAGAACATTATCAAAATCCTAAAAATAAGGGTTTAATTGATGATGATACTTATATAAAAGTCAATATGAATAATGAAAGTTGTATTGATGAAGTTAATTTACAAGTTAAATTGGAAGACGGAGTTATTCGAGATATTAGATTTGACGGTGAAGCTTGTGCAATGTGTGTTAGTTCTTCTTCTATTATGGTGGAGACTTTAATTGGCAAAACTATTGAAGAGGCTAAGATAATTTTAAGTAATTTTTTAAATATGATTGCAGAGAAGGAGTATGATGCCGAGATACTTGAAAGCGCGGTTGTTTATGACGGTACTTATAAACAACCTAATCGAAAAAAATGTGTTTTACTTTCATGGTGGGGTATGGAAAAGGTATTGGATGAAAATTAGGTTTAATTTGTATATTAGGGTGATACGAGGTATACTATAACTGTAAAACGCATTTGAAGTAAGTGGGGGACACTATGGTAAAGAAAATATGGAACCTTATTAAGTATGGAAATTATAATAATGATTCTTATAAGGAATATAAAGATGATGTTATAGAAACTAATCATCAACTTTTGGGAGTTTTTGCTTTTGGGGGAACGATTTTAAATTTTTTGCTTTTTTTAGTTTCTTTTTATTTAGAATCAATTAGTAGTTCTATGTATCTTTATTTGTTTGCTTTGGTATTTTCTTTATTAATACTTTGGATAAATAAAATTGTTTATAAATATATGCCTAAGTGGACAACGTTTTTGTCTTATACTTACGCGGCTTTTTTGTTTATAATTTATATGATCGTTGGTGTAAATCATAATATAAATTCGACGGCAGCAATTATATGTGGTTTTTATGTTTTATTTCCTATATTTTTTGTTGATAAACCATATCGCTATGCAATATTTGTTTTATTTTTAACTGGTATATTCTTTATTGATACTTTTGTGGTTAAAGATATTGATTATGCGCTTTTAGATTTCCTTAACTGTAGTGTTTTCGCATTAATTAGTATTTTATTATTGTATTATCTTTACAATGTGAGAATGCTTAATTTGGTAAATAAACGAAAGGTTATGGAGGAACGTGATACTGACTATTTAACAGGATTAAAGAATAGAATGGCAATTGAAACTTATATTAGTTCTAATTTAAATGAGTGTAAACGAAGTATTATATTCTTTGTTGATTTAGATGATTTTAAATTGGTTAATGATAAATATGGACATGCGATGGGTGATAAAGTTTTAATTGAGGTAGCTCAAGTTATTGAAAGGATTTTTAGTGGTTATGAATATGCGCGTTTAGGCGGTGATGAGTTTGTCATTTATGCAGAAGGTGTGAATGACGAAAAATGGGCTAAGGAAAGTGCCTCTTTACTTATTAAGGAAATTAGCAATATTAAAATATCTGGTAAACGTAATATTGTTGGATCTAGTATTGGAATTGTCTTTTCTAATAGTTGCGGTGAATATAGTACTTTCTTTGATAGAGTTGACAGTGCGATGTATGAGGCAAAAAAGGATGGAAAAAACTGCTACCGAGTTTACCGGGACTTATAATTGAAAATTTATGATAACTAGAGAATTAACAAAATTCTCTTTTTATTTTGTTTTAATTTTAGTATAATGATTATAGGTGACTAAAATGAAGAAAGAATTAGGACTAAGTGAAGATAAAATAAAAGAAATTTCTAAAATTAAAGGTGAACCAAAATGGATGACTGATTTTCGTTTAGAGGCTTATAAAGCTTTTAAAGAGATACCTAATCCTAATTTTGGTCCAGAACTTAAAATTGATTTTGATGAAATTAATTATTATAAAAAAGTTTCAAATAAAGTGGAAAACGATTGGCAAAATGTTGCTTGTAATATAAAAAATACTTTTGATAAAGTTGGACTTATTGATGCTGAGGAGAAATACTTAGATGGTATTGGTGCTCAGTATGAAAGCGAAGTTGTTTATCATAATATGATAAAAGAATTAGAGGATAAGAATGTTATATTTTGTAGTACTGATGATGCGTTACGCGATCATCCAGAACTGTTTAAAAAGTATTTTAATAAACTTGTTAAGTATGATGAGAATAAATATACAGCTTTAAATGGTGCGGTATGGAGTGGTGGAACATTCATTTATATTCCGCCACATACGACAATCGATAGGCCACTTCAGAGCTATTTCCGAATAGATACTAGGAATATGGGACAATTTGAAAGAACGATAATTATTGTTGATGATGATAGTCATGTTCATTATATGGAAGGATGTACGGCAACTTATCATTTGGCTGATTCGCTTCATGCGGCAGTGGTGGAAATATATGTTGGTAAAAAAGCTTCTTGTAGATATACAACAATTCAAAACTGGGCTGATAATATATATAATTTAGTAACTAAAAGAGCTGAAGTTTTAGATAATGGTCTTATGGAATGGATCGATGGAAATATTGGTTCAAAAATAAATATGAAATATCCGGCTTGTATTTTAAAAGGTGATGGCGCTACTGGTAACTGTATATCAATTGCCGTGGCGACGCAAAATCAAATTCAAGATGCTGGAGCGAAGATGATTCATTTATCGCCAAATACTTACAGTAATATTATTAGTAAGTCAATTGCGGCATCTGGTGGGGATGCGAGTTATCGTGGAACGGTTTACATTGGTAAAAATGCGGAAAACTCGAAAAGTACGATTAAATGTGATACAATTATATTAGACGATGAGTCAAAGAGTGATACAATTCCCAAAAATGTTGTTTGTAATAATTCATCGTATTTGGAACATGAGGCCGCGGTGTCAAAATTGGATGAGGATAAATTATTTTACTTAATGAGCCGAGGACTTGATGAGGAAAAAGCGCAAGAGTTATTAATTATGGGATTTATTGAGGAATTTAGGGAAAGCTTACCGATGGAATATGCGGTTGAATTAAATGCTTTACTTAAAAACTATTTTTAGGAGGATATGAAGATGGAAGAAAGTAAAAAGGGAAAGAACAATAAGGGGAAAATTATTTTTGTTGTTATTATTTTGGTGATAGTTTTAGGGGCTGTAGTAGGTTTTATATTATTTGATAAAGCTAATACTGAAAAAATGAATAAGGCGATGGAAACACCGGCTTTAGATTATTTTGATAAGTATATGAGTGCAAATACTGGGGCATCAGCTTATAAAGTTACTTTAGGAATGCTTAAGAAGGCTAATAAAGAAGGCGAAAATTATGACTTGAAGGCTTTAGATAAATGCTCAGATGAGAAAACAACAGCAACAATCAACATTGATTATTCAAATGGCAAGGTGACAGGAACAACGGTTAAATTAGACTGTAAAAAGTTTTAATTATTTATTTTTAAATACTGTTCGGGATAGAATAGTATTTTTTTTCTAAGATAAACGAAAATTTTATAATTGTTAACGGGTTGCAAATAACCTGTTTTTTTTGTTTGTGTTATTTTATTAACTTCTGTATATTGTTAGCAGAAAGGAGGCATAATGTTAAATCAGACGGTTTTGGTCGGGAGGCTTGTTAATGATCCAGAATTATTTGAAACAGAATCTGGGAAGAAACTTACACGTATTACTTTAGCGGTACCTCGAACTTATAAAAATGTAAATGGGGAATATGATACGGATTTTATTGGCTGTAAATTATGGCAAGGAGTTGCACAAAGTACTAGTGAATATTGTAAACGTGGAGACCTTGTAGGTGTTAAAGGTCGTTTACAGACAAGTAATTATGAAACAGAAGATGGGATTAAATATGTTACTGAAGTAATTGCTGAAAAAGTTACATTCCTTTCAGGAAAAAGTAATGCTTAAATAAGATTTTTCTTTAAAAACAAGGTTGGGTATAAACTGTGCTATAATATAGGCGGAGGTGTTTATTAATGGATTTAGGTCAAATTGCAATAATAGTATTTATTTTTGTTTTAGCAACAGTGATTGGGTGGGCCGCACAAAGATATTATTCTTTTTATAAAAGAGAACATCTTACTTGTCCAAAATGTGGATATCAATTTAAACCGCCAGTATTAAAAATGATATTTTCGCTTAATTATGTTGATGGTAAATATATTAAGTGTCCAAAATGTAATAAACGTGAATACTGTGATGTTTTTAAAGATGAAGAAAGTAAAAGCAAGGATTAATCATTATCCTTGCTTTTATATTCGTTATAAAATATTTTATCAGGGGTTGTATTAAATACGGCGGCTATTTGAACTGCCATACTGTATGATAGGCGTCTTTTTTTGTTTTCAATTTGCCAATAGAACGGTTTACTGATCTTTAGTTTATCGGCCATTTCTTTACACGTATAATTATTTTTTTCCCTTAAACTTCTTAATTCGTTCATTTTCGACCTCCTATTTATATTATATATTAACTAGAAGTTAAAATCAATAAAAAAGATAACCTAAAGTTAATTTTGTGTTACTAACCGTTGTATGTTGTTATAATTTGGTTAACGAGAGGATAACGGGTGAACGATATGATTGGTGAAAGGTTAAAGCAAGCACGACTAGCTGCGGGTATAACTCAGAAGGTTGTTGGTCTTGAAGTTGGAGTGACAGCTTCGCAAATATCGCAAATTGAAAAAGGTAAAAAATTTCCAAGTTTAGATGTATTTCTAAAAATGGCTGATCTTTTCAATGTTGCGCCTGAATATATTTTAGGTCGGGATACGGGTGTCACTAGTGACAACACAGATTATATTGTTCACATTGCCAGTAAGGATTTAGAAATTTTGAGTACGATTAAAGAGTACGAGAATTTATATAAACTTTTATCCTCAGATAGAATGCAAGATGTTATTGCTTCTTGGAGCCGTAGGCTTTAATTAACTACAAGTGAATGTTTTAAGTTTCCTTGTTTCTTCTTGTTATAATTTGGTTAACGAGGAGATAACGGGGTGATTTTATGAGTAATGTAAGTGGTGAAAAGATTTATAATGCGAGAAAGGCTTTGGGCCTATCACAAGAAGCTTTAGCTAAAAGAATTGGAGTCTCAAAGGTGGCTGTGTGTTGGTACGAAAGTGGAGACAGAACTCCAACTCTTGATAATTTTTTGAGATTAGCTGACGAACTTAATTTAACTTTGGATGAATTGGTCGGTAGAGAAGTTAGTGTAGTAAGTTCTGGGGAGGAACCTTATAGTGTCAAGGTAGCAAAAAAAGATATTGAGATTATCAATGAATTAAAAACTAAAAAGAGCCTTTATAAAAAATTATATGACGACCCTAAAAGAACGGTTGAGTTAATTGATCGTAGAATGAAATAATTTTTACATAATTTGTCATGTATTTAAAAATATTTTATATAAAAACTAGTCAATTTTCAAATTGACTTATTTTTATGGATGATTATGATATAATTATAATAGGTGATGATATGGATATATTAGAAATTATCGATAAGAAGGAAAAGGGCGGGGAGCTTAATAAAGCTGAAATTGATTATGCTGTTATGGGATACGTCAATGGAGAAATTCCCGATTATCAGATAAGTGTTTTATTAGAAGTAATTGATATGAATGGAATGAGTGATAAGGAAATTATCGATTTAACTGATGTTATGTTAAATAGTGGTGATAAATTAGAGTTCGGTTTCGAAAGTATTGATAAGCATTCTACTGGTGGTGTTGGTGATAAGACGACAATTGTTTTAGCGCCTTTAGTTGCGGCTTTGGGAGTTAAAGTGGCAAAGATGAGTGGACGTGGTTTAGGACATACTGGAGGAACGATTGATAAATTACAATCGATATCAGGTTTTCAAACTGAAATGTCGCTAGTTGATGTTGAAAAGCAAGTTGAAGAAATAGGCGTTGCCTTAGTTGGCCAAATGGGAAATTTATGTCCAGCGGATAAAAAAATATATGCTTTAAGGGATGCAACAGGAACGGTTATGTCGATTCCATTAATTGCGTCTAGTATTATGAGCAAAAAACTAGCTAGTGGAGCTTCTAAAATTGTTATTGATTTGAAAGTTGGTAATGGCGCTTTAGTAACAACAATGGAAGAGGCGAAGGAACTTGCGCGCATTATGGTTAAAATTGGGCATTTAAATGGCAAGGAAACTATATGTGTTTTAACTAATATGGATGAACCATTGGGCTATGCGGTTGGTAATGCTGTAGAAATTTTAGAAAGTATTGATACATTAAAAGGTCATGGGCCAAATGATTTAAATGAATTAGTGATTAATTTAGGTTCTATTATGCTTTCTTTGGAAAAGGATATTCCAATGGAGGAAGCAATTGAATACGTGGAAAATGCTTTAGAAAGCGGTATTGGCTATGATAAATTTGTAGAACTTGTTAAATATCAACATGGTGATATTAATGATATTAAGGTGGCTGAAAAGGTTACAGAAATTAAGGCGCCAGTGGATGGTTATATTAAATCTATTAATGCTTTAGGCATTGGTGAACTTGCACGTAAGTTAGGTGCTGGTCGTCATAAAAAAGAAGATGATATTGATCCAACTGTTGGTTTGGTTTTGCACAAAAAAGTAGCTGATAAAGTTTCAAAAGATGATAGTTTAATTAGTGTTTACTATAATGAAAAAGAAATTAGCGAAGAAGATATCCTTAATTGTTTTGAATTTAGTGATATCGAGGTTGCTAAACCAACGTTAATATATGAAATAATAAAGTAGAGGATAGATTTATGAGTGAAGAATTTATTAAAGGTAAGTTATTAGAGTTAACAAAGAATTCAAAGAGTTTGTATTATAAATATCCAGTGGCGGCAATTATCGAATGTAAAGATGGAAAACTATATGCTGGAGTTAATGTAGAAACGTCTTCACCAGCGGCTGGAATTTGTGCGGAGCGTAATGCTTTATATAGTGCAATTACATCAGGATATAAAAAAGGTGATTTTAAGAGGCTTCATTTGTTAGCCGCTTCAGGTGAGGTAGTATACCCGTGCTTTATATGTCGGCAAGCTTTGTACGATTATTGCGATCATAATATGCCAATTACAATTTATGATGCCGATGAGGATAAAGTTGTTTATTCTTCATTAACTGAACTTTGTATCCATGGGTTCAGTGATGATGATTTAGTATAGCTAAGCGCTATACTTTTTAAACGCAAAGAGAATAGGTGATAGATTGAAACAGTTTAAGGCAGCATATTATGGATTTTTGGTTGGAGATGCGATGGGAGTTCCTTTGGAATCAACGGAACGGAATATTTTAATCGAACATCCTGTGACTAAGATGCTTGGATATGGCGGTTATGATGTACCGGCTGGTGCTTGGTCAGATGATAGTTCAATGATGATTGCAACAATCGATTCAATTTCGGCATGTAGTGGTATTGATTATAATGATATGATGGATAAATTTTCAGAGTGGATAAATTTTTCTAAATATACGTCAGTTGGCTTAGTGTTTGGAGCTGGGCGAACTACTTTAAAAGCAATTATGCGTTATCAGGAAGGTATGATGCCTTTAGAAGCAGGGCTTGAAGGAATTAACTATAATGGTAATGGTTCTTTAATGAGAATAATGCCGGTTGCCTTTTATGCATATGTTAAGGGGCTTACGGAAAATGAAATAATTGATTTGGTATGTGATGTTTCGTCATTAACTCATGCACATGAAATAAGTTGTTTGGGTTGTTATATATATGTTAGATACGTAATGTTTTTATTGGATGGCTTTGATAAAATGGTTTGTTATGAAATAATTAAGAAACTTGATTATTCGGCTTTTTCTGATGAGAGTATTAGAGCTTATCGAAGATTATTATTTGACGATATTGCAAATTATTCAATTGAGGCGATATCATCTTCAGGCTATGTTGTCGATACTTTAGAGGCTGTTATTTGGTGTATTAATAACACTGACAGTTATAAGCAGGCAGTTATTGGGGCAATTAATTTAGGCGATGATACTGACACAGTTGGAGCTTTAACAGGTGCTTTAGCAGGAATTATTTACGGATATGGTGATATTCCTAAAAAGTGGATTAATAAACTTCAAAAAAGTGATTATTTAAAATTGATATATACTTCGTTTGTAAAAACAATGGCTAATTTAAAATAGTCATTTTTTTATGATTTAATTTAGCTTGAAAATATTGACAATAGGGGGGGGGGGGGGGTATAATTATTTTAATAATATAGTAGTGGTAAGTTTTAATGTAAGTAGGTGAAGTAGATGAAACAAAGGGGATTTACACTAATAGAATTAGTAGGAGTAATTGTTTTAGTAAGTTTAATGATATTAATAATTATTCCAACTGTTGAAAAAGCGGTAAAAAAAGGGGAGGAAAACGCTGATAAACAACTTAAAGATAATATGATATTAGCGGCAAAAAGTTGGGCAGTTGACAATAAAGGAAAAATGCCACAAGAACCTGGAGTAAAAATCAATATATGGCTAAGTGATTTACAAAAAGACGGATATATTGAAAGAAATATTAAACTTCCATCTACAGGGGCCAGTATTGATGAAGCTTGTATCGAGGTAACAAATAAATCATCTGGCGTAGCCAAGAAAAATGTTTATGATTATGTATACAATGATAATTGTACAATTAATTTAGATTTAGTAATAATTGGTAAGATAGGAAATACGCCAATAACAAGTGGAACATGGACGAATAAAGATATAACGTTGACAGCTACAAGTAGTTATACCGGAACTTATCAATGGTATAGTGGAAGTACAGTGATAAATGGGGCTACTAAGAAAAGTTATGTAGCAACTAAGGGTGCGAACACTGAAGGAAAAGTAACATATAAAGTAAAGATGAAATCTGAGAAAAGAACACCAGAAGCCACATATGTAGCAGCGATTGATAAGAAAGCGCCGGCAATATCAGCAACGACTAAGATAGCAACAAAAGATAATTTAACGATTTCATTATCAGAAACGAGTAGTGGAAGTGGGTTAAAGGGCTATGCGATAACAAGTACAGCTACTACGCCAACTACTTGGACAGCGATAAGTGGAACAAGTTATTCGAATACATTTAGTAAAGCAACTGGAACATATTATATACATGTAAAAGACGTAGCTGGAAATACAGCGTATAAGAAAGTTGATATAATTTCAATGGATCCACCAACATGCACAATTAGTTTAAGTGGAACTATGGGAACAAATAGTTGGTATAAGACAAATGTTGGAGTTACTTTAAATGGATCTGGGACTGTAACGAACAAGGGACTTGCGACAACAGCTAATTCAACAAACGGAGTTAGTTCAGTAACGCATAGTACTGATACAAGTAGCGTTACATATTATGGTTACGTATCAAATGTAGCCGGAAGTAATAGTTGTTCAAAGACATTTAAAAGAGATGCTTCAGCACCGGCAATATCTGTGACAACGAAGATATCACAATCTAGTAATTTGACAATAACTTTGCAGGATAACATGAGTGGATTATCTGGATATAATATAACGACAAGTACTGCTACTCCAAGTACGTGGACAAGTGTAAGTGGTAAAAATTATTCGACAACCGTAACAAAAACAACAGGAACATATTATATACATGCAAAAGACTTAGCTGGCAATACGACTTATAAGAGTGTGTATGTACAGGCATTAGTTCCGCCAACATGTAGTATAAGTTTAAGTGGTAGCGTAGGTGATAATGATTGGTATAATGGAGATGTGACTGTAAAGATGACAACTGTAGGGACGGCTACGACAAAGGGACTTGCAACTACTAAGAATTCAACAAATGGTAAAACGTCTGTTGTACATAGTTCTGATGGTAAGAGTATTACATATTATGGATATGTGGCTAATGCGGCTGGTGAAAATAGTTGTTCAAAGACATTTAAACGTGATGCTACTGCTCCTATAATGGATTATCAGCTTAGAAAAATAAATTCAGGAGTAGATGTAGGAGAAGCATATCATGATGTTTGGTCACAATATGAAATTCATAGAAGATTATTACCAAATGATAATGTGAGTGGAATAGCTCAGACATATTGGTCTAGTTCTTCGTCGGGACCATGGAATATAGAAGCGTATGTAAATGAAAATGTTTTCTCTATGGGAGAAGGAATAAATGGAGCTTATTTCAAAACTGTTGATAAAGCTGGTAATGAAAGCGAAGTTGTTTATATAAATATGAAAGTTGATTGGACTGCGCCGCAATTAACTAATAGTTATCAATACGTTTGGGATAATGATTGGGGAAATGGTATGGTATTTGGTGTAAGTGATAGCAAACCAAATATTACTGTGTCAGGCATTTCTTCAAATTATACACACCAGTATTGTTATCATAATTCAAATTGTGGTTATTCTACATGTGATGATGGAAATTGGGTAAAGGCAAATACTTATAATAGAGATCAAATATATGACGGAATGATGAATTTTGAGTTTATGAGTGGAGTAAGTAAGGGGTGTTCTCGTGGACATGAAATTTCTATGCGGTTATGGATTTCTGACGTAGCTGGAAATGGAAATTATTTTGAAAATATATGGGGATGGTGATATGAAAAATAAAGCTATAATAATTACTTTAATTTTGTTGTTATTAGTTTTCTTGATAATATTTTTTGAAGAAACCAATAGTTCAGTGAAGGAACAAAGTGATGTTGAGAAGTTTACAGAATTGGTTATTAATGGAGGAACAAAAGAACAGTTAGAAAAAATAACAGGTGCAGAAGTAATGACAGTTACTATAATGATTGGTCCAGATTCTTATTTAAATTCTTTAATTGAAGAAAAAAATTTAGAAGAGTATACAGAAACAGGAAAAGAACTTATAAAAAACTTCGAAAAAATTGTTAAACAAAGTTTTGATTATGATATAGAAAATAAAGCTATAAATAAAGCATTTATAACATATAAAATGTTTTATTATGCAGCTTATATTTCAGATTTAAAATTATTAAAAGAAACTATTTTAAAAAGCACTTTATCTAGTGATGAGATAAGTGAATATAAAGCAACAGTTATTGCAATGAAAATTTTAGATAAGCATTTAAATGAATATCAGGGGAATAAAAAATATATTTTTTATTTAAATTATGAAAAAGCAAATGATGATACATATAAAAATACTTATAATTCATATTTAAATAATTTAGTTGGTTTTTATAATGGTAATCAAGAAGTAAATAATCTTCGAGAAACTTCAGCAGACAGGGTAGAAGAATATTTATTAACAGCAAAAGCAAATAATATAGTGGATTCAGAAAATCTACTAAAAATGATTTAGTTAATTATAAAAATAATTGACATTTTAAAGATTATTGTTTATAATTAATGGCAAGGCAAAGAAGAGGAATAGTAATAAAAGTAGTATTTCAAGTGAATTTAGGATAGTGGGAACTAAATAAATAACCTTTTATGAACGTACCTTGGAGCTGTTTGTAGATCTGCATTAAAGATTTAAGTAGCATAGAAATTCTATGAAGTAAGGTGGCACCGCGGGGAAAACTCGTCCTTATTTTATAGGATTTTTTTAATTTTAAGGAGGAGAAATTATGGAAGAGATATTTAACAAAGTGTTTAAAGAATTAGGCTATGAAAATGATACTAAAATTAATAAGTCTAATAAAGATGCTGATTATCAATGTGATGATTGCTTTAAATTAGCTAAAGCTTATCATAAATCACCAATGGCAATTGGTGAAGAAGTGGTAGAAGCTATTCAAAAGGATGAAAACTTCGGAAAGTATTTTAAAGAGGTTACTTTTGCCGCACCTGGATTTATTAATATTAAAGTAAGCGATGAGTATATATGCACTAATTTAAAAGAATTAATGAAGAAGGAAATTTTAGGAGCAACTAAAGAAAATGACATGATTGTTATTGACTATGGTGGACCTAATGTAGCTAAACCCTTACACGTTGGGCATTTAAGGGCTGCAGTAATTGGTCAGGCAATAAACAATATTTTAAAATTTAAAGGAAACAAAACCGTTGGCGATGTACATTTAGGTGATATTGGAACACAAATGGGTCAAGTAATTTATGCAATTATTCACGATTTTCCTAATCAAAAATATGAAGATATTGAATTTGATTTAGATTACTTAAATGTTGCCTATCCTAGAATGAGTGCTTTATGTAAAGAGGATGAAGAAGTAAGAGCTGAGTGCGCGCAAATTACAAAAGATTTACAAGATGGTGATCCTAATTATAAAATCTTGTGGGAAAAAATATGGGATATATCAGTAGGTGATATTAAACGTATTTATGATTATTTAAGTGTTCATTTTGACTTATGGTATGGTGAAAGCCATGCTTATGCACAGTTTCCCGAAATGATGCCATTTTTAGAAAAAGCTGGCGTTGTAAGAGAAGATAATGGGGCAAAAATAATTGATGTTAAGGAAGAATCTGATAAATTTGAACTTCCACCACTTATGCTTCAAAAAAGTGATGGAGCGTATTTATATGCAACTTCTGATTTAGGCACGATTTGGCAGAGGGTTAAAGACTTTAATCCTGATACAATTATTTATGTGGTTGACGCACGTCAAAGTATGTATTTTGTTCAGGTGTTTAGAGCTGCTAAAAAGAGTCACATGTATGAAGGTGGTTTAGAGCATTATGGTTTTGGAACTATGAATGGTACTGATAATAAACCATTTAAGACACGTAGTGGCGGAGCTTTAAAACTTGAAGATTTAATTAAACAAGTTCAACAATCATTTATTTCTTTACGTGAAGAGAATAAAGATATGGACAAGGAAGATTTAGATAAAATTGTTAATGCAATTATTAAATTTGCCGATTTACAAAATGATTTAGAACGTAACTATATTTTTGATATTAAAAAGTTTAGTGAAGTAAATGGAAAAACTGGTCCATACATTTTATATACATATTTACGTATTAACAAAATTATAAATGAGAATAATAGTGAATTATCTAATATTGTTTACAGTGAAACTGATAGAGCATTAAGATTAAAATTATTAGAGGTTAGCGAAGTTATTGATCAAGCTGCTAAGGAAAGAAAACCACATCATATTGCAAACTACTTATATGATTTATCTGTTGTTGCTAATAATTTTTATCAAAATAATAAGATTATCGGCTTAGAAGGTAAACAAAAAGATGATTTAGAAGTTGTTTTAAATTTTAACAACAAAGTTATTGAGACATTACTTGGGTTACTTGGTATTAGTATTCCTAAAGCAATGTAAAAATCAAAAAATATGTCAAAATTTCATAGAGATATTGCAATCAATATCTCTTTATGTTATATTTAAGATGATGGTAGTATTCTAAAACCATGGAAGGAGAACGAGTATGGAGACAAAAAATAAAAATGCGTTAATTGGAGGATTACTTGCAATTGTATTTGTAATGGCAGTAGGGTATGCCGCTTTTGCAACACAATTAAACGTTAATGGTACAGCTAATGTTACATCTTCTTGGGATGTACACATTAAATCAATAACTGCAGGAACACCTACAGGAACAGCAACTAGTAAATCAGCAGTAATTGGTGCTGATAAATTATCTGCAACTTTTGAAACTGATTTAGTTTCGCCAGGAGATACAATTTCTTATCAAGTTGAGGTTGAAAATGCTGGATCGCTTGATGCTAAACTAAGTGAATTAACTTTTGATAAAGGCACTAGTACAGCAATTGAACATAGTTATTCTAATATTGCTAAAAATGATGTAATTGCTGCAGGAGCAACTAAAACATTTACTGTAACTGTTGCTTATAAATCAGACATTACTAGTCAACCAACAGATGCTAATAAAACAAGTACTTTGTCTATGGTATTGTCATTTGTTCAATCTGCTTAAACTAATAGTTTAACAAAAATTTTAAGGGTAAATAATCATTTGCCTTTTTTGTTTGTTTTTTTACAGTAAATAGTATATATGATGGGATTTAGCAGATAATAAATATTGTAAACTATTGTATAAAATTTGTTATTTTTTATTGATAATAGTTTGGAAATATGCTATTATTAATTTGATGGTAGTATACCAGGCTGTAGAAAGGGAAGGAAAAACAATGGAAGCAAAAAATAAAAACATTTTAATCGGAGGATTACTTGCAATTGTATTAGTAATGGCAGTAGGTTACGCTGCATTTGCAACACAATTAAATATTAATGGTACTGCTGAAATTACATCAAAATGGGATGTACATTTCGACAATACTAAAACTTCAGGAGCTGGAGTTATTGATACAACAACAGGTTTAGCTGGAGCAACTGCACCAACTGGAACTATTGCGTATGGGGACAATGACTTAACAGCAACTTTAAATGCTAACTTAACACAACCAGGAGATAAAGTAGTTTATACTTTAACAGTTAAAAACGCTGGAACTTTAAAAGCACAAGCTGCTACTCCAACTTTAGCATTAACTGGAGGAACTGTTAACGGTTTAACTGCAACTAAAGGACATATTAAATATACTGTAACTGCACCAACACCAACAACTATTGCTGCTGATGGTTCTGCAACTATGACAGTAACTGCTGAATTTACTGATGTTGCACAAAATGCAACTACAACTACTGAATCTGCTACATTAAATGTTACATTAAGTTACACTCAAGCAACTGCTTAATTAGTAGTATAAGGATTGTCAATTTTCGACAATCTTTTTTTATGAAATTATGGGGTTTTTACTTGAATAAAAATAGTGATTGTGGTATTATTTATTTAATGGTAGGAAGTATACTTGCCAATTATTTTAGAAAGGTAGGGAAATTAAGTGGAAAAAAATAAGAATGTCTTAATCGGAGGATTATTAGCAATCGTTTTAGTTATGGCTGTAGGTTATGCTGCATTTGCAACACAACTAAACATTAATGGTACTGCTGAAATTACATCAAAATGGGATGTACATATGGTAGACGGTACAACAACTCCAGCTTCAACTATGGGAACTACTCCAACTGGAACTCTTACAGTTGCTGAAGGCGGATTAGCTGCTACTTTCTCAGCAAGTTTAACTAGTCCTGGTGATACTGTTACATTTACTGTACCTGTTAAAAACGTTGGTACTTTAGATGCTTCATTATCTGGTATTACTTTATCTAGTGACACTGAAGGTATGGTTGTTGATAACGATGGATTAACAGCAGTTAGTAAAGATGGTAACATCAAATATACTGTTACAAGTCCAGGGACAGCAACTTTAACTAAAGAAACTGGTACAGCTAATTTAGTTGTAAAAGCTGAATATGTTAATAAAGCTGATGGCCAAACAAATGCTCAAAATGTTTCAGCTCAATTAAAAGTTGCTTTAACTTATGCGCAAGCTTAATTGAAAACTTCATAACTCAAACTTAGATGTTTGAGTTTTTCTTTGCTTAAAATATTGAAATGCCCGTTTAAATATGATATGATAAGGGTATATTAATGGTAAGGTAGAAAGGACGTTTATTATGGAGACAAGATATAAAAATTTATTAATTGGAGGACTATTTTCTCTTATTCTAGTGATGGCAATTGGTTATTCAGCATTTGCAACACAATTAAATATTAATGGAACAAGTAATATTACTTCTTCTTGGGATGTACATATTAAAAGTATTACTCCAGGAACACCAGTAGGAAATGCTGTTAACAAGTCAGCAACTGTTGGTGATAGCAAGTTATCAGCTACTTTTGCAGCTGAGTTATTGGCACCTAATGATAGTATTACTTATACTATTGAAGTTGAAAATAGTGGTAGTTTAGATGCTAAATTAAGTAGTTTAACTTTTACCCCAGGAGCAAGTGCGGCAATTACTTATAGTTATGACAATATTGCTAAAGACGATGTTATTGCAGCAGGTGGGACTAAAGAATTTACAGTAACTGTTGCTTATAATAATATTAATACGCAACCAACTGAAGCTGATAAGACAAGTGCTTTATCAATGGTATTATCTTTTATTCAGGCTTAGATTATTTATTAAGTAGAAGAAACATTTAAACGTTTCTTTTTTCTTTCGATTTTCGGTTGTAAAAAGCTACAAATTTTGGTAATTTTAATTGATAATTGATAAAACTTATGTTATAATTGGTTATAGTAGTGATAATAGGGGAAAAATAATATAAATTTGGTGTACAAAGGGGTTATGATATGAAGAAAAACTTGATATTATATGGACTATTAATTGTATATCTGTTATTTAATATTTTCTGGCTAGTCCCAATGAATCCACCACTATATAACGAAATCATTAACCCACTTATGTGGATAGTTATATGCGGGGTAGCGATCTTTTTAAGTAAAGATGAATCGCTTAGGGTCAAAGATGAAAATAATAAAACACAGAGTTTGATTATTGCATTGATAGTATATATAATAATTTACTTTTTATTAGGGTTGGTGTTTGGTTTTCAAAAAACACCATATTCAAAAGATATATTAAGTATTATTAAAAATTTATGGGCGTTTGGAGGAATTATTTTCTTTCAAGAGTTTATCCGAAATTCAATGGTTAGAATTGAAAAGAAAAAGAAAATTAACTTTATACTAATTATAATTTTATTTACTTTAGTTAATATTTCTTTTACAAATTTCGGTGATCATTTTTCTAGTTTAAAAGAAGGATTTATTTATACAGCTACAACGTTAATTCCTCTAATAGTAACTAGTGGAGTGCTTACATATTTATCTTATATTGGTGGGGCAAAATTACCAATAATTTATCGTTTATTTGTAGTTGTGCCGGAATTTATTGTTCCAATTGTACCAAGTTTAGATTGGTTTGTAACAGCAGTAATTGGTGTTACACTACCGCTGGTAGTATTTGTTTATTTAAATTATGTTCATGTTAATAAGACGGAACGATTATCAAAAAGAGCAAGAAGAAAATACAGTCCTGTGGTGTATGTCCCTGTATTTGTATTTATTGCTTTAGTTGCAGGATTTGTAATTGGAGTATTTAAATACCAGCCAATTGCTGTATTATCTGGTAGTATGTCACCAACTTTCAATCGTGGTGATGCTGTAGTTGTTCGTAAACTTACTACTGCCGAAAAAGATGAACTTAAAAAAGGCGATATCATTCAATTTACTAGTGGTTCAAAATTTGTTATTCATAGAATTGTCGAAACAGCTAATGATGAATATGGTAATAAATTATTTGTAACTAAGGGTGATCATAACAATGCTAAAGATTTAGATAAAGTTGGTTTTGATCAAATAAATGGAAAAGTATCATTTGTAATTCCATATATTGGTTATCCATCAGTATGGTTAAGCGGAATGGTATCTTAAAGGAATAAAGAGGAGAGATAGTAATGAAACAAAAAAATGAAAATAAAATTATTTTGAAACAATGGGTTCAAGTATTTATAATTCTTATCATTTTGGCAACTATGGCTTTTGCAATTTGGGCGATTGTAAGAAGTGTTAGTCATGATGAAACTCAAGGTGAGGAATTATATAATTATAACTATAATAGCAATATTAGTTATAGAGTATATCTTAAACAAAATGAGTTCTTTACAACACCTTATTTAGGTATGAATAAACAGTATATTACTTCATTAATTGATCGTATTGAGGTTGATACAAAGTATAATTTCCAAAGTTCTAAAGATTTAGATTATACTTATTCATATGATTTGGTGGCAACTGCTAAAGGTACTTATTCAGAATCTGATTCTAAATCAGTAGATGTATGGTCAAAGGCTTATACTATTTTGCCGAGTGAAACAAAGACAGGCACTGGTAAAACTATTTCTGTTAATAAAACGGTAACAATTGATTACAATAAATATAATCAAATTATGACTGACTTTAGAAATAAATTTGGTTTATCAGTAGATGCTCGTGTTGATGTTGCGTTTAAAATTAATGTAACTGGTGGTATGAAAGGTGCAGAAAACACATTACAAGAAAGTAATGTAATGACACTTCAAATCCCATTATTAAAACCAACAATTGAGATTAAACCTGATTATGTTAATCATGGTAATGAAACAGTTTACAAGACAACCGAAAGTAATGATAGTATGAATATCCCATTATTGATATTCGGTGCAGCTTTATTAATCTTTACATTGGTATTGTTGAAAATATTTGTAAGTAAACTTCTCGCAACTACTAAGAAATCTGAATATGTATTAAAATTAAATAAAATCTTAAAAGAATATGGTGATATTATTGCAGAAGCAGATAATATGCCTGACTTAACAAAATATGATGTTGTTAATATTAAACAGTTCAATGATTTAGTTGATATTGAAGAGGAATTACATTCACCAATTATCTGTAATGAAATTCGTGAGGATTTAGAAAGTTGGTTCTTAATCTTCCATAATGAAACAGCTTATAGATTTATTCTTAAGTATGAGGATTTTAATCATTTAAGAAGATAACAAAAGAAAGCTAAAATAGCTTTCTTTTTTTGTGTAAATAAGTAAATAAGGTACTTGTATTACCTATATTAATGTTATATAATTAAACGAGAATATAACAAGAAAAAATAGGGAATAATAAACCTAGCTAGTATAAGTAGGAGAGATAAAATGAGTAAAAGTAAAAAAAGAAATATA
>ENA-OPBM01000358-OPBM01000358.1-human-gut-metagenome-genome-assembly--contig:-NODE-358-length-38335-cov-4.307419_pt1 | contig 38335 bp, 36 predicted proteins | sample MGYA00241069_ERZ501454 | MGnify/ENA primary metagenome ERZ501454 (study PRJEB25962, sample SAMEA2042625) | human gut metagenome | biome: human gut; feature: human-associated habitat; material: faeces... | reverse complement strand
GAGTAGTGGCAGTAAGTAAGCCCGAAATAATCTTATTTTTCAGTTTCATAACTTCCTCCTTAAAGGGTTCTATATATATTCCGCAAAATTTGCGGTTTGTCACCCTAAAAATCAAAAAAATTTTAAAAATTTTTTAAAAATAAAAACCTTCTCATATATATTCCGTAAAAATCGGGTTTTCGCACCCCAATAAATGAAAAAATTTAAAAATTTTTTTTAAATTACTTTAAAAAAGAAAAATATCATAAAATCAGAGCGTAAAAAAAGCAGAGCCGTAGCTCTGCTGAGTTTTGCTATTTTATAGGCTGCCATTAAAAAGAGATACACTAATTACAACTGTCCACACTAAAAAGGCTATAATATTTATAATTACAACCAAACCTAATCCAATATTAAAAACACCTGAATTAAACGGCTTTCCCAATTGTTTAGATATAAGCCATAGATAGCCAAAAATAAAAGTAAAAAGACCACATATAAAGAATCCTGCTATTATTGTTATCCCTCCTTAAGGTAAAGAAACATCTTTAGCTGTTTCGCTATTACAAATTAATTGCATTAAAATAACCGCTCTGTTTACAACACAGGGCGGTTATTTCTTTACAGATAATACAATAAAACAATTTTGCGATAATACTATTTAACTATAAAGCAATAAATATTAACAGCTTAATAATACTCAACTTTACCACAACCCGAGCACTTTCTGCCGACTACTTTGGTTTTATTTTCATAGTGCGATTTTTCGGGTACAGTTATAGTTTTTGTGCCAACTTGTACCTCTACGCTTACAGTTTTATAACTAGCCTTTCCATCGTGTGATTCAGCACATTCAAATATATGTTCAAGGTTATCTGTGATATCAGCTCCGCAAGCCTTGCAAATATACCTGCCTTGTTTTTCATAAACTGGCTCTTCGTAGGTATAGGCTTCCTGATCTACTACTTTTACTCGTGTAGCCTTGGTAATATCCTTCCAGCTATGAGTATGCTGTGTCGGTTTTGGCTCTGATTTTGATGATTCAGGCTTTGAACTTTCAGCCTTGGAGCTTGAAGAAGTGTCCTTTTTACTGTCACTTTTGGAACTCTCAGACTTAGAATTTGAAGAAGAATCAGATTTTTTACTCTCAGATTTGGAGTTTTCAGACTTAGAGCTTAAAGAACTGTTATTTTTCTTTTCAGCTTTTGAACTCTGAGAAGAATTGTTACTCTCTGATTTGTTTGTAGTATTTGATTTAATGTTATTGGCTGATTTTATTTCATCAGCATCAACCTTGATTTTTTTGCCGTTTTTACTTGTGATTTCGACTTTGCCGTCTGCATCTGTCTTTAACTTTTTGCCGCTTTCGTCGATTATATTGCCGTCCTTATCGACTTCAAGACCTGCATCAGTTACTGCTTTATCTGTTGCTGACATTGTAGGAGTTGTTGCGGTTGTTTCCTCCACTTCAACCGCAGAAGTAGTATTTAAAGCAGTATCAGCTGTTGCTGATTCCTGATTATTACCCCCACAAGCAGATAACATTGCCGATGAGCTTATCAATGCTGCCATTACCAGAGTAATTAACAACTTTTTCATTCTTGTTTCCTCCTTATTTGTTACTAATAATATGATATTTTAAATTTTATCACAATTAAAAAACTTAATCAATACTACTATGAGTATTAATTTGAGATATACACTACTTTGCATCGGCTGTACGAACCTACACGGGTTTTTAATTTATGCCAGTCATAACGCAAACCCGATGTGCCTACAAAACTACTATGACTGTACAGAAATTGTAAATTTAATAAAAATTTTTTCGACCGATATGAACTAAATAATGGTTTTTCACATAGCTAAAAATACAATTTTTAGCACCGCAGAAAAAAACGGTCGTTTTTTTTATGTACATTTGCAAAGATTTTCTGTGTACTGTATAATTTACCTATATCCTAAGATGATTTTGGTAAAGGAGAAACGATATGATATACGGGTACGCAAGAGTGAGTACAAAAAATCAAAATTTAAATTTGCAATTAGACAGTCTAAAAAAATATGGTTGTGACAAAATTTATTGCGAGAAAAAATCCGGTGATTCACGAAAAAATAAAGACAGAGAGCAGCTTAAAGAACTGCTCTCTGTGATAAAAGAGGGAGATACATTTGTGGTTCATAAGTTGGATAGACTGAGCCGCACTTTGGTTCAAATTATTAACTTACTTGACTACTTTTCTAAAAATGGGATACTCTTTGTATCTATTTCAGATAATTTTGATACGTCTACTGCATACGGCAAAGCCTTTTTAAATTTGGCGGCTGTTTTTGCTCAGCTTGAAGTTGATTTGAATTCAGAGCGTACATTAGAAGGCCTTGAATCAGCTCGTATGAGAGGGCATTATGGTGGCCGTCCTGGAATTTCCAAAGCTACACAAGCTAAGATGTATCAGATGTATTATTCAGGGGATTATCCGGTTGACGAGATATGCTACCAATGCCATATAACTTCCCCCACATTATATAAGTATCTTCGACTTTATAATCGTGATCCATCAACAAGGCCTGTTATTGTTGACGAAAACGGCAATGCAATACGGAAAGAACATAAAGGCAGACCACCGCTTAACTATAATGTCATTACAGAACTGCGTAGATTATACGACAATGATGGCCTTAGTATATCCGATATTGTAAAGCTAACCGGAATAAGTCGTACAACCGTAATTAAGTATTGTATTGACAAGAAGGATTGATTTATGAAAGATAATAAAAATCTTGATCAAGTAATGGAATTGCTACAGAACGGAGTTAAAGATGTTTTCACTTCTGAAAAATATCTTAATTACCTTACTATGCTCAGTAAATTTCATAATTATAGTTATAACAATGTGCTTTTAATTTCTTTACAGAATCCAAATGCAACTCTCGTTGCTGGTTATAACGACTGGGTGAAAAAGCACCATAGATATGTTAAAAAAGGAGAAAAGGGCATTAAAATCATTGCCCCTTCCCCATATAAAAAAGAAGTTTCCGTTCCCATATTGGACAACAACGGCAACAAAGTCATTGTTGATGGTAAACCTCTTATGGAAGAAAAAAACATTCAGGCTATGTCGTTTAGAACCGTTAGCGTATTTGATGTCAGCCAAACTGACGGAGAACCATTACCTCAGCTCTTATCGGAACTGACCGATAATGTAAAAAACTACAATGAATTGTTTGAAGCTATAAAGGCCTATTCTGAATATCCCATAAACTTTGAAGATATATCCGGTGATATAAAAGGGTATTGTAGCTATAAAGACAAGCGAATAGCTATAAAAAACGGTATGTCTGAATCTCAGACAATTAAGACCGCTATACACGAAACCGCTCATTCACATTTGCACGAACCTAATCCAAATGATCCTATTAGAGATTCCAGGAACATTAAAGAAGTGCAAGCTGAAAGCGTTGCTTTTGTAGTGTCAAACTATTTCGGCATTGATACATCTGAATATTCCTTTAATTATATTGCAGCTTGGGGAAATTTGGAGCTTAACGAACTCAAAAATAGCTTATCTATTATACAAAAAGAAGCGTCTGCTATGATTAATGGTATTGAAGAAAAATATCAGGAATTATCAAAAAGTAGAGAAGCCGAACTAAAAATTGCAAATGAACAGGAAGTCGGCTATGATAGGGATGCTGATGGCCTTGATGACAGCCGTGATAGCTCTTATACTGCTTCCATTGAATCCTCTGAACAAATCTTATATGATCAACCTAAATATAGTAAAGAAGAAAATATGCGTATTATAGATGATTTAAAGCGAGATATTCCAATTCAGGATTATGCTCAAGCATTAGGTTTTACGGTAATGTCTGTTGGTCGTTATTTTACTCTTAAAGAACACGATTCTGTAAGAATTGATCCGGATAAAAACCGTTTTGTTCAGAATTCTACCGGTGTTAAAGGCAGTATAATTGACTTCGTTATGCAATTTGAAAATACTGATAAAACAACAGCTATTCGTAGGCTACTTGATTATTCCGGAATACATTCAGAACTTACCAATTCTCGTAGCAATGTAAATCACAAAATAAATCGCAATGACCAGACAAAAAATAAAAAGCTTTCATTGCCTGAGCGTGCTGCTCATATGAAAAATGTTTTTGCATACCTCATTAATACACGAAAAATTGATAGTAAGGTGGTCAGCTCCTGGGTTAATAATCACAACTTATATCAAGACACCCACAATAATTGCGTGTTTGTAACCTATGATAAAAGCGGTAAACCCGAATTTGCATCTCAGCGTGGTACTAACACTTCTAAAACCTTTAAGGCCGATATTTCCGGAAGTAATTATGATACTTGCCATTTTATCAATAATAATGCTAAATCACTCATAATCACAGAATCTGTGATTGACTGTATGTCAGTTCAGACTATTTTACAAGCTCACGGCCGTGACTTGAATAATTATAACTATCTCAGCCTTAATGGTACTACTAAAGTCAATGCTTTACATAATGCACTATCTCAATCTGAAACAAGTTCTGTAATCATTGCTGTGGATAATGACTCTGCCGGCAGGGTTGCTCTTGACAACATTAAGTCCATTGTTGCCAATACTGATAAGGATATAAAAGTCATTGAGTATCTACCAAAGAATGAAAAAGACTGGAACGCAGAACTTGTTGCCAATGTTGAAAAAGAAAAAAATGCTCTTAACAATGATAAATCCAGTCTAAAAGATCAAATTATCAACTGCACACATAGAGCAGATGAACTGAATCAAAACATCATTGATAAAAAAATTCAAAAATCTATGGAAAGGAGCGTATAGTATGAAGCCTATCTACACCATTGAAGAACTTACTGCAATCAATGCTTTGAAACCAACCAGTAGGAATGATTGTATTATTACTTTGGAAACTTCATTGCCCTACTATTCATCAGATGAGCAAGAAGAAATACAGTTTACGAGAACCCTTTTGGAGAAATTAAAAAGCACCTCTGATGATGATTTCAAAAATTTAAGTTTTGAAAATGTGTTAGATCTCTCTGAAACAGAAGAAAAATAAAAAAAGGAACAGCATTTTACAATGCTGTTCCTTTTCATTTGAACTATCTTTTGTTTTAGTTACAATGTTAATTATTGTCAAGACTTTACACAACAGGCATAACTTTTTCCATCAATATGACAAAATTTTCATTATAAACCATAAATCATACAATTATCTATTGACAATACCAAATAATTGTATTATAATGTCAGCGAGTATTGGACTTTATAGGCTATTAAAGGACAAAGGACACACTTCTGATCTTGCACTAATAAAAAATTGAGATTTCAGAAAGGAGCCCTGATATGGATAGTCTGTTCAATATAGGACTGATACTTTGTTATCTGTTTCTTTATTGTAGTGTTTTCTACATCCAAACTTTCTACATCCAAACGCGGTGTTCGGGTATTACATACAAGTTGCTGTTACTCGCCGTAACAAACTTAGCACTTGATATAATAACTGGTACCATCACATCTGGATGTAGTCCAGTAATTATATAAGATAGCTACATCTATCTTATAAGACGAATACGGGGAATATTGCAAGTATTCCTCGTATTTTTTTCATCTTTTTATACTATAAAATAAAAAAATGATAAAAAGGTCGGAGTTTATTATACTACAACACATTAAAAAAGTCAATTCTCTTTTTGAATTTTTTTAATTTAAATTTCACATATTAATTAAAATTATATTTCGCATTGCAGATTTATAGTTAAATATATTTATGCCAAACAATTTTGCTATTATACGCACTATAAAAAAAGAGTGATGATTAAATCACTCTTTTTTTATCTTTCATTATTTAAATTATGATCTTTAGTTTTCTTAGGGATAAAAGTTTGCTTATTATTATATTGCTGTGCTTTTTGCGTTGCTATTTGAATTTTAGAAGATAATGTTTGTGTTCGTTGTTGTAATTTTTCATAATCAGAACACTTTTCCTCCAGCAATTTAAAATTACAATACATCTTTCTTTCAAATTTATTGGGGTCAGTAATTCTTTTTTTATACACCTGAGCGGCTTTATTTTTTATCGTATCCCAATCATTACTACATTCAATGTATTGAGAAATTAATATTTTCCTATTTTTGTCAATGTTGATATTAAAATTAATTAAAGCAATTTCGGGAACAGGAATCATATTATTTAGTCCTATTATCCCCAATTTACCGCCTTTGATTTTATATATATGAACATTTGACTTTAAATTTTTATGACTTGGTCTTGGGTGTTCCAATGGTGCAAAATAATTTTGTTGATTAATTTCTAGTACCACACCTATATATGGACGATTTTGATTTAACATATCAGTATAATTAGAATTATACTGCACTCTATCGTCAAATCCGTGTAGGTATTTTATGTAGTCAATATCTACCTTGTAGAACTTCATTTACAATATTCTCTCCTTATAGAAAACAAAAAGGGCAGATCTATCACAATCTGCCCTTTTTCAAAAGACTAATTAAATTCTTACTTTAAACCAACTAAGGTCAGGCAAAGACTTTCCTCTTTACAGTTAGTACTGCACTCTTACTTTAAACCAATTGAGGTCAGGCAAAGATTTTCCTCTTTAAAATATTCTCACTTTAAAATCCAAATATATAAGATTTAGGTAGAGACTCTCCTCTTTGATTAGTCTTGAGATATAATCCATCTCACTAGTATTATTATACTCAAATGTAGTAATTATGTCAAGTGTTCTTTATGATAATTCAAAATAAAATTATTTTTTGTGAATTTAATTAGTCCGTTTGTGATACATTTATTACTTTAAAATCATTATTTAATCGTTCACAATAATTACTTCCATCTTTTTTATTTGTTGCAGGAAAAACATAATTACATATTGTATTTAAATACTTTTCGTTTTTGTCTAAAATTGCTTTCCAAATATCTGTATGTACTGAAAAATACTTTAAACCTATTACAGAATTTTCACTCAATGTAGATTCATTAATTATGTACTCCAATAAAAGTTGTGGGAATATGTATTCCTGTTTAAAACTTACATTTAGTTTTTCGTAATCAATATATGTTGAACAGATTAAATATAATGGAATACACCTTAACCATTCTGATGTACATAAGGTATCCTGATTATTTATGATTTTCAAAAATATATTAGTTAAATCAAATATCTTATTATTCTTTTTAGAAGTATAATTTATACTAGCTATAACTATATTTTTCAATTCAGTCTTAGACTCTAATAAACAAACTTTTTTTGAAGATCCTAAATATAGACAAGGTAATCCCGGGAAACTATATCTCTGTGTTGACACGGCGTATCTCATACTAAATGGAATATGATAAAAATCTTGTTCCTGACATTTTATATTTTTTTTATTCCTGTATCTATAAAATATCGTATCATTTGGTATGCTTTGAAGAAACGGTTCTATATCCGTACAGGATTCCAAAGCTTCCTTAAAAAGGAAATATGCCGCTTGATGTTGCCCATTGTAATATTCAGAAAGTATTATATGGCAGTATCTTCCAAATCTATTTACAATATCCTTCGTTTCTATATCCGCATTATTTTTCTCCAAAAATTCATTATAATTCTTAAATATATCATTTATAAATTTAGAATAATCTTCACTATAATGCATATTTAATGGGATTTTATCCTTAATAAATTTAATTACTTCATTATAGGTTATTTTCTCTTGTTTTACAGTTTCTTGTTTTTTCCCTTTTTTTAGTTCTACTTCTTTTTTTTGATATTTCGTTTTAGGAACAATATCTATTGTCATATTATACACATCAAGAATTTGTAGAAATGTTTTTAAGGTTGGTTGCATAGAAAGATCTTCAATTCTAGCAATCGAAGTACGAGATACTCCGCTTTTCTTTGCAAGAAAATTTTGTGAAAAACCTAAAGTATTTCTAAACTTCATTAATTTTAAAATCATCTTTTCCGAACGTATTATAGCAGGATTACGATTTCCTAAGCTCTTTTTTAATTTTTCATCTATTGTCATCTTAATTTTCCCTCTTGTTTGCATATATTTGCATACATATGTAAATTAAACTTATCACCCTACTCCCTTTGAACAGCTTAACCTTCGATTACAGTTACTCCTAATACCAAAATCATATTTTTTTCATCGATAAAAGAAATTGATACCTCTGCTGAAACAGAAGCATACATACTTTCTATTTTAAAGCTATAATTATCTCCGCAAGGAAAAACAAAAGCTCCTATACAATCACGGCCATTGTGACCTAAAAAAATTAATTTTCTAATAAGATGTTCCTTAAGAACTCCTGGAACACATTTAAAAAAATCATCTAAAGTTTCCCCCGATACAGTATTTATGTCCACTTTTTGGACCTCCTCGTTCACTTAATGGATCTTCTAACAAAAACACAATGCACACACCCATTCATTTCTCCATATCATACACATAGAACCCTGTTCATATATGCACACTATTCCTTACATCCTTTCAATAAAAGCATACTACAAGAGTCGAATATTGTCAAGTACTTTGTCAAATACTTAAAAAATATATATTTTTTTGCTTAAAAATAAGGCTATTTTTATAGCAAACAATAAAAATATTTAAATATATTTTATTTAACCAATTTTAACTTGTTAATAAAAAAGACTAACCCTATCCTAAACTAAGATAGAGTTAGTCTTTTGATAACTATATACCATATTAATATTTTTCTATTTCTGTATTTTTTTCTTTTTTTAACGCAATTGGCCTATCTGAAATGTCAGATAATACATATTCATTAATGATACTCTGAGCTTCTCTAAGCCGTTCAATTACATCATTAATTTGTTGAGCTTCCGTTTCGAGTAATTTTATTTTTTCATCATTACTTTTTATAAGAGCTACTATATCCGACTTGTTAACCTTATTAGGATCAATCGACAATTGCTTTAATTCTGACATTACATACTCATAAGATGCAAGCTCATTGCCATATTTGTTCTCAAATTTTCTTCTTGTAAACCTTGAAAATTTCAATTTACTGTAATCATCAGCTACAGCTTTCAGTTTTTCATAGGATAAAATGAGTTTACCTATATTTTTAAATTCAATAACTTTTTTATCCAAATCAATCAATTTATGTTTAGTGTCATAAGCCTGTCTTGATAGTGCATCAATCTTAATAGCGAAATCGCTATAATAAACCACTCCTTGCTTTCTGCTATAAGAAGCTGCATCAGCCAGCTTATGTAACTGCTCTCTGTTCTTAATTTGTCTGTCTTTTATATAATCCTCGATAGGGATTTCTTCATTACCATTAGACTTTAATATTTTACTTTCTCTATTCAAATCTGTACTATCAGAAGAATAAATAGAAATCAAATTGTCACCTAACAGCATTGATTTTGCCGTAAGTGTTTTATCAAAAATATGATATTTCTTATCGCTTTCAATAGCAAGATTATCGCTTGCAAGATACAAATACTGTTCACTTTTAGGCATAGATAATAAGTAACCAGAAGATAATTTTTTATAAATAAACTTCTGATCAATCACATATTTTTCTTTATTCAGATTTTTTGCTATACGCTGTTCTATAGCAGTTTTTGTATAGTTATCCCCTATTCTCTTTCCTCTAATGTAACGTGTTTGAGTTTCATCAGGAGTTTTGAACGCTATATGCTTACCCTCTTTAATGTAAAATCCATCAGCAAGCAAAAACTTTTTAAACTCATCATAAGACGTGCATTTTGGAATAGTTTCATCAATTTTATTCTGAATAATTTGAAACCAGGATAAGCCTTCTTTGCTTACCATCCATTCTTTATAAGACTTACCTCTGCCCTTAGATTTAATAACAGAAAGATTATTTTCTTCACAAATTAAATCATTAATTTCTCGCATTTTAGCAACAGTCTTATAAGGCTGACTGCGAAATTTTTTGTAATCTCGAAAAGATACAGCGTTGAAAATAATATGATTATGTACGTGTTTTTTGTCAATATGAGTTGCTATAACATACTCATATTTTCCTTTTAAAAACTTTTCTGCAAATTCAATTCCAAGTTTATGTATTTGATCAGGAGTAACCTTATCATTATCATTTATATCAAAACTCTGAATCATATGATATGCAAGATTGTTAGCTCTGCCAGTATTTGTATAATCACCAGTCATTTCAAGAGCCATTCTTCTTGTTAAATCAAATTCTATTGCCGCCGTTTCAGTTGCACAATTAAAAGACGATACCAACTGAGTACCGTTTGGCATAATCGTTTTATCCGGATTAGTAATATATTCAATTGACTTAGCTACTGTTGACTTAATAGCGTGGATTTTAGCAATTGCCATATTTCTTCAACTTTCTTGTCTATATCTTTTAAATCATCAGCATAAACACGGCCAGTTTGATTTGCCCTTCGTGCAATCTGATTTATATTTGTGCCTATACGATTCATCGCAACTGTTACTTCTTTAATAGCAGATAAATCGGTATTTACAACTACACCATCTATTAACATTTTTCGGTAAAAAGCACCTTTATTTTTTATACCGGACAATTCTTGCCTTTGCTCAATTAATTTTTTTTCTTCTTCATTTACCGTAAATTTAATTTGTATCGCTCTTTTGCGATTTGCCATAAGCACACTTCCTAAAAATGTTTAATGTGAAACATTTCGTATAATAGGGGTTTGGGGAATTCCCCAATAAAAGGGTTTGGGATTATCCCAACAAGCCGCAAGTGTGTACACACTTGCAATGCTTGCTAAATTTGTTCTTTACCGTGTCTACATTTTAGCACAGCTAAAATGTTTTTTCAACTATAAAAAATAAATTAAAAAAGCGAATCACATAGGCGGTGTCAAAAAAATTGATTTCCTTATGTGATTCGCTGAATTTTTCTGAATTTTTGTTACAAATATGAAAATATGAATTTCAAAAAGTCTTATCTGTCAAGATATTCCGACAAGTATTGAGATAAAGCTGCTTGAACAACTTCGCTCTTTTTTAGGCCATCATTAGCAGCTTTCAAGGCAAGAGCTTTATCCATACTCGGAGTTAAATAAAAGCCTTTACTAACCATAGGATCATCCTGGTCTTGCGAATTAAACCCATTTAATAACTGATCAATTTTAGAACTGTTCATTTATTCATCCTCCTGCAAATAATCCTTTAGATAAACAGTCAAAGCTGATTGAAATATATCATTTTTTTTCAAACCTTGTTCGGCCGCCATTAAACTTAAAGCACGATCTAATGAGCGTGGAATTCTATAAGTTCGCTTAATTCCATCAGAAAAATTCTTTCTTGTTTTTACATCAGTCTTAGTTGTGCGAACATTAGCTTCTTCTTCAATATCTGATTTCCCACCAAAAGAATTCAGACTAATATTTCCTAAAAGCTGCTCAACTTTTGATTGACTATCAAAACTTTTTCCCATTTTATTTTTTCTCCTTATCCAAAAATTCTATCACAAAATTATGATAATCTTGAGATACAGTACAGTTCCTATTATATTTTGAAATAACTACTTGCTCATACTGAGCTTCCTCCACGACAATTGATGTACGAATATTAGTATCATACAAACTACAACCCAGACGATCAGCAAGTTGAGATATTATTTCTCTATTAGCTTTTGAAATTTTTGTATTTTGATTATACCGAGTAATCAGAATTCCGTTAACTAATAAAGAAGGATTAAAATATTTTTTCACACCTGCAATTGTTTCAAAAAGTTGTAAAAAAGCACGAGTTGAAAAAGCTCCAGCATTAGAAGGTATAAGAACTTCATCAGCAGCAGTAAGAGCATTAACTGTTAATATGCCAAGGTTCGGCGGAGTATCAACCAAAATATAATCATATCTATCTTTAATTTCTGATAACGACTCTTTCAGTTTATATTCTCTGCCAGGCTTATTCATTTCCTGTTCTGCACCTGCTAACAATAAATCTGATGCAACTATATCTACATTTTCTGAAGATTTAATAACATCTGAAATTTTTGCTTTTCCGCATAACACATTATACATAGACTTATCATCTGATTCATCAGACACATTTAGATACTGACTAAGATTGCATTGCGGATCTAAATCAATAAGTAAAACACGATTTCCAAATTCAGCCAGTTCATAGCCGAATGAAGCAGTAGTAGTAGTTTTAGCTACACCACCCTTTTGATTTGTAACAGTAATAACTTTCATATTTTTTCAACCTCCGTAAAATCCTGTTTACAAGATTCATAATATTTGCAAAAAAAACAACAATGATGGCAAGACTTTTTTCCTCTTAACCAAAATCTGAATCTAATCATCCAATTCATATAATCCCTCCAAACTATCTACTATTATAGTAAACTATTTTTGTACTAAGCAATATTACTATAGTAATAAAATAAATTCTGCAATTCGCCAAAAGCAAAATTATTATGTTGTTCTTCAATTTTTTCTAAATATGAACGGTCAAAAATAAAGAATAACACTATTTAACTATAAATATAGTTTACCATAACGCTACAAAAAAGTCAAGCTATTTAACGATAAAACTATATAAATATTTTTCCCGTTTCAAAGCACATACAGCTTAACTACAAAAATAGTTTTAAAGTAAACTATAGTTATTTTTTTACTACAAACTACAAATGCATTCTACGAAAAAATGCAAAAATCAAAACATTAGATTTTAAATTACGGTAAAAAAGAAAAGGCGATTTTGACTTCAAACGAAAAAATAACTTACGAGATTTATTTAAAAAAGCACTTGACAAATTTGCAACAGCTGATAAAATTATTTATTTTTAGGATTACGGCTCGGCTCGGCTGGGCAGAGCTATCCTGTTGATGAAACAACAGAACGCTCTGCCACACTAAAATTCAATACCGTTATTTTTGAGGTATCCGTATTCCGTATTCCGTGTGTTATCCCTGAGCCTGCCGTTTAAACAGCAGCACACTTAACAAGCACCAAGCACCAATCTTCAACTTGCTAAGGATTTCTCCTTATTGTGTGTTTCCTGGACTGACAAAACCATAAGTCCCGTGCAATTCCACCGCAGGATAGTTTTAACCAATGTACGTTCTTATCAGAACGGTTAGGCTTATTGAGGTCTTTCTTCTGCTTTTAACCCCTGACGTTATCATCCAGAGGGATATTAGGCATCTGGATGAGCCGGATTGCTTCTACTGAATGAGTGCAATCAATCTACTGTAATCTTTATACTGCTACATCTTTGCAGATAACGCACAGTCAAGTATAGTTTGTACCTGAACTACCGTCCTCCTACTTTACCGGTAGGCACGGTGCAGCTTGTCCTATATAGAAGCTGCTCTATCATAAATCAAGGAAACACATTTTTTAAGCCATATGTAATTGCATAATAAAATAATCAAGAACTCAAAATATTACTATTTTTTAGAAAATTTGGTTACACTTAATAAAGCCATTGCCTTTTTGCTTTTTTAAAGCATTTTTTGACAATAACAAATTTGTTTTCTTGAATTGTAATATGTAAAGCTATAGAGCTTGACACCAAAGTATTAATAGAGTGAACTAAATCGTTTGGATCTTTTAGGCATCCAAATAATAAGGTAAATAAAAAACGGTTACTGAACATCTTCCAGTAACCGTTACTTTCTTATCTTAATTACAGTTAACACTATTTTTTATTAAAAACCTATTGACAAGAATGCTTGTTTAAGTTATAATAAAAACAGTTGAATAACTGCTTTGTAGGGTAAGTTACGGTTACCTTATGAAGTACCACGGAGGACGGCCATCCAAAGTGGATTTTTAAAAATTACACCGCTTTATGCGGTGTTTTTTTTATTTAGTTCGTTATGTATATTATCATACATTGGCAAATTTGTCAATAGCTATGATTCAACACGGATTTTTTACATACAAAATTATGTAAACATACCCCTTTTTTTAACTTGTAGTTAATTGGAACATATAAGCCTCATTTATTGACTTATGAAAAATAAATTTAAAATTATGTGCCAAGAACTGTTGATTTTTGGAATATAATGTCATATAATTAAAGTGTGCTAAAAAAACGACCGTTTTTTTAGCTGTTTTTTTACTGTACAAAAAAGGTATTAAAAAACTGTACATTAATATCTAAAAAACTATTTAAAAAACTATTTTTGCAGAAAAAAATTTTTTTCTGCTTTTTTTTCTGCAAAATAACGGTAAAAAGAAATTGGTATGTAAACTAATCCCCTTACAGTTATGAAGCATAACATAAATACTCCTATTACTGCTCCAACAGCCAGATCAAGAACGATAAACGCTAAAGTTTCTCCTGCTCCGTATCCAAATGGCACTACCCATACAAACATTTTAAAAATACCAATAGGCAAACCAAAGGCTGCTACAGTCATTAGATAATTCATTAGTTCTGGATCATATCTGTTTTTGATTGCAAAAAGTACAAATACCAAAATTCCAATATATGTAAGTGGCAAAATACTTTTTGTCAATAAGGTCTTAATTAAATTTCCCATAATCATCACCGCTTAAAATCAAGTTTAAAGTTAATATATTTGCCCGTATCCTCATAAGTTACATAGGCATCATAAGTCTTGTCTTTCTTAGCAGAATAAAGGTCTTTAACTTTTACCTTTCCTTTGCTCAACAAAGTTTTCACCATTGCTGTTGTAAGTTTTTTCTTTTTATCGGTGAAAAACTTATCATTTTTCCAAAGGATAAAGCCGCAATCTTTTCCGCCGGTACAAATGTACGCCTTATTTATTTCAATAATAGGTTTACCGCACCTCGGACAAATACCTATAGACTTATTATCTTCCTTAAATACTGATTTGTCAACCGTCGATGATTTTTTAGTATTACAAATATCAGAAACATATTTATAAATTGAGGATATAAACTCATCAGAAGAAATTTTTCCACTGGAAATTTCTTCTAACTGCATCTCCCATTGAGCTGTTAAATCAGCAGATTTGATTTCATCGGGTAATAAATCAATCAAACTTACCGCTTTAGCTGTGGGGATAAGGTTTTTATTACGTCTTATGATATAACCTGTCTTGATTATACGCTCAATTATTCCTGCTCTTGTAGCCGGTGTTCCCAATCCTTTACATTGCTTTAGTATTGCCTTGTATTCGCTGTTATCTGTGGTATTTCCGGCATTTTCCATAGCAGATAATAAAGTATCATCAGTATAAGGTTTTGGCGGTGTAGTGGCCTTATTAAGGCAATTAACAGTAACATCTGTATATTCTTTGCCCTTAACAATGCCTGGTGGCAATATATGTTCAGACATATTCTCGTTCAGTATAGTTTTATATCCGGAATCAATTACAGTTTTACCTTTAGCGGTAAAGATATAACCGTTAATCTCAACTTTTACAATCGTTTCAGAATATAAATATGGTGTATATGTAGCTGCAAGCAGTCTGTTAATAACAAGGGTTAAACAATTTATTTCAGCACTACTCAAATTTTCAAAAACAGTATAATCTGATTTTGCAAGTGTGACAGTCGGAATGATAGCGTGATGATCTGAAACTTTGCTATTATTAACAACTCTATCTATATTTACTGCATTAAGATTTATATTAAGATTTTTATTTGCAGTAACTGCATCGCTTTTCAAGATATTTGCAATTATTTCAACTGTACTATCTACCATTTCATCAGTTAAAAATTTTGAATCAGTACGAGGATATGTAAGTAACTTTTTCTCATACAATCCTTGAATGATGTCAAGTACCTGCTGAGCCGTATAACCATATTCTTTATTGGCCGTACGCTGTAGTGTCGTCAGGTCAAATAAGGTCGGAGGATTCTCCTTGTGCTGTTTTTCTTCAACAGAGATAACAACTGCTGAATTGTTATTTACGCTCTTATATAACAAATCGACTTTATCATAGTCATATATATTCTCAGAGATAGCTACAAAATCGCCACAATCGGCTTCAAGAACGTAATACGGTGTTGGCACAAAGTTAGCAATATCCCTTTCTCGCTGTACAACAAGATTAACTGTCGGTGTTTGTACACGACCGATATTTATATTTTGATTGTATAACAAAGAATACAACCGACTAAAATTAGTACCAACAACATTATCAGCTCTCATTCTGGCTAAGGCCGCATAGTACAAATTGTTATAGTCTGTGCCATTTCTTAAATCATCAAAACCTTTGCGTATAGCTTTGGCTTCCATTGATGAAATCCAAAGTCGCTGAAATGGTTTCGTACAATTTGCCTTGTTGTATGTTAATCGAAAAATTAACTCTCCCTCACGGCCGGCATCTGTCGCACAAATTATGCTATCAATTTTATCGCTGTTCATTAAAGCTGATAGCACTTTGAATTGTGCTTTTGTTTCTTTAATAACCACGGTTTTAAAGGATTCAGGAAGAATTGGTAAATCCCCTAATTTCCATAATTTGTACTTAGGATCATAATCTTCCGGCATAGCACTCTGCACTAAATGACCTACACACCAGGATACTATATATTCGTTGCCGGTAATATAGCCATCCTTCCTGTTATGTACACCCAGAACATTTGCTATTGCTACAGCTACGCTCGGCTTTTCTGCAATAACGAGTTTCATAATTCACCTCATAATGTTTTATGTTATTATTGTAAAATTCTTTGCTATAAAACTATTTATCTTGTTTTGCGTTTTATTATTACTGATGCAAGCAGTAATAAAATCAAAATTATGACTGTAATAATATTGTTTTTTATTGGTACTATAAAAATGAAAAGGATGAGTAACAATATGGCGATAACTGCTATTTTAAACTTACGGTTGGAAACTACCGGGGAAATTTTTTTACCAATTTTTCTACCTAACTTGTAAGTCCATTTATCTGATTCTTGCTTGTGCTTACGAATTTTCATATGTAGCTCCTGTATCATCTGTTTTCTGAGAATTCAGCCAAGACTGCAATTCAGAAAAAGATACATTATGAGCCTTCATAGTAGCTTTAATCGTTGAAAGTTCTTCCTGTTCAATTCTGATTTCCAAACGTTTAATATTGGTTTCAGCCTTATCTCGTTTTTCAATTTCTTTTTGTAATTTTTCCTTCAAAACATCTAATGATGCCACCTGACCTCACCTGCCTTTCATAATTAATCAGCGTGTTGATAGTATTCCATTAATAGCATAGGATTTATCGTTTTACCGTTTGACTTACAACTTATATATATCGGATAACGTCTTGATGCTATACAATCACCAGACTTTAACGACGATCCAACTGTAAGACCATTTTTGAGTGTAAATAGATCTTCAAACTCAGCATATATGGTAAATTCCAATTTGTTTTTATCATCAACAAGTGTGATTATATAATCATAATCATCATCTGTTTTGATAGATTTGATTTTGCCGGTAAGCGGAGAATAAAGAAATACCGTAGTCGTGCCATCACCTTTTTTATAGTTAAGCATTAACTTAGAATTGTTTTTAAGTTCATAGCTATATTTATATGTGGCACTATTATATGTAGCTTCAACCGAATAACCATACTGTTCCCCGACATATTCGTGCCAATTGTCGTCCCGAAGGATATTATATAATCTGAAATAAGAACGATCCCCGTATTGAAGAATACTTGCATAATTAGCCTTTTTTTCATCAGGAATGATTGAATTAAAATAATTTTCCGGATTATGGTACTTAACTATGAAAGTTATCTTTTTACCGGTGTAGGTTATGGTATGTGAACCGTGTTCCTCTTGAAAAGTATAATCATCTATCTTATAGTCAAAAGTGTACAAACAAGCAACAATATTATCTATCTCATTTTTAATGTTGTCCGTTAAATCATATGATTGATAATTAACAGCTAAATAAGCCATAATAGGAGCACAGTCAGCTACAGGATAGGTACTCGTGTGTTTTAGTGTGCCATCCGACATTTCAATTTGATATTCATAATCATATTTTAGAAATCCCGTCCAAGAATCCTGCAAATTAAGTAAATATAAATTACGTTCAGCAATAGATTTATTTACATAATCATAAACATCCGATACATTATTCGCTGTACTAACAGCCGAAGATGATGAAGAATAATCGGTCGAACCGGCTCCTGAATAGGAACTTGATGAAAAAGCTCCAAAAAAAGAACCGCACGCAAACACGATAATAACAATAAGTAAAACACATCCTACTATAATCAAACCGATAGGATTAGATAACAAGGCCACAATAGCCTTAGTAACTGCTGCAACAACCTGTTGAGTAACCTTAACTGCCGCTTGAGCAACTTTGGTTGATACTTTAACAGCCGCTTTTGTAGCTTTGGCAGAAACTTTAGCTGCTGTTTTAGTAGCTTTAGCAGTCTTTTTTACAGCTTTTGCAGAAGTTTTTACTACACCTTTTGTAGTCTTTGCAGTAGCTTTCAATGTCTTGCCTGTAATTTTAGTGGCTTTAACTGCATAGCGAGTAGAATTTACAAGTTGTACAATCATCTGACTGCCCACATCATCACCTACAACACTAACGAGGGCATCAGCTCCTATACTTACAGCACTTACGCCCTTTTTACCGAGTTTTTTTGCGGCTCCGGTTACTGTAGCATACTTAGATACATTTTTATCTTTAACGGTCGCAAGTTTGCGTTTTTTCTTTTTAGTTAACGCTTTATCAACTTTTGTTGTAAGTTTATCTGCCTTGTTAAGGCCAACAGTTAATACTTTATCAACTGATCCCACATCGTTTTGATAAGATTGTAAAGTGTCAACAAATGAAATTCCTTGATTAACCTTTTTTACGGGTTTTAAGATTTTCTTAGTAACTTTTTTGGTTGAAAGAACTGATATGATACGATTTTTTGAAGAACTATACTGTAATTGACGTCTGAACAATATACTTCCTGTCGGTATAGCTGCTACCGCAGGAAGCATATTATTATTACCGGTCTGCACTGCAGCATTACTGCTGTACCTATTCTGGTCAACTCTTACGGGTGGACTACTATAAGTCGTTTCTTGCTGTACCGCAGCATTACTGCCGTACCTATTCTGATCAACCCTTATGGTCGTATCGTTATAAGCCGTTCCTTGCTGTACCGCAGCATTACTGCCGTACCTATTCTGATCAACCTTTATGGTTGTATCATTATAAGCCGTTCCTTGCTGTACCACAGCATTATTGTCGTACCTATTCTGATCAATTCTTACGGTTGATTCTGTATATTGTTGTGTGGCTTTAATTCTATATGATTTTGCCTTTGGATACTGTTTTACATAAAGTGATTTATTATGCAATACTATCTCTGATGATAAATCAAGATTATGTTCGTGAGCTCCATATTTAGAATTAATGACACCATCACTCATAACACATTCTCCTAGTTAATTTTAACTTCATCAGGTTTAGTGGTAAGCACAGAATAAATGCTTGTATCTTTCGGAAATTTATCTTTAAAAGCAAGTATAGATTTACCGGCTACAATAATTCCCTCACCCTCATTACTGTTGGTAATTTTCTGTAGCTGTCGAGGAGCAAGATTGAAGATATGGGCGATTTCTTCTCTGTCAGACGTTGACTGATTTAAAAGTAAGGCAAATTCTGTGTTACTCAAAATGCGTCGTGCAGTATCTGATAACAGCAAGTCCTCAACATTTTGCGTAATTCCGGTTGGTATAGCACCCCACTTTCTTGCACGCTTCCAAAGCTCAAAGAAAAATTCGGCTGAATAATCGTCTTTAAAGAATAAATAGAATTCATCAAAGTATAACCAGGTGCGGATTCCCTTTTCTCTGTTTTCAGTAATCTTATTCCAAATAAAGTCAGTACAAATGAGCATACCCAATGTTTTCATCTGTTTACCAAGATCCCGAACATCGAAGCAAATAACCCTGTTGTTAAGATTAACGTTACTTTCGTGCGAAAACAAATTAAGGTTGCCGGTTACATATCTTTCAAGTGCTACCGCAAGCTGCTGAGCTTCAATTTCCGGCTGTTGTTTGAGTATATTCCAAAAATCCGGAAATGTAGGCATTTTTGCCTTTTTTGAGTTGTCGCTGAAATACGGTAAATAAGTAAGATTAACACACCGGTCAATAATAGAGAGTGTCATATTGGACAATCCCTGCTTACCCCCTGCTATAAGCTGTACCATCGAAATAATAAAATCTGATTTTAGAGATACCGGATTTTCGCTGTCTGCGTAATTTTCGTTAATGTCAAACGGATTAATATAGTTATTGGATGCCAAACTGAGGAAAACATTTTGTCCGTTCAGCATTTTAACAAGAGGACTGTATTCACGCTCCGGATCAAGGATTATAATACTGTCATTTGTCGAGAGAAAAACATCAAGAATTTCACGCTTTGAAGTAAATGACTTACCGGAACCCGGAGTACCCAAAACTACTCCATTTGGATTTTTTAATGTTTTTCGGTCAAATGATATAATATTACCGGATACTTGATTGATTCCATAATAAATACCACCACGCTGAAATAGTTCCTGAGTGGTGAACGGAATGAACATTCCTGCCGATGCAGAGGTAAGTGTTCTTGTAACAAACGGTTTTAATTCGTTCGCACCGATAGGCAGAGAAGTGTTTAACCCTTCTCTCTGAAGATATGTAATCTCGGTGACTTCACAACCGTGCTGGCGACTGACACCCTTAACTCTTTCAATGTTGTCAGCAAGAGCATCTTCATTGTCTGCCATTACAGTAATAATAACTGTAGATACAAACATCTTCATTCCTGCTGAATTAATTGCTTCCCTCAATTCCTCAGCTTCATCAATACTGTACTGTACTTCTCTTGGAACAAGAGGAACATCATTATATTTTGCAGCTTTTCTTTGAATTTCAAGCACCCTTGTTTCCATTTTTGAGAGCTGACTATCTACTATATCCAGAGCTTGTGCCTTATCTACTGACTGTAAATGCAAATTAATTGCCATTTGACAGTTAATATCTGATAAGTCCTCAACATATTTATCAGTTATGCTATTCGGAAAATCTTTAATATATAGAACAGCACCTACACTGTTTCCGCATACAAAAGATTTCTTTGTAAATTCAAGTGAATTTGGAATAACATAATCCTTTGTTGTAAGATTTGAATTGAGCAAATGAGAATATTTGAAATCAAACGATTCATAGGGATGAAAAAATTCGTAAATACTACGACATCTTTCATACCCACTTAATTCAGCTGCGTGACAACCCATATTTTTGAAATTCTGAATAGTATCGGCAATAACACGGCTCAGGTTCGCCGATGCTTTCTCATAATCATCAGCTTTCTGTGTAACAGTAAGGTATTTGCTTGAAATAAGATTGTTATTGCTGTTTGAGCTGGCCTGCATCATTATGTTGTTTCTCTCCTTACGGAGATTATCGAAACCGTCAGAAGTCGGCTTTAAGAGCATAGTACGCTTAAAAGCATCTGCGTTTACATATCTGTTGATAATTGATACTTGTATTGATGTATCCGGGCCATAATATTCCAGCAATTCGCAATAATGCTGAAAAATAGACAACTGATCATCTTTGTTGGCTGTCTGATAATTGATGTCATCAAATCCAAAAGTAACAGAATATTCTCCGTTTCCGAGTTCACAAATACCATCCTCATACATAAGATTGTAGCTTATTGCATTTTGGATTGATTGTGTACCTTTTTTATGTTTTACAACAGGTGGTTCATTATTTTCATCTCTCTTATGGCCACCAAAAACGCTACGTCTAATTAGATGCCAAGTGCTCTCGGATTTGCCTTTGGATTTGTTTTCTCCTGTTTTTTGATCCGTATTCAAGTCTTGATTCGACACATTCATCTCCGGACTTAATTTTTCTGTTTTTCCGCTTCCATTCAAAATCTATGTCCTCCTTTATATAGTAATCTGTGTTGCATATGTTTACGCAATACCGTCTTTGTTTTTTACCGTAAAAGTTAATCATTAACTTTAACAATTCTCCAAATGACCGTCCTTTGTATTTGAAAAAACCAAAAGCAACGATAGGAGCAGCCGTAAATAAACATATGTAACCGGTAATTTCAACTCCTATTTGCTGATACAATAAAAAGAAGATTGGAATTACTACAGCAAAACAAATAAGAATGCAAATGATCTGTTTACCGGATAAACCAAAGAATATTTTGCCTTCATATTCCGTGATTTCCTTATGAATTTTTGCTTCTAACATTTTTTATAATTCACCTCTTTATGATTTAGTGTCAGCTTTGAAAGCTGACACTAAACATATAGTTACATAGCGTGACATATTGAATTTGCCCATTTTTGTGTTTGAAACGCAGTTACAACAAATAAAATAGAGTAGAATAAGATTGAACCGAGCATACTCCATAAAGCCCCCCAATCTCCCTGGGTAATATTTGCTACAGAATTTATCTGCGTAACAAAGATAGAATAAAAAATACCCTTGATTAATATAAGCAATGCACCCTGTAAACACACAGAAAAAAATGATTTTATGAAGTTTGGAGCTACATTAAAATGCTTAGATAAACAGGTAGAGAGCGGAATAGGTGACACAGCCGTATATACAAACAACTGGATAAATCTCGCTAAGAATATAATTTTCACAATCAAAATGCCAAGACAGGAAATGAATATAAACAGACAGGATACTAAGAAAAATCCAATTTGTCCTAAAATATCCCACCAGTTTGGAAAAGCATTTTTTATACCATTGTACAGTGCATTTGGATCGAATACTCCGTGAGGTAGAGAATTAGAAATAATCTGTGTAATGTTATCTCCTAAGTTCATTAAAAACCCACAGATTTCTGTACTATTGTCGATAACGAGCTTGCATAAAATAAGCTTTACTAATACATTGATAACTAATCCTGCACCCATAAATCCGGTAACATTACCTACACGCTCGGATAATTGAGCAAACTCTAATAGAGCAAAAACGCAGAGCAACGAATATCCAATTGGTTTAATCGCTGTTGCTGTATTATTGATAATAGTTGTTAGCATTGTATCTGTTGCACTACCCGCATAAGATGCAAAAGTAGTACCAACACTAAAAACAGAATCAAAAAAGAACTGAAAAAGAGCTACAATTTGATCTATCATATCATCACTCTTTCAGTTTAAAATGTAATACTGTTGATATATGCTCCTGCTGCGGTAATGAGTGCTCCACCTACCACTTGCCAAATTCCGCTCTGAATCTGTGGTGCTTCCTTATTTTTTAGGCCGAGGCCAAGAATAACCGCACCGATGACAAGCCAGATTGCACCACCGGCAAGAACTGCTTTCTGAAGTAATCCCATAATTGCACTAAAATCCATAGTTATACACTCCTTATAGTTTTATAATTTTATTATTTTATATTTTTATATTAAGATTATCACAACTAAATAGCATCATCTAGTTCAATAGATATAATCTTACTTGTGTTCTCAAAGAATTTCTCGACAACACTAGTGTGAAGTAAATCATTTCTCATATCAAAAGTAAAATCATTACCCTCACCATCAGCTAATAATTTATATCGCCTATGTTTTTCAAGAGGATATTTTTTGCTTTTGAATGGATTTACACCTGACACGGTAACAATACATTCATCACCGGGAATTTTTTCGAGTTCTGCGGAATCAAGTAAAGCACGGCCAAGATTGCTATCCTGTGTTCCGTATGAACCGTGGCTACCTTTAGTTTCATTAGTTTCTCTTTGATCTATTGTCATATTACCAAGAATTTTCGATACATACTCATTAGTAGACGGTTCTTTACCGCCAAGATAAACAAATGAATCACAGTTACCTACAATCGTTTTCCAGTTTGCCTTATCAATAGCTTCTATCTGAGTTAAAGTCTGAAAAATAAGCATCATAGAAATACCATAAGAACGCATCGTTGAAATGTATCTTTGCAGATTCGGAATATGTCCTATATTTGCAATTTCATCACCGATAATCTGAATTGGTACAGGTAACCGTCTTTTAGACTGTTTTTTAGCAAGACTGTAAAAATGCTCAAGCATTAACTGATAGAAAATACAGACGATAAAATTAAAAGTAGTATAGGTTTCCGGGACTATCAAAAACAATGCTGTTTTTTCTTTACCGATAGCACCTATATCAATCTCATTTGCCGACATGAGTTTTCTTACATCACTTATAGCAAAAGGGGCTAATCTAACACCGAGAGATACAAGAATACTCTTTGCTGTTTTACCACTTGCAAGCTTAAATATGCCGTACATATAAGAAGCCAAACAATTCGGATCTGTTTTTTTTAGATCGAGAAATAGAACATCAAGTCCTGATACAAAATCTTCATCGTCTTCCCTTGCAGACGCTATTTTCAGCAATTCGAGAACGCTGTTTATATTTTGATCTTCAGGACGACACTCTAAAATTATGTAGGCAAAAAGAGCAGACAGTAAAGCTTTTTCTGATTTAACCCAGAAATCATCACCGTTTTTTGCAGCAGCATCTGCTTCAGCAGAATTAGTATTTGCAAGCAAATTGTCAACAAGAATTAGAATATCTTTTTCTGAATGTATGTACTCAAAAAAATTAAACTTGTCTGACTTTGACATATCTTCAAGGTTCAAAACCTTGATTTTATATCCGTTCTTTGCGAGCATCTCTCCACAATCTCCGAATAATTCACCTTTAGGATCTGTTATTATGTACGATGTATTAAGCTGACATAAGTTAGGCTTTACGATAAATCGTGACTTACCTTTACCGGAACCACCTATTACAAGGACATTTTTGTTGCGGTTATATAAGGGATTTTTCATATGGGGAGCTAAACTAAGGCTTTCCGTGGCTGACAGGATTATATTATTATCCTTGTTGGAATCTATAAAAGGCTTAATATCTTTTTTAGTCCCCCATTCAGCTGTTCCGTGTTCTTTGCCTCGCATAAAATTTTTACGACTTGTAGCAATATAGGCATAAGCTAACAGAACTGCTAAAATCCCTACTATACTCGGCAGCATAAATTCAGATTTAAAATTCAAAGTAAATGGATATACTGTAAAATTAAAAAAACAATCCATTACTTGAGATAATCCACCTATGATATTAGACCCACAGTTAGAAACAACATATAATTGTGCCGCTCTGTTCACAGATAAGAAAATCAAAATAATTGATACTATGAGAATAGGAATATCAGATTTTTTAAATTGCTTACCCATATGTCACCTATCACGTTCCTTATTTTTATTCTTATTAAGTTCCTGCGATTTTTCTTGAGCAACCTTTTCATTATGTTCTTTCGCTTTTTGTGTTGCCTTCTCCGCCTTATCAGATAAAGATTGTTCGGATGTTTTATCTGACTTATCCAAATCTCTGTCTTTATTGGCCAAAGCATTGGCAAGAGCATCAGCTATAACAACTGTGTCTGTGCCCTTAAAAAACAAATTAAAATCCTTGGTGTTTTTGTTTTTCATAACGCTGAAATCAACACCATAGTTTTTGAGAATGTTTTTTACAGCCTTAATGTCAACACTTGAAACCGGAATATGATCTAAAGCCATATTTTTTCCAGTTAAATTCTTAATTGACTGCTTTCCTCTTGCCTTCATAGCTTTTTCCATAGGAGTCTTGCTCTTATGATTCTTAATAGTTTTGCATAACTGTTTGATGATAGAATAAATTATTTCTGTAGTCATCAAAGCGGCCTTAGAACTAACCTGTAAAATCACTTGAGAGGCTTCCTCTCCTGCCATCAATCCTCACCCCCTTCATTAAAAATTTTTTCGTAATCTTCAATTGTCTTTTCTTTAGGAAAAAGCATCTCAAACTCATTAACTACGAGCGTTAAGGAATATACTTTTTCTCCATCAGAATTAACATAGTCAGAAGATTGCAATGATCCTGTTATCCTTACTTTTTTACCCTTTGAGAGAAAATTATAAATATTCTCTGCTATTGAGTTAAAGGCTACACAAGGGATAAAATCAGATTCTCTCTCTCCCTCTGAATTCTTATAATTTCGCTGTACCGCAAGTGAAAACTTGCAATACAATTTGTCCCCTTTTGCAACAAATTTAGGATCAGCCGTCAAACGGCCAATAAAAATGCAACAGTTAAGCACGATATTCCCCCTTTTTATTTACAATTGCATCTGCCATACTAATATTTGAAGCTCGCCTGATTACAATTATATTTTTTTCAGTTAAATGCTTATTTGTTTTCAATATAACCGTACTTAAAGTATTCTGAAAAGCATAGAGTTCTTTATCATCAAGAATTCTGCAAATCAAACAATCTGATTCTTCACTGTCATAAAGAAGAAGATACCCTGTGCCATAGTTCTTATATATACGGTAAAAATTAAATGTAATTTTTTGATTTCGAGCAAACACTACCGCAGTAACTTGATTATTCATTCTTTGTTTTCCCTTTTATTTTTCTGATAAAAAGCATTACAGCAGCACTTAATATTGCAACTACAACTATAACTAAGATAGGATTTATTGTATTTTCAACACTGCTTTTATTTTCATCTGTTGTTGACGGAATCTCAGATAATCTCTCGGCCGTCACAATAAGTCTGTGGCTGTTAACACCGTAAGGATAGCAAGTAATTAAACTGATTAAATCCTTATGGTCATCAACCGATAAAAGAGAAATATTGTCCGGCTTAACTATATTTTTTGCCGTGACCTTATATATAAGCGTTTCATCGAGTACAGATACTTTGATTTCATCCCCTATAGCCAAATCGTCAAGGTTATCAAAGAATACCTGTGTAGGATAACCCGTGTGTGCAGACAAGACAGAATGATTTCCAATACCACCTATAGGAAATCCGGTATTAGGAATGTGGGCAACGCCCTTTTCAAGGACTTTATCCGTGTCACCGTGATAAATAGGGAGCTTAACATTGATTTTGGGTATATCAATGTAACCTATAAGTCCATCGCCAAAGTTAAGTATGTTATCGTACCCATCAATTACGCTGTCTGAAGAATATGTAAAATCATTAACAAGTTTACTTAAATTATGATTGTATTCCTCAGCATCAGTAAAATACTTTGATTTACTATCTTTTAAGTCTGCAACCTTAGATTTATAATTATCAATCGTAGATAAAGCAAAACAGTTATTTATTGTATTGGAAATCAATGGATAAAGTACAAATCCAAAAGCTACAATCAAAAATATTATTCCAATAATTAGAGAGCCTTTTTTTGCTTTTTTCATTGCACTTCACCTATTAATTACCAAATTCAATTATTTTGTCTTTACTTTTCTACGGATAATCAATGTAATAATACCGCCCATAGCAAAAACTGTGCCGAGAATGTAGAACATAACTGTTCCTACACCGCCTGTCTGCGGAACAACAACCTTTGTATCCTTAACATCAACGCTTGCTGTACCGTCTGTCGGGCAGTTTGTGATGTACGAACCGTCAACAAATGTTGCACCGTATGTAACATCAATAGTTACCGGAATAACCTTACCGTAGATGTTGTAGCCTGTAGGAGCTTTTGTTTCGACAATATAATATTTACCGCTTGCAAGTTTGATTTCTTCTTTACTTGTGTTGTAGTAAGTAACCTTGCCTGTCTTGTCGGATACACCGCTTGCAATGGCATTTGTAAGAGCAGTTGCATCCTCTTCTGTTTTAAAAAGGCTGAATTCTGCACCTTCGAGAGCCTTGCCAGCTGTATCTGTCTTGTTAGTTGTAACTGCAAAAGAGTAAACATAAACTGTATTACCGTTTACTTCTGATTCAACTCCGTTCTTGTTAGAATAAACGAGCTTCGTTTCTGAGTTTGGGTTGCCTGTCTTTCCTGCTACAGCGTACTTATTGAGCTTTGCTGAATAAGTTACAGATGTATAAGTAACACCTTCTGCATAAAAGTCATTCTTCTGGAGATAAGCGTTTGTGAGAGCTACATTAAATGTTGTAGCTTTACCATCAACTTCTGAGGTTACATTGAGAGCATAATCAGTTGAAGCAAGGTCAGCAACCTTACCGCCCTGTGCGTTGAGAAGTGCAACCTTTACGCTGTCCTTGTCGAGAGTAAGACCGGCTGACATTTCATCATATACGGTATATGATTTAAGTTTCATTTCTGATGAACCGGCAGTTGATGACTTGATTTCAAAATTCACTGTGTCACCAAGGCTTACATCGGTAAAATTAACATTATCCTTTGTGCTGTTGGTGATAGTCTTGCCTGTAACAACATCACCGTCATTTACCTTTGTTGCGAGGTCAATATCATTCACAGAATAAACCCAACCGTTGTTGTAGTATGGGAGCGATACAACAGAGTTTGTAACGCTTTTAACACCGGCAGGATAGTTAGTAGCCTTGATATAATACATACCCTGAGCAAGGCTTGAAAAAGTCTTTTTAACCGAGGTTGCAGAGGTTGTAAATGTACCAACCGTTGAAGCGGTTGACGGGATTGATGAAAGACCGTCAAGAGCTGAGAGAACATTCGATGTCTTTCCGCTTAAAATCTCATCAGAGATTGACGGAATGAGTGAATCATAGCCTGTCTTATACGGATTTTCGGTTGTTTTGAGTTCTGCAACTTTGTACACCGTAAATGTGTATCCGGGTTTTGAACAATTGAGTGTGAATGAAACCTTCTTTGTTTCATCAAGAGCGTTGTTGTTTGTTGTGGCACTTGCAAATGGGATTGCAGTAAATACCATCATAACTGCAAGCATTGTTGCTGTCAGAATTCGTGTGATTTTCTTTTTCATTTTTGATTTTCCTTTCGTGATTTTTTATATTTCTTGCTACCGTGTTTATGGTAGTCATAGATGAAAATTATAGCCATTGTTCCGAGTGCCACGGCAACGAAGTAAAACGGAGCAATTCCACCGCCGCCTGTTTGAGATAAAACGGATTTGTTATCGGCAACGGGTAAAGATATGTTAAGTGTGTTTTCATTGTCGGCTGAAATTGTAAATTCAACCTTTTTACCGTATGGCATATAGCCTGACGGAGTTACAGACTCAACAAAATAGTAATCTCCTACCGGCAGTTTACGGATTAACAGAGTGCCGTTTGTTGCCATACAGTCAGTTGCAGATTCAGATTCAGAGAGGTACATATAACTACCTGTGCCGTTTTGAATGCATCTGACGGGTGTGTCATCTGACTTGTAGAGCTGCCAACCTGATCCGCCAAGAGCTTTTGTGCCGTCTGTTTTTGTGAGCTTAACCGAGCCTGTTTTTACAGTATTTTTGATACTTGCAAAGGTTACGGTATCAGTATCAAGCGTGACGGTTACACTTCGTGGCTTATTGTACTTATACGGTAAAGAATAAGTGCCGTCATCGTTCAGAACACCGAGTTCTGATACCTTATATTTGAGCAATTCGTCATTGCTGTTATAAATCGGTAAGTCTGAAATTTCAGGACTTAAACCTTCAAGGTTTGTGCTTACTTTTTCGTTAAACCCTGTGTCAGCACAGCTTATTTCAAAATACAAACCGTCCACAACATCATCTTCAGATGTTTTTTGTACCTGTAACGAACCTGTTTTTACGGTGTTAACACAATCATATGTATAGTTGTATTCATCGGTATCATAGATTGTAAATTCGACTGCATCTTTCACTTCATAACGGCTCGGAAACTTGTATGTTCCGTCTGACTGTTTAATGCCGATTTCGGTCAGTCTGTAGGTGATTGGAAAAGCATTTAGGTCAACTACATATGGCAGAATTCCGTCAATTTTATTACCGTTGACATCATAGAACTGCTCATTGTTCGTACTCGCTTTACCGTTTTTGTCGGTAGTCAAAACGATACTTGTAATCTCGTTTCCGTCTGCATCATAAGCCATAGGAGTAGGGATAAGGTCATCGCCGTATTCTCGTTCATCGTCAAAAGACTCAAGCTTAAAACTCAAACCCTCGATAACTCCGTCCTCGGAAGTCTTATTGATGTTAATACTTCCTGTTGCAGGAGCGTTGTACACGGAATAATTAAGAGTAGATGTTGTTCCGTATTTGTTGGCAGTCTTACACTCTGATTCAGCCTTTTCAAGGTAATTTTCGGGGAAGTAGTAACTGCTTCCGCCGAGAAAACCTTTTTCAATAACCTTATATTTTATAGGGATACAAATTGCTGAGTTCGGAACGGTCAGACAGCTTTTGAGTTTTTCGCCGTACCTGCTGTAATAATTAGCTGTTCCGCTTGAATCTGTGACTATAGACCCGTAGTATTTACCGTTTTCGTCCTGTACCTCAAACCAAACTCCAGACACTTTACCGTTGTATGAGCTCTTTTTAACAGTTAAATCCGTTTCGGGAACTGTGTTTTGAAAACTGAATGTAACGGTTTTGCTTTCGTCAAGCGTTAAAGACTTACCATTAGCATTTGATTTTGCTTCTGATGATTTGCCATAGTAGTATCTTGAATAAGCATTCTCACAATTGCTGAATACAGCATTTGAAACACCTTCATAATATGAGCCTTTGTAGCTGATTGCATTTTCTTTCTTTATTGTCCAAGTGTAACCGCCATAGCTGTGAGATCCTAAAGTAGTCTTAAAACCAAGCTCCTTGACGGTATAGGTTATCTTGTTGCCTTTATCGTCATATACCCTCAAACCTTTAACAGTCGCTTCGCCGTTTTTATCGGTTGAAACTGCGTTGTACTCGTTGCCAAGGTTATCTGATATTGCAAACCAAAGATTTGAAACTATACCGTCTGTTGATGACTTCTTGATTTTGAGGTCAGCTTTTACGGCATCTTCATAAATCGTCTGAATAACGGCTGTTTCAACGGTTGAGTTTTCCTCATTTGTAATGACGGGATAAACAGTATCGTCAAGCTCATAGCCTGTCGGAGCGGTTATTTCTTTGATGTAATATGTTTTGCCGACATCTACCGATTTTGCAAAAGTCCCCTTGCCGTCAGCACTTGTTGTGAGCTTGTCATACAAGCTTGCACAAGCTGAATCAGAGTACAAGCCATATACAGCATTTGCAACACCTATACCTGACTGATTAAGCTTGTTAATGCCCACATATGCCTTTGCAGGCATTTCATCAATCGGTACATTGATAGGGGTGTTTGTGTCTTTTGCTATCTCTGCAATTTCTTCACTAATGTGTCTGTAAAATACAACATCACTTAGCGAATACCCTTCAGGAGCTTTTTCTTCTCTTATAACAACTGTACCGATAGGTACTGTAATTAAGTTGTTGTTGTAATAAAATTCATCAGAGTTATATCCATCTGCAAGATAGTTTTTATTAAGTAATGCTCTACCGGTTTCCTGCGTTTCAATGTACCAAGTTCTTTTAAGGTTTTTGCTGTCAAGAGCAGGAGCGGTATCACCGGGTTTGACATTGTAATCTTTGTCAATCTCTTGTGCGTAGTATTCAATGCTGAAAACCGCACCGCCAAGACCTTGACTTGTTGTTTCGCCTGTAATTGCATTCTTTTTTTGTAACACAATACCGATAGGATCATCTACAGGCTCATCAGTACAGCTAAAGCTATAAATTTTTGTACCGTCTGCGGCTTTTTTGCCTGAATTCACAAATGTATAAACAGTTTCGTCAAGCTCATAGCCTTTTGGTGCTTTGGTTTCTTTGGCATAGTAAGAAGCTGATGCGTCAACATATTTACTGTAACTGCCGTAACCGCTTGCATTTGTTGTAATACTGCCGATTTTTTTGGTACAAGCCTTGTTTGTGTATATGCCGTACTCGGCACCGTTAAGGCTATAACAATCATTGCCGGCTGTAAGTTCCGGGTTTGATGATGATTTTTGAAGTTGCAGCTTGACAACATCCGGAAATGTCAACTTAACATATCCGTCTTTAACTGCATAATTAGAACCTCGAGCAAAAGTCTGATATGATGCAAAGTCATTACTTGTAATTAAATACAAACTGTTTTTGCTCTTGATTCCATATTCCTTCAAAAAAGAGTTTTTCATTGTCACATTAACTGTCGTACCAAGATTTTTAGAACAGGTAAATGTTATCTTTTTACCGCTAACGCTGACCTTAACATTAGAATTGCTGACAATTACATCGGATGCTTTTGTCACCGATGCAGTCCCGTTAGAATCAGTCAGAGTAATTGAGTACTGTCCGTTGCTGTACGACATCTGATATGATTTAGCCGAGCTAAGTGATGATGCAGTATATGACGGATTTCTCACGGATTTTTTGCACCAAGAAACCATATTGTTGTATGCCGTTGTGACATTCGCAAGCGTAGTTTCTGCCGAACTCGTAGCCGTCATTGTATTTGCAGGTGTAAGTAACGGCTTACCGGTAACCGCTTCAAAAGTTGATGCGTTACGCTTGCCTGCAACAATCTCAAAAATCAAGAGCTGCGTTGCATAGTAATAATGAACCTTCTCTTTCTTTGCAGCTTCAAATCCGCCAAAGCCCCAAGCAAGTATCAGATTAACTGCATTTTGCTGTGCAGTAGTTAGCTGTTTCCAAGCTGCTGATTGAGATGTACTTTTTACAGTAGCAGAACTTGTTAATTCAGATGCTTTATCCGGTTCAATACAGTACGCTCTTTGTGTGTAGTCTGAAAAATTCAAGGCTTTTCCGGATGCAGCAAAAAAATGAACCTTAAAATTTTCCCAACCTTCATAATGCTGACTGTGCTTTTTTCCGTTTGCGTCTATATAAGTATATTCAGCTGTTTTTTTGTATATAAATCCTTTGCCGTCTGCTCCACGATTGCCTTTAACCGTGGCAGCACTTACTGAAAACAAACCGACAGACAATGAGCCGATAATTACGGTTAAACATAAGAACACCGACAGCATTTTTTTAATTAACTTCATTTAAGTTTTTCTCTCCTTTCTGTAAAAAAGAAAATGAGTAATTTGTTCATAGGTGATGCTCTGCTAAAATTCATAATAACCTCCTACATATAAATTTTACTTTTTAGGGTTAACAAACTCTAACTTAGTGAGATACTAATATTACTAAGCAACATTAGTTGTTAGCTTAGCAATATTTTTTTGAAGGGTGATAAAATTATGAGTACCAATAAGATTACTTGTTCATTTACCGTTGACCGTGATATTTACAACGCTTATAAAAGTATTGTTGTAAAAGGTGGTGAAAATGTAAAGGGCAACCTTATCCGTTATATGCTCAATGTCATTAACTATGAAACGCCAAATGCAGATACAATTTCTGCCATTAAAGAAGTTGAAGAACTGAAAAAAAATCCAAACAAAAAAACCTATGCTTCATTTAGAGAGCTTTTAGAGGATATTACCAATGAGTAAATTAAGAATTGTGCCATCACAAAAATTCAACAGAGATGTTAAGCTGGCAATTAAGCGTGGATACAATATTCAATTACTTGATGCTGTTGTTGAAATGATAGCTGAACAGCAACTGCTTCCACCAAAATACAAAGATCACAAACTAATCGGAAATTATTCCGGTTGTAGGGAATGTTACATTACCCCCGACTGGCTCTTAATTTATGAAATTAGTAATGAAGAACTTATTTTGTATCTGACAAGAACCGGAACACACAGCGATTTATTTTAGGCTTCTTAAGACAAGGCAAAAAATTGCCTTGTCTTTTTTACTATCCAACAATATTGAGATTGTATATGTAGTTAAGGTCAACATTTGTTGATATGCCGTTAATTCTACCGTTATCTGAATACTGCCACACATCACAAGTGATTGACGGCTTTATATACCATTCTGCGTTCCAAATGGAAATGCCGTTATTTTTTAAGGTTTTGCGATTGAGCAGATAGTCATAAACGCTTGCTGAGGAATACACACCCGATTTAAAGCCGTTGCTTTTGAGTTTGTTGCAGAAATTGACTGCCATTTTTGTATAATTGCTGTTGCTTGTACTCATTGCAGGCTGATATTCCATATCGTAGTAAACAGGAAGTTCAAACTTTTTACCCTTGATACAACTAAGGCAAGCATCTGCTTCTGCTGTTGCCGTTGACGGTGACATTGCATAGCTGAACCAATATGCTCCGACTTTAAGACCGGCGGATTTTGCGTTTTTGTAGTTTGTTTCAAACATATTGTCTTTCTGACTTTTTTCTTTACCGTATCCGGCTCTTATAATCACATAGTCATAACCGGCTGATTTTACCTTGCCAAAGTCAATTGAACCTTGCCAAGTTGATACATCAATACACTTTGCAGCACTTCCCGAAACAGTTAATTTACATTTTGCTGTTTTGCCGTTGTAGGTTTTATATGTAATAGTCACCGTACCTTGTGATTTAGCAAACACCTTGCCGTTTGAATTGACGGTAGCAATCTTGCTGTTACTGCTTGTCCAATCAGAACGATAGCTATACGCATTACTGTTGAGAGTAGCCGTCAATGTTTTGCTCTGCCCAACCTTTAGAGTAGCCGAAGTGTAATTCAGACTAACACTTGATGGAGCAGATTTGACTGTTACCTTACAAGTAGCTTCTTTTCCATTGTTGAGCTTACATCTTATCGTTGTAGTGCCGGCTGTTTTTGCGGTAACAAGACCGCCTGACTTTTGGACGGGAGCAATTGCGGTGTTATTTGAGTAATAAAGTCTGTAGTAGGCTGCTGTATTGTTAGGAATACTGCTGTTCAAGTCATACTGTTCTCCAACACCAAGTGTTAAACTTGATTTGTTGAGAGTAATACTGTCAGCAAGTTTTTTAACCGTCACATTACAACTTGCAGTTTTGCCGTTGTAGGTCTTTGCCGTAATAGTTGTTGTGCCAACACCAACAGCAGTTATTTTGCCGTTTGAATCAACAGTTGCAATTTTTTTATTGCCTGTTGAAAATGTAACCTGAGATAAATTACCATTTGTCACAGTTGTACTTAAAGCATAAGATTCTGTTGTACCTAAGACTATATCCGTTTTATTCAGCTTAATGCCGGTCGGTACAGTAGTAGGCTTTGGAACAGTTGTAGGTTCTGTAACTGCTTCCGTTGTAGGTTCTGTAACTGCTTCCGTCGTAGGCTCTGTAACTGCTTCCGTTGTAGGCTCTGTTGTTAATTCTGCTGTTGTCGGTTGTTCTTCTGTTGGCTCTTTAATCAGACCTACGATAATCTTCTGTACAAGTGTTGAATCAACAACGGTAATCACACCGTCTTTATTAAGGTCATACAGCTTAATTTGTTTTTCATCAAATGTTGTCATACCTACAACATTCTTCTGAATAAGCGTTGCATCTTCGATTGAAAACTTTTTGTCTGTGCTTACTGCTCCTGCACTAAAGGCACAAAGGCTCACAAGAGTAGTGGCAGTAAGTAAGCCCGAAATAATCTTCTTTTTTATCTTCATAACTTTCTCCTTTACAATTTTTTTGCGTTTCTATATATTAGACAATTGAAATGTCAAAAAGGTTCATTTTTTACAAAAAATAAAATATTATTAAAAAGGAGTACATAGACAAGCTACGCATCCGAAAAACACATAGCCCTTTTGTTTGGCTTCTTTATTTTAGCATACATTATGTGAAAATTCAATATTTTATAAAATCTTTCAAAAAACTAAAATTCCGATTACTAAAAAATTTAATTATCTTGCTTCGTATTCTTTTATTTAAAGGAAATATAGTTATGGACAATAACGACAAGATGATTAGAGCATTAGTGGAGCATTGAAAGAAGACAAATGACCTTGTGGTGGCTTTTGAAGATTTTGACGGTCAAATGCACAGGCATATGATTCATTTGCCAAATGAAGATGTTGACAAAATTCTTAATACCGGGATTATGGTGACGGTTCAATTTATTATGTTGAAAGCCGAAAGAGCTATGCAGGGCAAATTACTCTTGATATTAACGGAAAGAAAATGCGTAAAACCGCCTATGGCAAAACAGAACGCATTGTAAAAAACAAATTGCTTGAGTACCGTTTTCAAGCAAAATTGAAAAAACTCGCAAAGCATATTATAACGCATACACCGCAATTGAAGAAAACAAAAGATACAGCGGTAAAATTGACATTACACCGTTTTTAATCTATTTTGCCGATAATGTGTACAATGCATATAACGAGAAAACAACTGACGAAAATCTTCTCCGTGAATACAAAAAGTATCTTGATAACGGTCAAATCACCGAAAAAGAATCCCGGCTTTGGAAATTTGTACTGTCAAATTACGGTACAGACGAATTTTCCACCAAAAGGCTTGAAAAGGACTTTCAAAATGCCGCATATGCCACAATAAGAGGATTTGTGCAGAAATTTGAAAGACTCGGTCTGCTTTCATCGACAAAATACGGTACAAGAATCAAATATAAAATAAACACATAAAAAATCCCCCGACAGCGGTTTCCGTTAGGCTGTCGGGGAATTTTCAGTATTAACATCGTGACGGGGACGGAAGCGGTCAAAGCACATCACGAACTTCAAATGCTAATATAATTTTGAATCGTTCTTCAAAGGTTTTGAGGTTATTGCCGAGAATCTTTTTGATTTTTGCAAGCTGATAATTTATGGTGTTGCGGTGAACAAAGGTTTCCTGAGCAACCCTCTGAACACTTCCGTCATACTTTAGGTAAAGTCTTAAAAAACTCATATAATCCGTGCCGTTGTCACGGTCATACACTTCAAGCTTTTTGAGATTTTCGTTATAGATACTTTCAAGCAACGAAATATCGTCAACCGCAAGAATCAGCTTTTTAACTTCAAGTCGGTCATAGAACATAGGTGTCATATTTGCACGGACGGCAAGCCTTAACATTCTTAAAACAATCCGGTATGTTTTCGGGAGTGATTTCAGCTTGTTATTTGTTTTGCTCACTGCCACATACAGCTTGTTGACGCTTATATACCTCTCCTTTTCCGACTGAATTTTTCGGCTATGCTTTCAATTTCGTCATCGGAAAAGTCATTGAGGATATAGAACATCATGTTGTCCACCTTAAAACCGCCCCAGTGCTTTTTGTAGGAATAAATTGTTCGTTCAAATGCCGATTCAAGCTTTCTTGAAGAAATATGGTCAGTCATATCGGCTTTCACACCGATGATTGCATAATCGATTGCTTTATTTCCGTAACCGAGATTGAGGTTTACAAGCTGTGATGACATATCTGTATATCTGTTACCGTCAAAATCGTAAAAGTAAATTCCGTCTGCCTTTGCAACGGGAATCGGATTAAGATTACCCTGCTTGCTCCATGACTGGAGGACATATTTCTTATGGTTTCCAACAATTTTCTCAGGTGTCATAATAATTTCCCCTTTTTAAGATACCAAAAAAGATAAACAGAAAAGGAGCCTCCTTTTCAGAAGCTCCTTTGCTTTGCGTCTTTTTTGTTTATGCCATTATTATATCACCAAAATACGGTTATGCAATATTTTTCGGCACAATATTCTTTGTGCTAAAGCACAATGTTTTCGGGGATATTTCTTGAATTTATGACCTTTTCGTCATTTTACATACAAATTTCGTGAAATATCCACTTCTTGTTTGTATGCTGTAATTAACAATTACTCGTTTTCCTTTTTCTTTGTTGTGCCAAGGCTGAGTATAATTACGGAAATGATAATCATTACAACACCTGCGGCACACGGAATTACGACACCGTAAATCATATTGAAACCGCTTTCTGTCGCAGCCTGTCCGCTGATGATTGTATATTCACCTGACGGCATACTGCTGAGTGAATATGTTGTGCCGTCGATTGTAACATTGAAATTTTCCGAACGAATCATTTCGTCTGTAATACCTGCGCTTTTAAGACCGTTATCGCCAAGGTTCATATTTGTGCTTACAACTTCGCCGTTCTTAACGATGATTGTATCACCCTTGCAGCTTTTTGCAATATCAGCACCGATAACAGCCGAATAGTCGCTTGTATTTGTATCAATAATAACGATGCCGCCCTCTGTTCTTGCAACGCAAGCCATGAGGTTATACACACCGTCCTCGCCCTCAACGGCTGTCGGCTCTGAAATGCTCTTGACCTTCATACCCTTGAGGTTAGCCTTGAACTGCTTTGTTGTTTCGTCATCAAGGAAATTTGTGCCGACCTTTTTATCGTCTGACGATGCGATAATCTTGCCGTCAGCATCTGTCATAACAAATGAATTGATGCTGAGGTTCTTTGCAAGTGAGGCATTTGTGTCAGCCGAAGTATTTTCCGTAACAACACTTGCAATTACATTTGCCTTTTCAAAAAGTGAGTTCATAAACTCAAATTTAGTGTAGTTATAGTTATCGCTGTATTCTGTAAGCTGAGCCTTTGCGTCATCAAGATATGTCTGATTTGAGCTTTCTGTTTTTGTTGAAAACAAATTGCAAACTACCGAAACGCAAACCATAACAACAGCAACAATAACTGCCGTTACAACTGCAACGCCTTTTTTTACCGATTTAGAATTGCCCATTGTAATTTTCCTTTCAAAATGTTTTGTTTGAATAAAATAATA